>JACCDT010276705.1_pt1 | contig 52134 bp, 51 predicted proteins | sample 7446291 | NCBI WGS metagenome assembly JACCDT01 (sample SAMN15323446, study PRJNA562643) | freshwater metagenome | isolation source: river surface water | place: USA:Blue River Watershed | collected 2017-08-17
CAGCTTTGAGCTTAGGCGAAAACTCGGCCGTTGACTTAGCACTTTATGTAAACGCCCTTTCCTTCCTGTTTAGCGCCTACACAATCAGCCAGCTGGAAATTCCCAAAGAGCATTTAACAAAATCTGAAGTTTCAAACTCTATTTTTGGGTCACTGTTAGATGGCGGAAAATTTGTTTCATCTTCCAAGATTGTGCGGGGATTAATTGTTGGTCTACTTGGAGCATTTGTTGCCGCCGGTGCAGTAATTGGTTTAGCCCGAACATTCGTAGGAGATCTAGCTGGTGGTGATGCCGCTTACGGTGTGCTATTTGGCGCGGTTTTCACTGGTTTGGCCTCGGGAATTGCCCTTGGCCCGAAGGTGTTTTCACAGTTCTCCAGAAGACGCCTCTTTGGCGCTGCTTTAACCAGCGCTGGCTTTTTGTTGATTGTCCTATCGCTGCTACAGAACTTAGTTCTAGCGATTTTTGTAGTAATAATCCTAGGCTTCTTCTCTGGCGTTTCGTGGGTAACAGGTTTCACCATGTTGGGCATGGAGGTTACTGATGAATTACGTGGCCGAGTATTTGCTTTCATTCAATCTCTAGTCCGAGTTTCATTAGTTGGAGTTTTAGCGGTAGCGCCTTTAGCAGCAGCTGCGATTGGTGAACATGTATTTGAGTTTGGCGATGTCCAATTAACCTATAACGGTGCCGCCTTCACGATGTTAGGTGGTGGATTAATTGCCATGTTGGTTGGAGTTCTTTCCTATCAACAGATGAAAGACCGCCCGGGTGTTTCATTTTGGAGCGACATTGTTAACGCACTTAAAGGCGAATTAGGTTCCATTACTGCGCCAAAGACCGATGGCCTATTCATTTCCTTTGAAGGTGGCGAAGGTTCAGGTAAATCAACTCAATCAAAGTTACTCAAAGAATGGTTTGAGAATGAAGGGCGTTCTGTTGTACTAACCCGTGAACCAGGTGGTACAACACTAGGCAAAAACTTAAGAAAGATTCTCTTAGACAACGAAACCGGAGAGATTGCTCCTCGTTCCGAGGCTCTGTTATACGCGGCAGATCGTGCACACCATGTATTTACTTTGATTCGTCCAGCGCTGGAGCGTGGGGATGTTGTCATTACTGACCGATATTTTGACTCCTCTATTGCTTATCAAGGGGCGGGTCGAGTGTTGTCATCATCAGAGGTAGCCCGCATCAATCGTTGGGGTACCGAATCACTGTTTCCAACTTTGACCATAATTCTCGATCAGCCCGCCGATGTTGGGCTTTCACGCATTAAAAATGCGGATCGCCTAGAAAGCGAGTCAATTGAATTCCACAACCGAGTGCGCCAGGAGTATCTACAGCTCGCAGCAATGGATCCCGAGCGATATTTAGTTTTGGATGCCCAGCGTCCAATTATTGAAATTCACCAGGACATCACCGCACGAATTTCCGCATTAATTGCCAAGAAGTCATGAAGGTATTTTCAAACCTGGTCGGACAGGACCAAATAATTGAACAACTAAACCAAGCGGTATTAGCTGCTAAGAGCGGGACTAGTTCACAAGCAATGACTCACTCTTGGTTATTTGTAGGTCCCCCAGGATCTGGAAGATCAAATGCGGCGGTTGCTTTTGCGGCAGCTTTGGTATGCAAAGAGAGTGGTTGCGGAGTTTGTACAGACTGCACGACGGTCATGTCATCCACTCATGTAGATGTTGAGAGATTTAATCCAACCGGTTTATCAATCAAAGCAGAAGAGATTCGCGAGTTAATCGCTAGATCATCGTGGTCGCCATCGGTCGGCGGTTGGCGCATTGTTGTTATTGAAGATGCTGATCGACTAACAGAGACGGCAGCAAATGCACTTTTAAAGACAATTGAGGAACCCGAGTCGCATACTGTTTGGTTGTTGTGCGCCCCAAGCTTAAACGATGTACCTGTAACCATCCGATCTCGTTGTAGACATGTACAACTGCGCACCCCATCAACCACTGCGGTGGAAGAGTTCTTGTTGGAAAAAACAAAAGTAGATGCCAAAACCGCAGCATTCGCAGCTAGAGTTTCACAAGGACATATTGGTCGAGCTCGCTACATAGCGACCAATCAAGATGCACAATCTAGACGTAAAGAAATTCTTTCTCTACCACTTTCATTGCGCGATATAGATTCCTGCTTTAAGGCAGCACAAAGACTCCTGGATATTGCCGAAAATCAGGCTGAAAATGAAAATGCGGAGCGCGATGCCGCTGAATTGAAGCAATTGCAAGATGCGTATCAGGGCACAGGAAGAGGATTGATTTCTGGTGGCGCAAAAGCGATCAAAGATCTTGAGAAGGAACAAAAATCCAGCACTACTCGTGCGATTCGAGACAATATCGATGGCGCACTTTTGGACATCGCCACCTTGTACCGGGATGTTTTGGTGGTGCAATCAAACGGGCATGAAATCATGAATATTGATTTGGCCGATGAAATAACGAACTACTCACGAACAACCTCGCCAAAGCGCACCCTTGCTCAGATTGAAAGCATTTTAAATGCCCGGACAAACCTCTCGCGTAACGCGGCACCCTTGGCCACGCTCGAGGCTCTGTTTTGCGCTTTGAAGTAGCTTTCGGCATTATCCGCTCATGCGCTTAGACCATATCTCTTATGCAGCAACCCATGATCAGCTTGTCGATGTTGTCCAGAGAATCGGTTCAAGAATCGGATCTGCATTCACAGATGGTGGAATTCATCCAAGATTCGGAACTCGAAACTTCACGCTAGCGCTTAAGAACGGTCATTACTTAGAGGTTGTTTGTCCGATTGATCATCCTGCCGCAGATTCATCTCCATTTGGTCGAGTTGTTTCACAACGCGCAAATGAAGGTGGAGGTTGGTTGACCTGGGTAGTTTCAACTAAAGATATTTCTCCAGTGGAATCTCGCTTAGGTAGAAAAGCGGTTGATGGTTCACGAAAACGTCCTGATGGTACTGAGCTAAAGTGGAAACAAATCGGAGTGCTCGGAACTCTTGAGGATTCACAACTTCCATTCTTTATTCAATGGATGAGTCATGAACACCCTTCAACAGATGGAAAAGCTGTTGCAGAGATTGTTAAATTTGAAATTTCAGGCGATGAAAAAACAATTGAAGAATGGCTTGGCTCTGATCTTTCCAAGGCATTTGATGATGTTGAAATCCAATGGCTTGATCCTGCAACACTTGATGGCCAAACAGGTTTAATTGCGGTTCATCTCGCTACGCCTAGTGGCGTTGTACGCTTAGATTAATTACTGCACTCGCCTTTAGTGCAGCAACGCCGCCCTAGCTCAGTCGGTAGAGCGTCGCTCTCGTAAAGCGAAGGTCGCGGGTTCGATTCCCGCGGGCGGCTCGGTACAAATCAAGAGTTCGCTAACCTTGCTCCATGACATCTGTTGCCAATCATAAATTCGGCATTATCGGCGCTGGAATTATGGGAGAAGCTTTATTGGCTTCGATCATCAAATCAGGAATAGATGCCGCAAATATTGCTATTTCAGATAAACGAAGTGAGCGAACTGCGGAGTTGTCGGCAAAGTATGGATGCGAAATTTCAAGTGTAGACAATGTTGCTTCAAGCTCCGAAAATATTCTTTTGGTTGTTAAGCCTCAAGATATGGACTCACTTCTGAATTCGGTAGGAAAAAGTATTTCTGTGGACCAAAGAGTCATTTCTTTTGCGGCTGGCAAAAAGACCTCATCAATAGAGAAGTTTTTAAATGCCGGTATTGCGGTGCTTCGAGTAATGCCAAATACTCCGATGTCGGTGGGGGTAGGTGCATCTGCAATCTCGGCTGGTAAGTATGCAAATGATGAAGATTTGACTGCTGTTCAGGAATTATTGAAAGCTTCAGGCAAGACGATTGTTGTGGATGAGGCTTTGCAAGATGCGGTTACTGCAACCAGTGGATCTGGGCCGGCTTATTTCTTTAGGTTTGTAGAGGCGATGATTGCTGGGGCTGTGGAGTTGGGGTTAACGGAGGCCGATGCTCATACTTTGGTTGTGCAAACAATCAGTGGAGCTGCGGCGATGCTCGATGTTGATGGTGCATCACCCGCGACTTTGCGGGCCAATGTCACCAGTCCAAATGGCACAACATTTGCGGCATTGCAGAGCTTCGAAGCCAGTGATTTAGAGGGAATTGTGAAGCGGGCCATGACCGCTGCGCGTGATAGGTCGCGGGAACTTTCTTAATTTTCGGCTAACCTTGGCCAACATCAAAAGGAGTTGAGAGCATGGGTTCAGTAGTCAAAAAGCGTCGTAAGCGCATGGCTAAGAAAAAGCATAAGAAGCTGCTTAAGAAAACTCGTATTCAGCGTAGAAACAAGAAGTAGTTAAAGCTTTACAAGCACTAACTTTTTGTTTAGCGAGGTGACCGCATAGCGGACCTCATTGATAGTAATCGTGGCGCTTTCTTTGACACCGTCAAGGAGGGCGCCATTTAATAATTTAGCCGTGGTTCCAGAGCTGCCCATGGAGCATAACCTTTTCTCGCAACCAAAAATCAAACCTTTATTGTCGATTGCTATTGGCCAACCCGGTGTTCCGAACTCTTCAGTAGTGGCACTTTTTGGTAATTCATCTTCATCAATGATTAAGAATTTGATTTGGTCTGGATCAGGGAGTCGGTTTCCGCTGGCGCTAAGCCAGGCGGCTGCGACTTTAGTTCCGGATTTTGCAAGAACGACGTCATAGCCGGCGACCGCTACTCCACTGTCGGGACCATCAAGAGTTTGGTAATCCCAATCTTCCGGGTAGATGGTGTTGCGTTTTGCAAGACGGGTTTCGCCTTGAGTGGCGTAATTGCCAGAGGAAAGTGTTAGCACGGAATCGTAAATTACATAAACGGTTTTTCCGTTGGCAATAGCGCTTAATGAGAAACCAACATCGCCGGTAGTTCTACCTTGGGTTTGCTTGTCGCCATCAACGATTTCGTAAATCCATCCAGCTTTTGTGAGGGTGGCGCCTAACAAAATACCTTGTGATTCATCGCGGTAGAAAACCTGTAATCCAGATGGAGTTACGGCGCAGGCATTGGAAACGGAGACATCGCTGGCGGTGCGCCTTCTTTGACTTTCTTTGTAGCTTTGAATGTTCTCGCCATTGCCATCTACTGTTTCATATTTCCATTTTTTGCCATCAAAGCTGGCGTGACGTAGATCTTTGTCATCCATATTGGTGTAGAAGATATGGAGGTTTTCGGCTGATTTAGTTTTAGATACACAAAGTGAGACAGGACCAGCAAAATTTTTGCTGGATTTAGAATCTATAGTGGAGAGAGACCATTTGTTTTTGTTTAAGGTCGCTAGCTTTAGCTTTCCAGATATGGCATCGGAATAAGCGATTACGGAGTTGTTTTTGAAGGTACCGGCGGCTAGATATTTGGCATCGGCTTTGGGGTCGATGGTTTTGGTGGCTGCGCTAGGTTGAAGTGTCACCTCGTTGCTGGTGACCTGATCAGATTTGCCGTTGGCATTCTCTGCGGTCACGCTGAAGGTGTAGCTAACGCCATTCTTGAGGCCGGTGATACGGGCCGGGCTCGAGGTGAAGCTGCGGGTTTCACCTGATGGATTGATGGTGATCTTGTATCCGGTGACGCGATCAATGCGACGGCAGCTTGGTGAATCAAAGGTAACCAACGCGTATTTATCTCCGACAAGCGCCTTTACATTAATGGGCTTTGAAGGAAGTGATTGAGCTTTTGTTACGGGTGGTTTTTGCAACATGTCATCAAGCATTGCAAGTGCAATTGGACCTGGAGCTCTAAAAACCTCACCAGAGTCAAGAACTGGTGTCATTACTGAATCTGTTCCAGATGATTTGTAGGTCGCTTCATCTAGGTGAGTTATTGAAGAACCCTCTTCATATGTCTTTGGTGCATAAAGTTTTGGTTTTGCTCCGTTGTTAGCTTTGATGGCAAGTGGACCGCTCCAATTAAGCGGTGAAGTCATTGCTTTGCCAAGATCGACGGAGCGGGCACAAAAATCTGTGAAACGTCTTCCATCTGGAAGTTCGACATAAGCATCGTATGGTGTTGGCTGGATTATGTAACCGGTGCAAAAGTATGGGTCATATTCAGCGTTGGAAAGAAAACCTAATCCGTGGCCAATTTCGTGAAGCACGGTGCTGGAAAGATCGTAGGAAAAGCGACCTGGTTTTCCATCGGTAGCTATATGCCAAAGCGCATTGGAGTTAAAACGCAAAACAATATCCGGCTTACTTGGAGCTAAATCTTTTTTTGCCAACTTATTGGCAAGTGCTGATGGGTACCAAAGATCAGAATCAGGTGCACCATCAAAGGCGTTGAAGTAATCACCAGGACGCGCTGATCCGAGTACACCATTTATATTTGATGGTTCCCAGTACGCCTCTACCTCTACTGGGACTGATGACTCAAAATATGAAGCCCAGATATCAACTGCGTATTGAAATGCAACCTTTGTTTCTTCGGGAACATCTTTGAAATCTATATTCCATTTTGACTTTGCTGGGCCGGCTTCAGCATTTTGTTGTGGAGGTGCTGAGTTTAGATTTGCGGTTTTTCCCGAACCGTAGATGTAGCCCCACTTTGTGGCGGGAATGGTGTTGAAGGAAAGTGCGGGCGCGGATGGCGCAGTAAGTAATGAGATTGTGAGCGAAAAGGTCAGCAGGATGGCCCGGATGGCCTTTTTTCGCATCATAAGCACAAATGCTAGTGGTCTGAGAGGATTGGCGATTATGGACTCAGGAAACTTTAGGGATGCCTATCTACGCGCACAGCGCGAGAAACCTGCGCTGGGATTTAGTACTGGTGCTCGCCCTGAGCCGACATTGGATGAGGCAAGAGCTGAGTTAGCGCAGGCGGTAAGTCGGGTAATTCATAATCTTTTTGCTGATCGATATGGGCCATTGGTGGGCACAATTACTGAACCCACGGTAAATGATTTTTTAAAAGGATTTGAAGCTAATTTAAAACGCGCAAAAGGTGATGTGACTTTGGTGGCGCAGGAGTTGTTGGATCGTGCGATGCCGCCGCGGTCACGGCGTCGTAAATAGTTTTATTTTTTGTTTGCGGCAGTGGCTGGGTGAATAACAAATAGCGGTAGGTTTTTAGTTTTACGGCTACTTAAAGCTTTCATGCGGTCATCACAGAGTTTTGCTAATTGGTCATAAGCTTTTTGATTCATCATTGCGATGAGTTCACGACGATTGGAAATGTATACGGGCTGTGCACCGATGTGGGCCTCAGTGTTTGAGGTGCAGTACCAATCCATATCAGCCCCACCTTCGCCCCAGGCTTCGCGGGTGTATTCACCGATTACCACGATGTCATATTTGTTATCGCCGATCTCGCGCTTTTCCCAGGAACGTCGGGTTGGTAGTTGCCAGCAAATATCTGGTTTGGTTTCGATGAAGTGTTTGTTCTCTTTAACCGCTAGATGGTGCAAAGCACAGCCAAAGTATTTGCTATCAAAATCTTTTTGATTAAAGAAAATACAGGTCTTATTTACTTTTTTAGTTTTGCGGTCATTGTCGTAGCCAACTTCAGAAATATTCAACTTTTTGCCCTTGTGAGCTAGTTCGTAGTTTTGCCACATCTCTGGGGTAAGTTTTTTAGCTTCTTTGGTGACGCGGGCTTCATCCTCTTTTGAGTAGTAATAGGCGCCATCGCTGCAGCAACCATTATCTGGCATTTCTTTATCGATACCTTGGCAGCCATTGCCGAAGATGCAGTTCCAGTAAGAGGTGAGCCAGGTTAGATCGCATTTGAAAATCTCTTTGGGATTTTCCGGGTTTGCAAACTCCACCCATTCGCGTGGGAAGGTGGTCGCGATCTCGGTCATAGCGCGAAAGCCTACGGGTAGCCTTGGTTTATGGCTAATTCCCTACCTTTGGTGACGATTTACTCCAGAAAGAACTGTCATCTCTGTGATGTAGCAAAAGAGGTAGTTGAGTCGGCAAAAAGTGAAGCGGATTTTGATTTAGAGATTGTATTTATTGATGGCGATACCGATTTAGAAAAACTTTATGGTGAAGAGGTGCCGGTGACTATGATTAATGGCCAACGTCACGATTACTTTAGAGTGGATAGAGCGAGATTTATCGCGGCAGTACTTCATCCGCATCAATGATGCGATAAGAGTAACCCTGCTCGGCTAAGAAGCGTTGGCGGTTTTGCGCAAAATCTTGATCGATGGTGTCACGGGCAACTACGGAATAGAAACGAGCGCCACGACCATCTGCTTTTGGTCTAAGTACTCGACCAAGTCGTTGCGCCTCTTCTTGGCGTGAACCAAAGGTTCCAGAAACCTGGATGGCAATCGATGCTTCTGGTAAATCGATTGAGAAGTTAGCAACTTTGGAAACTACCAAGCACTTAACTTCGCCGGTGCGGAATTTTGCGAACAACTCTTCGCGCTCCTTGATTGGAGTGTCACCTTTAACAATTGGTGCACCAAGCTCTGCCGCGATTTCATCAATCTGTGAGATGTACTGACCGATTATCAAAGTTTGATCTTCTGCATGTTGTTTTGCGAGTGCGATGGCAACATTTTTCTTGGTAGCGGTTGTGGCGCAGGCGCGGTACTTCTCTTCCTGTTCGGCGGTTGCGTAGGTAAGACGCTCGTGATCGGTAAGGGTTACGCGAACCTCGACACAATCAGCGGGAGCGATGTATCCCTGGGCTTCGATTTCTTTCCAAGGAACATCAAAACGTTTTGGGCCAATCAGTGAGAAAACTTCACCCTCCATGCCATCTTCGCGGACCAGGGTTGCAGTTAGGCCCAGGCGGCGGCGGGATTGAATATCAGCGGTAAATCTAAAGATTGGCGCAGGTAATAGGTGCACCTCGTCATAAATAATCAAGCCCCAGTCATGGGAATCAAAGAGATCTAAGTGGGCGTACACACCTTTTTTGCGGGTGGTCATAACTTGATAGGTCGCAATAGTTACTGGGCGAATTTCTTTTTTAGAGCCTGAGTACTCACCGATTTCATCTTCATTTAATGAGGTGCGCTTTAGTAACTCATCGCGCCATTGACGTGCTGCAACGGTGTTGGTTACCAAAATTAAAGTGGTGGCTTGAGCATGTGCCATCGCAGCTGCACCGACCATAGTTTTTCCAGCACCGCAGGGCAGAACTACAACACCTGAACCTCCATGCCAAAAACCTTCCGCGGCAAGTTTTTGATACTCGCGAAGTTTCCAACCATTTTCATCTAGTGCAATTGGATGTGCTTGACCATCAACGTAACCGGCAAAATCTTCCGCCGGCCAACCTAGTCTCAATAATGCTTGCTTTAGATGACCACGTTGGCTGGGATGAACAGTGACAGTTTCATCATCAACTCGGGAACCAAGAAGTGGTGCAACTTTTTTGGCGCGCATTACCTCAGCCAATACCGCTTGATCACTAGAGATAAGAATCAAGCCATGTACAGGATGAGACTCTAAACGCAGACGACCGTAGCGTCCCATGGTTTCTGCAATATCAAGTAGGAGAGCATGAGGAACGGCGTAACGTGAGTACTTAAGCAAAGTATCGATTACTTGTTCGGCATCATGTCCAGCAGCACGAGCGTTCCATAGTCCCAATGAAGTTAAACGATAGGTGTGGATGTGTTCTGGAGATTTTTCTAGCTCGGCAAATGGTGCGATAGCGCGACGGCAATCAGTAGAGAGTGGATGATCAATATCTAGTAAAAGTGTTTTATCACTTTGAACAATTAAAGGTCCATCGCTCATTTAATTATTTCCTTCACTAGAGCCGCTAAAAGTTCACTTCTAGGCTCTAAATACGATGCTAAAACATGCTCATGGGTGGCATGGGCGCCATTTCCTACCGCACCTAGGCCATCAAGCACCTGGGTGTGCATTCCAGCAAAGTTTCCATCACTGGCGCCGCCGACAGAGGCTGAACCAAGCGGTGGTTGACCTAAATCTTTCGCGACCTTTTCTGCAAGTTCATAAAGAGATTGAGTGGCTGAGGTTTCTAGTGGTGGGCGATTAATACCACCAGAGACTTCGATTTTTGCTTCGGGATGAATCGGTTTTAAATTATTGATTGCTTCCTGTACTCGTTGCATCTCCGACAACTTAAAGGAGCGGCAATCCACATCAAGAGTGGCAAGTGCGGGAACGGTGTTGGTTGTGGTGCCTGATGTCATTACTGTCGGTACAACAGTGGTGCCGTGCTCATTATTTCCGAGGGCCATCAAAGTATTAACAATCGCGGCAATTTCTACTGTGGCATTGATGCCTTTCTCAGGTTCTAGACCAGCATGAGCAGCTCGACCATGAATCGTGATTTTGTACATCGATGTACCTTTACGGCCAATTTTTACTTTGCCATCGATCGCTGATTCCAAAACTAGAACCGCTTTGGCTTGCTTGGAGACATTTTCAATCAATTCCCGAGTAGTAGCAGAACCGGTTTCTTCATCGGTAGTTGCAATAAGAGCAACTTTTTCTAAATCCAGTGTTCGCATCGCATAAAGTGCTTGGATAAATCCAGCCTTCATGTCATAAATTCCTGGGCCCCGCACCACATCGCCCTCAACATTCCAAAGCGGATTAAATGATCCGATTGGCCAAACCGTGTCGAGGTGGGCAAGTAAAACAACCTGTGGGGTTTTATTGCCAAGCCAATAAACCGGACGACCTTTTTCATCAAAAACATCGGCTTTAGTTCCAATTACACGAGCGGTAATTTCATTTGCGGTGTTTACAATCTTCACGCAGGCCGCTAAATCCTCAGTAGGACTCTCGGTTTCAACGAGCATCTTTAGGTCAGCAAGGATTTGAGAGCTCATGGGGTAAGTCTGCCGTAACTACTCATCATGCGGTGGTGACCCCGGTAATACGGGCTATTTTGAAGGGGGTAACGCCATTTGTGGCATGGTCCTTTGCGACCAGGGTGCCAAGTGAAATCGAGATGGGATCAATGATGCGCAAGCTGACTCCACCATTGGCATCGGCATAACCGATTCGTAATGAAACTCCAGTGCCGAGATATTCATTTAATAAATCCATTGTTTCATTAGCGGTAGTGCGTGGAATTTCACCAACTGGTTTCTTTTTCGCGGCACGTTCACCGGTGCGAAGTGTGCGAAGTGCTGCGGTAAGCATTTGCTCTGATGGCTTCGCAAGTTCACCAATGATTCGCGGTGGTTTAGGTCGCGCTTTGGAACGGTTTTGGATTGGCAGATTAACCACGGTGCCTTTGGAGTTTTCTCCCGAAGGAAAATATCCAGCGCGACGCAATTCATCCATAGTTTCATCGCTCTCGGTATCAGAGATTAAAACCTGTGGTGCGATTTGGCGGAATACTAAATGTTCCAGTTTTTTATCATTGAGAATTGCGGAGATGGTTGCTTGATCTTCACAGCGAATATAGGTGCTGGCATAACCAACTCTTAACTTGCCATGCTTCTTTGCAACATCAGCGATCAAATATTCAAGCGGTTGTGGAATCGGAGTTTTGGAGGTTTTGCTTAAGAAAAGTTTTATCTCTTCGCCAGAATGTCCATGATCAAGACCGCGCCTGATTGATGATTCACTAAATCTATAAACAGTGGCACCGCCACGACTTTCAATATCGGCAAAGGTAGAAAGCATTCGCGCTACTTCAACAATTAGTGGGCCGGGAGCAATTGCGGTGTTATCAGCCTGTACCAAGATGTGATCGACTGGTTTTGGCAGCGCGGCGTTAATGCCGAGCATCTCTTCATCTTTAATGAACTTGGCACCATAAACAGATAAAGCATTTCCGCCGGTAATTCCGAGCCACTCTGCTTCACGCAACGTCCATTCAACTAACTCAGTGGTAATTGAGATGCCGCGGCGGTGCGGATAGCGCCAAAGAATCGCTTGTTGTGCACTCTTTAAAGTGGGTGCGATGCCTGGGTTATCAAGCAGTAAATCCAGCACCAATCCCCTGATTAATGCAGCATTTGAGCGATCTAACTCGGTACTTAATGCGGTGATATTGTGGGAATCGTTGCGGCCAACCAAACCGGCAACTCTTGAGGTGACTTTCCAGAGTGAAACCAATTCGCGCCATTGATCCTCTGGTTCTTTGTTCTGCCAGAGATCGAAGTTGGTGGAGGGAAGAATTCGACCATCTGCCTCTACACATAACAAACCGGCTAGGTAGGAGATTTCGGCGATGAATGCGGTGCAGCTTTCATCAACTCCGAGATGCTCACTAGCTTTTTTCAAATCACGTACTCCAAGGCCACCAGATTGCAAAGCGGTCGGAGTTTCCTCAGACCAGTAATTCATTAGCTCTTGTACCCAGCGCAAAGTGTTAGAGATTGATGCCAATGATGCGCGCTCAATATCGGAGTTCTTGATCTGTGGTCCATCTAATTTTGGTTCGGTGATTGCCAACTCTTGATGCACTTTGTTGCCACGAAGGTAAATTCCGACTTCTCTGGGAAGTGCAACAGTTGAGGTATCAATCGGGATAAGTAAGTTGTTATCTAACAACCATTCAATCGGCGTACCTTTTTTGCGGATATCACCGACCTGACCACGCGGTGGTCCCCAAGTTAATTTCTCTAATACTTTTACGGCAGCTTCTGGCGCTTTTTTAATTACTTTGAAATCAATTTGTTCGGAAGATGGTGATGCCATCAGAGGTCCAAGACCCGCGGGTTCATTGCCAAGAATGTCGCGCACCGCACGTGGCATGCGGTAGCCATTTCCGTCGCGGTAAATCAAAGCTAATTTGTGTAAATGCTTTACAACTAATTCCGCGGCGGAATCACTCAATGCCACAACCTCTTTTGAGGTGAATGGGTCAGATAGAGCGGCACAGACTTCAAGGACTTGAAACTGCCATTGATTAAGGGTTTCTAGCGCACGAAGCAAACTTGGCGCGGATGTCGCACGGGTAGAAAGTGCGGTCATGTCAGCTGGAACCGGGGTGATCAAATCTGGGCGTGCGGAGAAGAGCAGCGCTAAATCATCATCGCTGCGCTCGCGCAGCTCGTTAGCAAATGATGGGAAGCTCTCGGACATAACTGGCCTACATTACTTGGCCAGAGTGGGTGCTGTCGCCCTAACGTTTCTTGCGAGCGGTTAAGTACACCCAAAAACCAGCAAAGCGACTTACAACCGGTCCGATATATCGGTTTAACCAGCGCAATCTACGGAAATCATGTACTGGCCAACCTTGAGAGAATGCCATAATTCGAAGTTTTGCATCTGGATTAATCGCACGAGGATTTCCAACCGCAGTTAACAACGGTAAATCATTATAAGAATCAGAGTAGGCGTAGCACTCTTTTAAATCGATGCCTCGTTGTTTCGCTAATTCATTAATTGCGACCGCTTTTTCTTTACCGTGTAAAAGTTTGCCATTTAGATTTCCGGTGTATTTGCCATTAGCAATTTCAGCTTTAGTGCCAAGTGCTCCAGTAAATCCAAGTCGCTCTGCAATTAGATTTGCAAAATCTTCCGGGGATGCGGTCACCAACCAAACCTCATCACCTTTTGCTAAATGTTGTTTTGCTAATTCAATAGTGCCTTTCCAAATTGCAGGAGAAACAAACTCGTTGTAGATCTCTTCCCCAATAATGCGAATCTCTTTCACATCATGTCCACCAATAAAATCTGTGGCTGCTTTTTGAAAACGCAGAATCACATCTTCTTTTTCCGTACCGGTCATTCGAAAGCGAATATTTGCGAGCACCCATGCCCCGATATCGCGTTTAGTAAAAAATCCGCGGTTGTACATTCCCCGACCAAGGAAATAAAGGGTTGATCCGCGCGTGATGGTGTTATCTACATCAAAGAAAGCTATGCGCGGCATGTGAGGACAGTAACGAAATCCCTTCATTGTGGCTCGTTTAGTCTGTCCTTTATGCTTGCCCGTATGAGCGCAGATTCTGGAATTGCATCAACAGTTCATGTGGTGCGCCACGGTGAGGTAGAAAATCCACACAGCATTCTTTATGGCCGCCAACCAGGATGGAAACTCTCACAACGCGGTCATGATATGGCTAAAGCGGTAGCTGAGTGGAGCAAAGAACTTTCACTTGGAGCAATTCATGCGTCTCCACTAGAGCGAGCACAACAAACCGCAACACCAATTGCACAACATCATGGAATTGAAATTACAACTGATGATCGCTTGATTGAAGCGGCCAACATCTTTGAAGGAAAACCATTTGGGGTTGGAGATGGAGTATTAAAACAACCTAGCGCTTGGCGTCATTTGTGGAATCCATGGCGACCATCTTGGGGCGAGCCTTACACCGAGCAGGTGGCACGTATGAAAGCCGCGGTGGAAGCGGCGCGCATCGCAGCGCAGGACAAAGATGCATTAGTGGTTTCCCACCAACTTCCGATTTGGATTTTGCGTTCTTCAGTCGAAGGACGTCCTTTCTTGCATGATCCACGCAAACGTCAATGTTCTTTGGCATCTGTTACCAGTTTGCATTTTGATGCATCAGGAAAAGTAGTTGGACTTTCTTATTCAGAACCTGCTGGGCATCTGCTTCCAACTAAGAAGCCTTCGAGATAAGAGATGAAAAAGTTTTTATTAGTCTTGCTAATTCCTTTAATGGTTTCCTGCTCAAACGGTGGTGCAATCTCCACCAATGAACAATCCTTTATTGCCGGTAATGGTGTTGCGACATTTATTCCAAAATCAGAACGCAAAGCCGCTCCCGCAGTTTCTGGACCGACTTTAGATGGTGGAAATTTCACGCAAAGCAGTGGAAAAGTTTTGGTACTTAATGTTTGGGCCTCTTGGTGCTCACCATGTCGCGCCGAGGCGCCGGCATTGGAGGAGTTATCAAAGGCGTATCCCGAGGTGCAGTTCCTGGGTGTTTTAACCCGTGATTCATTGGTGGCGGCGCGGGCTTTTGTGGAGCGATTTGGGATTACTTATCCATCGCTAATTGATGATGCTTTATTACTGAAATTTCATGGCCAATTAACGCCAAACGCCATTCCAACCACTTTAATTATTGATGTGCAGGGAAATGTCGCCGCGCGAATTAGTGGCGAGGTTACATACTCTGCGTTGGAAGATTTGATTGAGCGGGTTAAATCAAATGAATGAGTTTTTGGTAGATCAGGTATTTGATGGCGGGATTTTGGCCGCCTCGTTGGTGGCGTTGATTGCCGGATTGATTTCCTTTGCCTCCCCTTGCGTATTGCCTTTGTTGCCCGGTTATTTGGGTTATGTCTCTGGCGCTTTTGGTTCGCGGCGCAAAATGGTTTTGGGAGCGCTTTTATTTGTTCTGGGCTTTGCATTTCTCTTTGTAAGTTATGGCGCTTTATTTGGTTCTTTAGGTGAGGCGATATTAAATAACTCGAAATTTCTAATTCGATTGCTAGGCGTACTCACTATTTTCTTCGGTTTAGTCTTTATGTTTTCCGAAAAGTTTTACCGCTCTTTTAAGTTTCCCTTTGTAGCTTCAACTGGTTTGGTGAGCGCACCAGTTTTAGGTTTTATGTTTGGCCTCGGTTGGACCCCTTGCATTGGTCCCACACTCGGCGCGGTACAAACCATGGCACTTATTGAATCAAGCGCGCTACGTGGCGCAATTCTTTCGCTCTTTTACTGCATCGGCCTAGGTTTGCCATTCATCATTTTCGCTTTGTTTTCAGATAAATCGGAGAGATTGCGTCGCTACTTGATACAGCGCGGAAAATTGATTTCATTTATTGGTGGTGCATTTTTAATTCTGATTGGTTTATTGCAGGTGTTTGGGGTATGGGAGGAATTAATGGCGGGCCTACGCGGCACAATTAGTGGATTCATTCCGGTGATTTGATGAGCGCTCCAGAGTTACAAGGCCGATCTTTACGGCGCTATTTATGGCGCCAACTCACCAGCATGCGTACTGCCTTAATTTTGCTCTTGTTGTTGGGCTTGGCCTCAATCCCTGGATCTTTATTCCCCCAGCGCACTCAATCGCCGTTAAAGGTGCGGGAGTACTTTAAAAATGATCCACAAGGAGCGAAGTTGCTGGATCGTTTCTATCTATTTGATGTCTATGGCTCACCATGGTTTTCTGCGGTTTACATCCTGCTTTTTATCTCACTTATTGGCTGCGTTTTACCTCGTTCCTGGCATTACTTCAAAGAGATATTCAAAGCACCAGGTGCTGCGCCTTCCAAGTTAGAGAGCATGGAGGGTTTTCAAGAAGTTGAGGGTGATTTAAAGGCGGCAGAAAAGTGGTTGCGAGCTAATCGCTTTAGAGTTTCCAAAAATGGCAAAAGTATTTCAGCGGAAAAAGGTTATTTACGGGAAACTGGAAATTTAGTTTTTCACTTGTCATTAATCGTTGTGTTGCTAGGAATTGCCGGTAGTTCAGTATTTGGAATGCGTGGTGAGGCGATTGTTAATGTTGGTGAGCGGTTTATTAACACGCCAACCAGTTATGACAATTTAACCCCAGGAAGGTTTTTCTCTGTTGCGGATCTACCGCCGTTCACAATTACCGCCACTAACTTTGATGCTAAATATGATGCCGAAAATAGACAGCCTTTGGATTATGAATTAAAGGTTACTACTCAAGATGGCATCGATGGAGAATCAAAACAACAAATAGTTAAAGTAAATGAACCACTGACTTTTGGCAGTACCAGGGTTTATTTGCAAGCCAATGGTTATTCACCATTAGTAACTGTGAAAGATAAAGCTGGTGACGTAAAGTTTGAAGGACCGGTTCCTTTCCTGCCACAAGATGCCAACCTAACTTCAATAGGTGCCATCAAGGTTCCGGATATGGAGCCACAGATTGGTTTTGTTTCCTCTTTCTTGCCAACTGCGGCACGTGATCGAGTACGGGGCGGCTTCTCCTCTTACCCAGAGTTATTGGATCCACGTTTGTTGTTCGCAGTTTGGAAAGGTGATCTGGGGATGGATTCCGGAGTGCCGCAATCGGTGTATCGCATCAACACCGAGGAGATGGAGCGCATTGGATTGTGGGCCTTAAGAATTGGTGAGAGCTATGAGTTTGAGGTGGGTTCCATCACATTCAATGGTGTGATTCCGTGGGTAAATCTGCAGGTAGTGCGTGATCCAGGTAAGCAGTACGCGTTATTTGGAAGTATTCTCGCCATTATCGGACTTATGGTTTCACTCTTTATGCGTCAGAGACGGATATGGGTAAGACAGGTTGATGGAAAATTACAGATTGCAGGTTTGGCATTAAATAGATTGCCAGGTCTAGAGGATGAAATAAAACGAATGGTTACCGAGATGAAGGGATATAAGAAATGACCAAAAGTGATTGGGCTTATCTCTCCAATGATTTGATTTATGTTGCCGCATTTTTGTACACCATTACTTTTATCGCATTCACCTATGAAACCGCTTTTTCAGTCCGCGCTATAAAAGAGGAAGCGGCAAAGACTTTAGATCGCACCAAAACTTTGCGCGCTAGCAAGATTGCGCAAGGTTTCTTTATCGCTTCAACTGTTGCACTTGCGCTTGGTGTAATTACCCGTGGCGTATCAGCTGGACGTGTTCCACTGGGCAATATGTATGAGTACTCCATAACTGGAGCATTTACCTTCGCCTTGGCCTATTTAATTGTTGGTTTGAAACATGATTTACGTTGGCTGGGATTACCAATCTCTATTTTGATTTTGTTGATTTTGGGAACCGCGATTACTTTGCTTTATAGACCAAGTGCGCCATCGGTTCCAGCCTTGAAATCTATTTGGCTAGTTATTCATGTTTCAGCAGCAATCCTTTCTGGCGGTGTCTTCTTGCTTTCAAATACTGTGGCCGCAACTTATTTGTGGCTTGATCGCATGGAGCGCAAAGGTGAGCGCACCCCATTTGCCAAACGTCTTCCATCGCTAGAAACTTTGGATCAACTCTCCTATCGCCTAGTAGCTTTTGTATTTCCACTCTGGACCTTTGCCGTTATCGCAGGAGCGATTTGGGCGGAGGCGGCCTGGGGTCGTTATTGGGGTTGGGATCCAAAAGAGACTTGGGCCTTTATTACATGGATTCTCTACGCTGCCTACTTACATGCACGTGTGACCGCTGGTTGGAAGGGCAGAAAAGCCGCCTGGTTGTGCTTATTGGCCGGCTCTACCTATCTCTTTAATTATGTTTATGTAAATGTCTGGGGCACCGGGCGACACACTTACAGTGGGTTGTAAGAACGGGTTATAGATATGAATTCAGCAATTAAAGACAAACACCGTAATCAGATTTTGGAATCAGCGCGTGAAATTGTTTTAGCTGATCCAAAATCGAAGTTGAAAGCCCATGAGGTGGCAAAAAGAGCGAACATCGCTCGCACCTCCTTATATGAACACTTTGATTCGATAAATGAGTTAATGGGCGAACTGCTGCTTACTGAACTAATGAATTTCAGTCTTGAGGTGCGCAATGAACTTACTAAATCTGAAGTAATTTCAGAGGTAGTAAGTAATTGGACTAACTTAAATTTAGATTACTTTGCAGATGGCAGACATGCTTTGGTGCGCGCCCTTATGCCGGCTGCGATGAACTCTGCTTGGCGTGATGAAATTAGAAAGCAACACATAAAACTTTATGAAGAGCTGAAGTTCGCCTTGGGTAAATCAGGTTATGAACTCTCGCCGCTACGTTTTGAATTAATTACCGCAGTTCTAGAGGCCGCTACCAAGAGAGTTGAAAGCAGCGACACTCCAGAACTGGTTAGATCAGAAGCAATCAGTTTTATTAATAAAGCCCTGGCTTAACGCTTCTTGATGTTTAAGTTGTAATTAAGCGCAAACATTTCATACTTTTCTGATGCAGGTGCAAATACCTGTAACTTGCAGACACCGGTCTTTAGCGCGCGCACTACATTGTCTTGCAGAGTGCAAAACTTCTTAGATGTGGTGCGGTATGTCAGATTGGTGCCTTGAATAGTTTGAACCGGTAGCGAAAGGTTCTGACCCACCTTCATGGATTTTGGCAGCTTGCCAATCCCCTGTTTTTCAACGGTTTTTGGTGGGGCAATCACAACCGGACCGCCTGCAGCAAAAGTAATTGGCAGGAACTGGTCTTCAGAGGTGTCAGTGCCTGCAGTGTGGTCATACCGGGCGAAGATGCCGCATTTTGTGGTGGTGCAATCAACGGCACCAAACTTCGCTACCAACTTCATTGTTATTGCACTACCGGGTGTGAATGAGCCACCGCGAGCGTTAGTGATCCAAAGCTGAGTTTGGGCATTGCAATCGGTAGGACGAGCACCGGCTGCGGGCTGGGCACATTGCTGTAGATAGACACCAGCTTTAGTTGGAAACTTTTCTAAAGAGATCGCGATAGTCTCTTCAGCAGCCAACTCGGTTGTCTTGGCTGGCTTAACAACCATTTCAGCTGCCTGTGCACTGGTTGGCGTAACCAGAGATGCTGCTAGTAAAGCAGAGATTGCCATAACTCTTTTCATCATCTTGCTCCTTATTTAGGTTTTACTTTTTAAATTTAATCGGAATATATAAATCGTAATTTCTATTATCACTTCTAGTGTGATCGGCTCTCACTGTTATTGCGCATCGCTCCTTGCGGCAATCAACTTCATTATTAATGATTGGCGACAAGCGCATGGTTTGATTGAAACTACCGTTCTTGCCAAATTTGATGGCTAGGCCTTTGCCATAAGCCGGAGCATTATTGGAGATCCAAATACTGGATTTAGATTTACCCGACATATTCACGCCACCTCCGCAAGGTGATGGCAGTTGTCCATACTCTGGAATTTTGCAAAAGGCTAGATAAATTCCAACTTTAGGATCAAAACCTTTGCCGGTAACTACCACTTTTGCATTTGGAGTGATTGTGGTTTGTGAAACAGTCAGCTCCTGGCCCCCGGTGCCAGATATGGAGCCAATTAGTAATGCGGTTAGTGCTAACTTGATCACGGGCTAAAAATAATGAAATTTCACGCTGGTTTTTCCGACAGTTTCAGGAGAACTGTCGAAGGATTATTTGAAACAATTAGCCGGTGCGCCGCCTTCCACTGCTAGCAATATTGTCACTGCTGATAAGTGGCTGTGCTCCCGCTCAGAATTCTGAAAATACAGAGCTGCGCGTAATCGCTGCCGCTGCGGGCGCTGCTGAGATACTCACAGAAATCGGTTTGGATAACTCAATTGTTGGCGTTGATGAGCGTAATGCGAAGGCAAGTCAGGCACAGGTTATTACCAGTGGTCATAGTTTTAACTTCGAGCAGGTAATTGCACTAAACCCTAACTACGTAATTATTGATTCGCTTACTGATTCCAGTGAGGTGCGTCAGCAGTTCAAACAAAGCAAAATAAAAATTATTGAACTGCCAACCGCTGAAAATATAGATCAGATCTTTGATAAGTATCAGATTCTGGGTAAGCGTTTTAATAAGGTTAAAGAGGCAGAATCGGCAAGCAACGCTTTGCGAGCCAAATTTGATGAGTTTAAAGTTAGCAATAGATCCTTTCGGATCGCGTTTCTATATTTACGAGGGACTAATGCAATCTACTTTGTAGGTGGAAAAGGCTCGGGAGCCGATTCCTTAATTGAGGCTGTGGGCAGTGTTGATGTGGGAGCGACGGAATTAAATAATCCTTTTTCACCTTTGACTGCGGAGGTAATGCGCAAGATAAATCCAGAGGTTCTACTTTTAATGAAAAATGGTTTTGAATCTGTCGGAGGTTTAACAGGACTGAGATCACTGCCGGGATTGTCAGGTACGACCGCAGTTAAAAATGGCAGTATCGTCTTAATCGATGATCGCGAGTTATTGGATTTTGGTCCTGAAACCATTGATGTGCTGGGTCAGATTCAGGATCAGTTAAAGGCCTTAGATGGTGCTTAAACGTTATCTCCCGTTGGCATTAGCCCTGGTATTACTGAGTTTTATCGCATCAGGTATTGGGGCAACCGACTCAGGAAATCTATGGAGCTATTGGTTTGGTTCACTGCGGGCTGAGCAGATCGAGGTGCTAACCACCATACGTTTACCACGCATCGCCACCGCGTTGTTAGCCGGCTTTTTGATTGGCATTGCTGGTGCAACTATGCAGCGAGCTTTTGCAAATCAACTAGCTGAACCGACACTGCTTGGCACTACCGCCGCAGCTGCCTTAGGAACTGTAGCGGCGATAATTTTGGGTGTTGCCTCCACCAATACATTTTTTACTTTGCCTATCGCATTCGGTGTAGCGCTATTGGTATCTGTATTGACCATTAACTTAGGTGGGAAATCTAGGCTAAAAGGTTCAAACTTAATCATCATCGGAATTGCTATCGCTGCATTACTAAACGCCTTAATTGCCGCGGTTGCTGCAATATCTGGAAATCAAGAAATTAGAGCTATCAGCTTTTGGAGCTCCGGCACATTGTCTTTTGCGCGCAGTGACACTGTAGTTGTACTGCTTGTTGTGGCTTTGTTTATCACTTCAGCTATTCCTTACCTATCAAAACATTTAGACTTATTTGTCTTCAATCAACTCCAATTAACTTTGTTGGGGTACTCAGTAAAGCGTCTACAACTAATCTCTTTAGTTATTACCAGTCTGGCGGTTGCTGCAACCGTGGTTGCTATCGGAGCGGTGGCATTTTTAGGTTTAGCAGCACCATTTGTGGCTCGATTTCTCTTCGGTGAATCCATGAAGGAATCCTTGTTGGGCTCCGGTTTATTTGGCGCCCTTTTGCTATTAATTTCTGACACATTAGCGCGCAGCATTGCTGCGCCTACCGAGCTTCCAATTTCTGTGGTGACATCTCTAATTGGTGCGCCATTCTTGCTGTTTTTAGTAGTTCGAAATCGAGGTCAACAAAATGCTTGAAGTTGTTGATCTGCAGCTTAAATATGGTTCATCCACCGGAGCTATCAACTTTGAAGTAGCACCGGGAACCATTACTTGGTTGCGCGGCAAAAATGGCGTTGGTAAATCAACCTTGCTATTAACAATTCTGGGGTTTGAAGCGGCCAAGGCCGGAAAGATAACTTGGCAGGGCGATACTCAGGCGTTTGCCTATGCCCAACAAAAGCCTGATTTCGCCTTTGGATTGAGTGTGCAACGGGTATTGGAGCTTGCTGGAGTTGATAGCGATAGCGAAATCGCGGCCGAGTTGGGAATGCAGCCGCTACTGCAAACACCAGTTACGCAATTATCGGGCGGTGAGGGGCAACGAGTCTTGTTAACAATAGCGTTTAGCAAAGATGCACAGTATCTAATGCTTGATGAACCTTTTGCTTCACAGGATGTGCAGTTCATCGCGAAAATAAAAGGGTTGATTGCACAACAGCGCGCTGCAGGAAAAAGTATCTTGATCGCCTCACACATAGAGGTTGAAGCAGATCAGGTAGTTGAGCTTATCTAGAGTTTAGCCGCAGGTTTGGTAACTCAGGAGCTGGGATGCGGTGATTGATATCGTCGCTGAAATCTGGGATGGATTCATCGTGAGAGTTCCAAAGTTCGCGAGCGGCCACGATTTCCTCATGGGTGCGGCCAATAAAGTTCCACCACATCAAAATCTTTTCACCAAAAGGCTTTCCGCCAAGTAGCAAAAAGTGCTTTTCACCACTGGATGTGATTTCGGCGCTTGTGGTGCCGGTTGGAATATATGCCAGCTCGCCAAAAGCCAATGTTTGGCCATTAATTTCCAAGCTTTCTCCGACGTTTAAAACGCCATATTCAAACGCAATATCTAGCTCGAGCTTTGTTGAATTGTTGCTAGTTTTGAACTCTGCGCCAACTAACTCGCTAAATATCCGTGCTGAAGATTTCAACCCTTGGTATTGACCGATAAAAACTTTAGTCTTCAATCCATCTAGATCTTGAGTTGGCAGCTCAGAAAAATGTTCAAAAAACGGAGTTTGATTGCGAGATTCATCAGGTAGAGCAATCCAGAGCTGAACACCGTGCATTGTGCTATTTGATTCCAAGGATTGTTCAGAGTGTGCAATGCCGCGGCCAGCGGTCATCAAATTGAGTTGGGCGGGGTTGATCTCTTGATGGGTGCCGAGAGAATCGTTGTGCATGATTCGACCATCAAATAACCAAGTCACTGTTTGCAGTCCCATATGAGGGTGGGCGCCGATTGTCATTCCAGTTACTTGATTGGTTGGGCCGTAGTGATCGACAAAGCACCATGCCCCAATCATTCTTAAGTTTTTGTGGGGCAGGGTACGCCGTACATCAACCTCGGTACGGTTAGTTAGTTTTACAACCCGAGGTTGCAGTATAGAAAATCCGGAGCAATGCTCCTCGTTGTTAACTTCATTCTTATCGGTTCTAATACTCATTACAGGCCAAACTTGGCGCGCTCTGATTCGTCAACCAAATAGAGATACTTATCTTGGTTTTTGCTGATGAACTTTGAAACAAATGGGCAGTAAGGCGCGACCATTAACTTCTTGGCAGCGGCATCATCCAATGCATACTCGATTAGCGTGCCTCCTAAACCTTTGCCGCCAAATTTAGGATCTATTTCAGTATGAGGGAAAACCATAGTTGTGCCGCGCATTCTGAAATCAGCAAAACCAGCAAGCTCGCCATCACTGAAGATCTCAAAGCGGTTTAATTCACCATTTAACAAAACTGAAATTCCCATATACGCACAGTATCAAATGGTAATTTCCAGAGCATATGCTCTGAAATACTGAGCGCAGTGAAGAATGGGGCTGGTAACCCTGAAGGTAAAAATTCTTTACTTGGAGTCGGTGACGGAAAAGGCCCCAACCATTCGGGGCCTTTTCATTTTCCACAACCTGATAAATCCACAATTATAAAAACTTTGAATTTTGAACTCAGATAAATCTTGATTATTCGACAACGGGTCAGTGTGGTGTAGTGGCAACACGTTAACTCTTACCAAGTTAGAGCTGCGGGTTCGATTCCCGTCACTGACTCGGCATAATAATGCCGTGAGTCCTTCTGTTGTAGTTTGTGAGTTAACCCCTGATGAATGGCCGCGCCTACGGGATCTACGATTGGCGGCGCTGGCAGAGAGTCCAGAAAATCTCTCCGGCAATCTTAATGAGGAAAAAAACTTCACTGAAGAACAATGGCGCGAAGGATTTAAGAAGCTCACTTGTCTTGTGGCATCAATTGATGGCGTAGATGTTGGAATGATTAACGTCGAAAATCTAAAAGGTGATTTTGGTGCAACCTGTTGGCTAGGTGGTTTGTGGCTCAATCCAAAGTATCGTGGCCAAGGTGTTGCCCGTGCGTTATTTGATTACATGGATTCAGTAGCAAAAGAAAAAGATTGGCTGGTGCAAGGCTTGGGGGTTATGGAAACTAACTCCAAGGCGATTGCCGCATTTGAAAAGTTTGGTTTTGTGCAAATGGGAGAGCCACAGGAAAGTCGTGGCAAACCAGGTTACTTTTACTATCGAATGATTAAGGCGTTATAGCTTCTTTAGAAAATCAGGGTTGTCATCCGGTGGAATGATTTTGCCTTTGCGACGACCGCGACCATTTCCTTTTGGTCGACCCGCAATAATCCAAGCTAGAGATCCAATTCCAGGTACAAAAATAATGATTACCAACCAAGCCCATTTAGGCAGGCTGCGGATCTGTGTTTCTGGAGTGCGGGAGCAATCAATAATGCTGTAAATCATCAAAGCCAAGATGATGATTGTGGCTATTACTGCGTAGCGGACCATGAAGTGATTTTAGCGCGCTATCAGCCAGGCCGCTAAAGAAAGGGCCAGGCCATAGATGATTTGAATTCGTCCAGTATTTGCTAAAAGCTGGATTAGAGCTGGACCGATTGCGCCATTACTTACCGCACGCACAGATTTTGAGACTAGCGGCAGCGCTACCAATCCCAACAAGTAGAAGAATGAAAAGAATGAAAGTGCGACGCTAATTACCAAAGCGAAGAAGAGCAACCATTTATATAAATCTCTGGTGGCTTTATCGCCCATGACAACCGCTAAAGTCTTTTTGTTTGCGACCGCATCTTTTTCTAAGTCACGTAGATTATTAAGAACTAAAATTGCGCAAGCCAAAGCACCCATTGCAAATGAGGCCAATACAACTTCACGAGAAACTGATTCGACTTGAATGTAATAAGTTCCGATAGTTGCAACTAGACCAAAGAAAACAAATACTGAAATCTCACCCATTGCCATGTAGCCATATGGTTTTGGACCACCGGTGTAGGTCCACGCCGCAACAATTGCAAGCGCTCCTACGATCAGTAACAACCAAGAGGTGCGGGATGAAATTAAAACTCCCGCTATCGCAGCAATTCCAAAAGAGATGATCGCAGCTTTCTTTACCGCCTCTGGAGTTGCAGCACCTGAACCAACTAAACGCATTGGGCCAACGCGATCTGCATCGGTTCCTTTAACGCCATCGGAGTAATCGTTGGCGTAATTAACGCCGACCTGAAGTGCAAGTGCGACCACAAGGGCGAGAAAAGTATTGAATAAAGAGGCGTTGTAACCAGCAAAAGCGGTGCCCACAATTACCGGTGCGATAGCAGCGGGCAGGGTTTTAGGACGGGCCCCGGCTATCCATTGTTCACGCGTGGTCATTAGCAAGCTTCTTTCGATCAGGTTTTCCGATACCTAAGTATGGAATAGCGGCCACTTTTACTAGCTGCTTTGGCGAGGTGTGTGCGCCGAATTTTTCTTTTAACTTACTTTGGATATTCAATAGTTCGAGCTCCAAGGTAGTGGCGATACAAAGTTGTTGGCCCCACTCTTTATCTGGCTTGGCGAAGGCCACTATCTCTGGAGATTGAAACTCATTTTGCAGAAATGTTTCAACCGCACTTAGCGAAATCTTCTCGCCACCAGAGATAATTTGATCATCAGCTCTACCTAAGACGATTACTTTGTCATCTTCGATTACACCCAAATCATTGGTTATGAACCAACCATCTTCGTTGGGAAGCGGTGCATCTAGATAACCCAATGCTAATTGTGGAGCGCGCAGCGCAATGTGTTGGTTACGAATCTCAACTTGCACCCCATCAAGTGGAGTTCCGTTATAGATCAATCCACCACAGGTTTCGGTCATGCCATAAGTTGCGATGACATTTATTCCAGCTGCGATTGCTTGACGATGCAACTGCGCATCAAGCGGTCCACCACCAACTAGTACAGCAGTACATTTCTTAAGATGAGTAAATAAAACCTCATCCCCATTTAGTGCGCGATGTAATTGGGTTGGAACTATCGCGGTGTAATCAGCGGTTGATTCAACGCCCACCGGATTTGTTCCTAATTCAATAGAGCGAACTAAAACATTTAATCCAGCAATGTGATTAGTTGGAAGTAACAAAGACCAACGCTGGCCACTAGTTGCACTTAAGTATTTATGGGTAGCGCGGGTGCTAGCTAATAAGGCTTGGGTAGTTAGTAATACTGATTTGGGAGCGCCGGTTGAGCCTGAGGTGGTGATGATTAATGAAACCCTGGAATCAACTTCATCGGTGGGAATTGGCTCGGTTGATAGCGCCGGTCCCTCTCCTTTGAGAGATAGCGAAAGGGCATCGAGTAATTGTGGGGTCGACCACGAAGCATCGATGGTGCGCACTTTTCGCTTTACCGCTGAATCCATAACCACCGTAGGGTATGCCATATGAGCAAGCCGATTAAGCGTGAACCAGGCAGTCGCACCATCCCGCAATGGCAGATCGGTGCAGGTGCAGAGAATTTCACTGATGTGCGTTATGAAGTTGCCGAAGGAATGGCGAAGATAACAATCAACCGCCCGCACGTGCGCAACGCGTTTCGTCCCGAAACTTTGGCCGAGTTACAACAGGCTTTTAATTTTGCCCGCGATGATGACAGCGTCGGCGTAATCATTTTCACCGGTGAAGGTGATGAAGCCTTTTGTTCCGGTGGTGATATTTCGGTGCGCGGAGATGATGGATACATCGGCAGCGACAATGTCGGCAAAAAAGGAATTGGTCGCTTAAATGTTCTTGATCTGCAGATTCAAATTCGCCGAACCCCAAAACCAGTGATTGCCATGGTTGCCGGCTGGGCAATTGGTGGTGGACATGTTTTGCATGTGGTTTGTGACATTACTGTTGCAGCAGATAACGCAAAGTTTGGTCAGACCGGACCGATGGTTGGATCTTTTGATGGTGGATATGGTGCAGGTTTGTTGGCGCGACATGTCGGACAGAAAAAGGCACGCGAGATTTGGTTTATGTGTCGTCAATACGATGCCAAAGAAGCATTAGAAATGGGATTAGTTAACACTGTTGTGCCGGTAAGAGAGTTGGAAGCAGAAACAGTTTCTTGGGCCCGGGAGATGTTGCGTCACTCCCCAATGGCGCTGCGACTACTAAAAGCAGGATTAAACGCCGCGGATGATGGATTAGCTGGCGTGCAACAACTTGCTGGAGATGCGACCTTGCTCTTCTACTTAACTGAAGAAGGACAAGAAGGTCGCGATGCTTATAAAGAAAAGCGTCCACCGAACTTCGATAAGTTCCCTAAACGTCCTTAAATCATGGCACTAACACTGGAGGAGGCGCTCGCCTCTCTTCGAGTTGTGGCTTTGCCGATGCGGACAAAGTTTCGCGGGCTAAAGACTCGAGAAACCGCTTTGATTAAAGGCCCAAATGGTTGGGGCGAGTTTGCACCATTTACTGAATATGACGCAGAAGAATCTTTGCCTTGGCTAAATAGTGCGATTGAAGCAGCTACCACTGAATTAAGTGCGCCACTTCGTAATTCCATTCCAGTTAATGCCACAGTACCTGCATCTGATGATGAGGCAGAGATTGAAAAAATTCTTTCTTGGTATCCCGGAGTTAAGACGGTAAAGATAAAAGTAGGCACCGGTATCAGAGAAGATCTGGTGCGCATCGCGCGGGTTAGAAAACATTTACCAAAAGCAAAAATCAGAGTAGATGTAAATGGTTCTTGGAGTGTGGATGATGCGGTCTTTAACATCCGCACTATCTATGGTGAAGTTGCCGGAGAGTTCTTAGAGTATGTGGAACAACCGGTTGCAACTTTGGATGAATTAAGAGAGTTAAAGTCGAGATTAATTGTTGATGTAAAGATTGCTGGTGATGAAGTTTTGCGCAAGGCAGCAGATCCATTTGCGATTGATTTAACTGATGCGATTGATGTTTTGATGTTAAAGGTTGCACCGCTTGGTGGAGTGAAAAGATCTTTGGCGCTAGCCGCACACCACAAGTTACCGGTGGTGGTTTCAAGCGCTCTGGAATCTGTTGTTGGGCTTTCATACGGATTACAACTCGCGGCCCGAGTCCCGCAGTTGGATTACGCCTGTGGTTTGGCTACCAGTGCGCTATTTGAAGCTGATCTTGGTGAAATGCCGATTGCTAATGGCGCAATCGCCGTTGCAGATTATGAGGTTGATGCTGAGAGGCTTGAGAGATATTCCGCGCCTATTGAGCGATTAGAGTGGTGGCGACAGAGAATTACCCAGGTGTGGCATTTGAGGGAGGCGCGATGACGGTATCAACAGCGCTAGCCCGCCATACCGTGCGACAGTTAATTGAGTTAGGTGTGGAGGATGTAGTCCTTTCCCCTGGTTCACGTAACGCGCCACTGTCTATTGCCTTTTATCAGGCGCAACAAAAAGGTTTTATTAATCTTCATGTGCGCATTGATGAACGTGGAGCCGCATTCTTTGCTTTAGGAATTGCAAAAGCATCTGGAAAGTATGTTCCGGTGGTGTGCACCAGCGGCACAGCGGTTGCTAACTATCTGCCTGCAGTTCTTGAGGCTCATCACTCAGATATCAACTTGCTTTTGTTAACCGCAGATCGCCCCGCACGTTTAAGAAAAACCGGCTCCAATCAAACAACCAATCAAAATGGAATCTTCGGTGAGTTTGTTAGAGAAAGTTTGGATACCGCAGCGCCTGTTGATCTCACCAGATTTTTAAGTAATTCCGGACCAGTTCATATCAATCTGCAGTTTGATGAACCGTTATTGCCGGAGGATGGAAGTGATTGGCTCTCCGGAATTCACCCAACACCAATTGCGCATGGCATAAAGGTGCCAGGTGAGATTTCAGTTAACACCACAAAGAATGTTGTGATTGTGGGTCATGACCGTGCGGGATTCAGCATTGATGAGATTGAGGATTTAGCAGATGATTTAGGGGCACCGATTGTTACCGAAGACCCATTAGTTTTTGAAAATGCGATTGCACATGCACCAATAGTTTTATCTGATGAAGGGGTTCGTCGCGAGTTAGCAGCCGAGCTGGTTGTTGTTATTGGGCGCACTACCCTGTCCCGCAGCATAAATGCCTATATTCAAGGCTCAAATCGGGTTATGGTGATTGATCCACGTTTAGCGGCAATTGATACCGCGCGTACCGCAGATGAAACACATCATGTGATTCCAAAGATTAAAAATCAGATTGATGCTGATTCGCTTTGGCATGACGCCTGGCATAAGTATGAAGAGGTAGCGGCTGCAGCATTATCGGTATTGCCAGATTGGTCCGAGGCGGAAGTGGCTGCGGTAGTAGCTGAAGAGTTAGAAAATGATGCAGCGTTGTTTATTTCTTCATCAAGACCAATTAGAGATTTAGAGAGCTTCGCCGTTCCCCGCACTGGAATTGAAACTTACGCCAATCGCGGTCTGGCTGGAATTGATGGAAACATTTCAACCGCGATGGGAATCGCAACTAAACATGATGAGAGCTATGCGGTAATCGGAGACTTAGCTTTCTTGCATGACATCTCCGCGTTAGCTAATCCAATTACCGACACCTTAACCATCATTGTGGTTGATAACGATGGCGGCGGAATCTTTTCCACTTTGCCACAACGTGGAGTAGATGGTTTTGAAACTATTTTTGGTACACCACATGGCCAAGACATTGCCAAGATTGTTGCTGGTTTTGGAGTTTCAGTTGAGGAGGTTCATGATGCAAAAGAACTTCACATCGCATTGCAACGTATTCATCCGCAGCTACATGTGATTGTGGCCAAAATGCCAGATCGAGAGAAAAATGCTGATGTGATTTTTGAGGTAATTAAAAAATATAAAGAGTTAGTGCTTCTCTAAGGCAGAGCGCATCGGAAGTAGCTTGGCCTGGCTTTCGGCGTATTCCCGCTCTGGATCAGAACCGGCCACAATGCCGCAGCCCGCATAGATTCTTATGGATTGGCCATCATTTGAAATCTGGCCACAGCGCAAAGCAATTCCCAACTCACCATCACCTTTGGCATCAATCCAGCCGATAGGCCCCGCGTAGCGACCGCGAGAAATACCTTCAATTTCATCGATCGTGCGCTTGGCGTAATCGGTTGGTGTGCCGCAAACCGCAGCAGAAGGATGCAATCTAGAAACCAATGCGAAGATATCAATCGGATTAGATGAATCAGAAAGAACTCCAGTTACATCTGTTGCTAGATGCATAACATTTGAAAGGTGCAACACAAAAGGAGTCTCTGGAATATTTGTTGAGGTGCAAAATGGTGAGAGCGCTTCAGCAACGGAACGAACCGCGTACTCATGTTCCTCTAAATCTTTTGAAGAGCGCGCTAATGAACCAGCAAGTGCAAGATCTCTTTCATCATCACCGGTTTTGCGAATTGTTCCGGCCAAGATACGTGAGGTGACAAGAGATTTACTTAAACGCACTAGCAACTCTGGCGTAGCGCCAACTAACCCATGATTTGAATACACCCAGGTAGATGGATATTCCTTAGCAAGTTGTTGGAGCAAATTGCGTTGATTAATTTTTTCACTAGTAGTTCCAGTAACAAAACGAGCCAATACAACTTTTTCTAGCGAATCATTTTTGATTTTCTCAACTGCACGCGCGACGCGATCTTGCCAAACATCACCGTTGCTGCCACTCCAATTTAGATTTAGTGGAACTGATTTGGTTTCACTTCTTTGCAATGCTGGTTGGGGAGTAGCCCCAATCCAGGTAATCCAGGACTTGCCATTTCGTTGCCCCACAACGACTTTCGGGATGATTAATACTGATTCTTCAGCCTCATCAAAAGAGAAAGAGGTAAAGAGAATCGGGCCAGTTCCGGTGCCATGTACATTGTTATGAATATCAAGGCCATTTACCTGTTCGCGCCACCAAAGCCGGGCCTGTTCAAAACGGTTGGCGCCTTTAACTACAAAAGATTTGTAGATTCCAAAACCAATTAATCCATCGCCGCCTCGCACCCATGAGGTGATTGCATCATCGGCAATCTCAGGAATGGAGATATCAAGCAACGCGGGATGCTCGCCGAGCAACTCCGTTGTTACTGGACTGGTAATTGATACGTGCATATGACTCCAAACCTTTTCAACTTGTGAATTAAGCCTACCGCTAGAGATGATAGGGCGGTGAGTCGAGCTGATCTAGGTAAAGATCCCGAAGAGGTTTCTTCGATGTTTGATGGCGTTGCAAAACGCTATGACCTGGTCAATGACCTATTGAGTTTGGGACAAACTAAACGTTGGCGTAAAAAAGTTCAGACCATTATTAATCCAACACCAGGAATGAAGATTCTTGATGTCGCGGCCGGCCCTGGTTCATCTAGCGAACCATTGTTTAAAGCTGGCGCTGATGTCACCTCATTAGATTTTTCTGAAGGAATGTTGGAGCAAGGTAGAAAAGCAAGACCGTATTTAAAGTTTGTAAAAGGCGATGCATTGAATTTGCCATTTGGTGAAAATGAATTTGATCTCACAACAATCTCATTTGGTTTGCGCAACACACATGATTACAAAAAAGCTTTGCAGGAAGCGCTGCGGGTGACCAAAGTTGGTGGTCGAATGGTGATTGTTGAGTTCTCAACTCCAACCTTTGCGCCATTTCGCATCATCTACATGAATTACCTCATGAAAATGTTGCCTAAATTGGCCCGCAAGACATCATCAAACCCGGCCGCCTATGTTTATTTGGCTGAATCAATCAGAGCCTGGCCCAATCAAGAGCAATTAGCTGCTGAGATGAGTAGCGCTGGCTGGCGCAATCCATCCTGGGTCAACCTAACCGGGGGCGTTGTGGCAGTTCACACAGCCATCAAGGGCTCCTAATTTCCCTCATTTTCTAGGCCTCGCCTAAGATTTCCCGTTGTGAACCCCTATGTCCCGATCTTCGTAATTGGTGCAATTGGCTTCGGTTTCGCGGTTTTCTCAGTTGTAGCCGGCGCCCTATCGGGACCAAAGAGATACAACCGCGCCAAACTAGATGCATACGAGTGCGGTATCGAACCAAGCCCTCAGGCTCAAGGCGGCGGACGGTTCCCAGTTAAGTACTTCTTAACCGCAATGCTTTTCATCATCTTTGATATTGAAATTGTGTTCTTGTATCCATGGGCGGTTGCATACGATCAACTCGCACTCTTTGGATTAATTGAAATGGTCATCTTCATCCTCACAGTTTTCGTCGCCTATACATATGTATGGCGCCGCGGCGGATTGGAATGGGACTAAAAATGGGTCTAGAAGAGAAATTACCTTCGGGATTTTTGCTAACCACCGTCGAAAAGTTGGCGGGATACATGCGCAAAAACTCTTTGTGGCCAGCTACCTTTGGTTTGGCTTGTTGCGCCATTGAGATGATGGCAATTGGTTCAGCCGGTAAGTACGACATCTCTCGTTTTGGTATGGAGGTTTTCCGCGCCTCGCCACGTCAAGCAGATTTAATGATCGTTGCCGGTCGCGTTTCAAACAAGATGGCTCCAGTTGTGCGTCAGATCTACGATCAAATGACCGCACCTAAATGGGTTTTATCGATGGGCGCCTGCGCATCATCTGGTGGAATGTTTAACAACTATGCAATCGTGCAAGGCGTAGATCACATCATTCCCGTAGATATTTATTTGCCAGGTTGTCCACCAAGACCTGAAATGTTGATGGATGCAATTTTGAAACTTCATGAACAAATTGGAAATGAAAAGCTTGGTGTAAACCGTCAACAAATTATTAAAGAGGTTGAAGCAGCCGCACTTGCTGCAGTTCCAACTCAAAAGATTCCCGTATTTGGAAGCAGGGACTAATAATGAGCGAGCAAAAAGGCATGTTTGGCGCCTCCGGAACCGGTGATACCTCTGGTTACGGCGGATTAGAGCGCTCTGCTTATTCACCAATCTCTGCATCACGTCCTTACGGTTCTTACTTTGATGATGTTGCAGATGAATTAGAAAAAGCATTTCCAGAGTTCAGTGATGCGATTGAAAAAGTTGTGGTTGATCGCGGTGAATTAACTTTGCACATTAAGCGCAATCGTTTGTTTGATGTTGCAAAAACTTTGCGTGATACCGAAACACTTCGTTTTGAAGTTTGTTTAGGTGTTAGCGGCGTGCATTACCCAGAAGATAAAGATCGCGAACTACATGCGGTCTATGAATTACTTTCCATGACTCACAACCGTCGTATTCGTCTTGAAGTTTCAGTTCCAGAATCAGATCCACATGTTCCAACTTTGGTAGAAGTGTGGGCTGGAACAAACTGGCATGAGCGCGAGGCTTATGACATGTTCGGAATTATTTTTGATGGTCACCCAGCATTAACCAGAATTTTGATGCCAGATGATTGGCCCGGACATCCACAACGTAAGGATTATCCACTTGGTGGAATTCCAGTTGAGTACATCGGTGCAACAGTCCCGGCTCCAGATAACCGGAGGTCATATCGATGAGTACCTTCTCAACTCCTCAAGCTTCTTCACGCGAAACAACTGAAGGAACAATTTATTCAGTTACCGGTGGCGATTGGGATCAAGTTGCGGCAGAAATCGGCAGCGCAAAAGAGGAACGTGTTGTTGTAAACATGGGACCACAACATCCATCAACCCATGGAGTGTTGCGTTTGATGTTGGAGCTCGAAGGCGAAACCATCACCGAGCTACGTTGTGGAATTGGCTATCTCCATACTGGAATTGAAAAGAACACCGAGTTCCGCACCTGGACCCAGGGCGTAACTTTCGTGACCCGCATGGATTATTTGAGCCCATTGTTCAATGAGACCGCTTATTGCTTGGGTGTTGAGAAGCTTTTGGGTATCACAAATGATGTTCCAGAACGCGCCACCGTAATCCGCGTGATGATGATGGAGTTCAACCGCATCTCCTCACACATGGTGGCACTTGGTACTGGTGCTCTTGAATTAGGCGCAATTACCCCGATGTTCTTTGCCTTCCGTGAGCGTGAAAAAGTTTTGGATGTATTTGAAAAAGTATCCGGTCTGCGCATGAACATGGCCTATATCCGCCCAGGTGGAGTAGCACAGGATCTGCCAGAGGGAACTGTTTCTCATATCCGTGAATTAGTTAAGGATCTGCGTAAGAACTTTAAAGATAACGCTGATCTATTGATTGGTAACTCAATCTGGATCAAGCGCACTAAAGATGTCGGTTATTTGGATCTAGCCGGATGTATTACTTTGGGTGTTACTGGTCCAGTACTTCGTGCAACAGGCATGCCATGGGATCTACGTAAAACCCAGCCATATTGCGGTTATGAAAATTATGACTTTGATGTAATCACCGCTGATACCTGCGATGTTTATGGTCGATTCTTGATTCGTATGCAAGAACTCGAGCAATCACTTCGCATCATCGAACAATGCTGTGACAAGTTAGATCAACTTGATGGCGCGCCAGTTATGGTTGCTGACAAGAAGGTGGCTTGGCCAGCACAGCTCGCACTTGGTGGCGATGGACTTGGAAACTCACTTGATCACATTCGTCAGATCATGGGAACTTCGATGGAGTCATTAATTCATCACTTCAAGATTGTCACTGAAGGTTTCCGCGTTCCAGCAGGACAGGTTTACACCCCAGTTGAATCACCACGTGGTGAGCTTGGTGCACACCTAGTTTCTGATGGCGGAACCCGCCCATATCGCGTGCATTTCCGCACCCCTTCATTTAGTAATTTGCAATCAACCTCTGCAATGTGTGAAGGCTCATTGATCGCTGATGTTGTTGCTGCTGTTGCTTCGATTGATCCAGTGATGGGAGATGTGGACCGCTAATGCCACTAACAGATGCTGACAATTCAGTAATGGATTCCATTATCAATCGTTATCCACGTTCTCGTTCTGCAATCATGCCTTTGTTACATTTTGCGCAATCAAAAGATGGTTATGTAACACCAGAGAGCATTGAAGTAATTGCCAAGAAATTAAATTTAGAAACCGCAGAGGTAAGTGCGGTTGCAACTTTCTACACCCAATACAAACGCAAGCCAGTCGGTGAATACCATGTTGGTGTTTGCACCAACACTTTGTGTGCGGTTATGGGTGGAGATGCAATTTTCGAAGCGCTGAAAGATCATCTCGGAATTGAAAATGATGAAGTCACCGCTGATGGAAAAGTTTCAGTAGAACATATTGAGTGCAACGCTGCATGTGATTACGCACCAGTTGTTATGGCTAACTGGGAGTTCTATGACAACCAGACTGTGCAATCTGCAAAAGATTTAGTTGATGCAATGCGGCAGGGAAATCCACCAGCACCAACCCGTGGACCAAACAAACTTCCAACTTGGAAAGAAAACTCTGCAGTACTCGCAGGTTTAAATGATGGTCGTGCACATGAAGGTGTTCAAGCTGGAGAGCCAACTCTTCTCGGCTTACGAATCGCCAAAGATCAAGGAGCCAAGTAAATGACAAAGCTGACTCCCGTACTTTCTGCATCATGGGATCAACCAGATTCCTTCACTATTGAGGGCTACAAGCGCAATGGCGGATATAAGGCTGTTGAAAAAGCCTTATCAATGGCCCCTGATGAGGTTATTCAACTAGTTAAGGACTCCGGTCTTCGTGGTCGTGGTGGCGCAGGCTTCCCAACCGGCATGAAGTGGGGCTTTATCCCACAGGGCGATAACAAAGAGCATTACTTTGTTGTTAACGCAGATGAATCAGAGCCTGGCACCTGCAAAGACATGCCAATGTTGATGGCGAACCCACATGTTTTGGTTGAAGGAATCATCATCGGTTCCTATGCGATTCGTGCCAACTATGCCTTTATTTATATTCGCGGCGAGGTAACACACATCATCCGTCGTGTGCAGCAAGCAATTGAAGATGCTTATAAAGCTGGATACCTTGGAAAAAATATCCTAGGCAAAGGATTTGATTTAGAGCTAGTGCTACATGTTGGTGCTGGCGCGTATATCTGTGGTGAAGAAACCGCATTGCTTGATTCCCTAGAGGGTTTCCGTGGTCAACCACGTTTGCGTCCTCCATTCCCAGCGATTGCTGGTTTGTATGCACGTCCAACAGTTGTGAACAATGTTGAATCTGTGGCCTCAGTTCCTTCCATTATTAATAATGGTGTTGAGTGGTTTGGTTCAATGGGAACAGAAAAGAGCAAAGGTTTTACTTTGTACTCACTTTCTGGACACGTCAAAAACCCAGGACAGTTTGAGGCACCACTTGGTGTGACATTGCGTGAGTTGATTGCACTTGCTGGTGGAATGCGTAATGGAAACAAGTTGAAGTTCTGGACCCCTGGTGGATCCTCAACTCCATTGTTTACTGATGCACATCTTGATACGCCTTTGGATTATGAGGGTGTTGCCGCTGCGGGCTCAATGCTCGGCACAAAAGCATTACAAATCTTTGATGAAACTGTTTGTGTAGTTCGTGCGGTATTGCGCTGGACTGAGTTTTATAAGCATGAATCATGCGGAAAATGCACACCTTGCCGTGAAGGTACTTGGTGGTTGGTTCAGATTTTGAAAGATCTCGAGAGCGGTAAAGGTGAAGCAGCAGATCTCGATAAGTTGTTAGATCTTTGCGACAACATCGCAGGTCGTTCTTTCTGTGCTCTGGCAGATGGTGCAGCCAGCCCGATTATCTCTTCATTGAAGTATTTCCGTCAGGAGTATTTGGATCACCTAAGCAATGGAGGATGTCCATTTGATCCTGCCAAATCAACTTTGTTTGCCCTAGAAGAAAGTGGCGCGCGTTAATGAGCACACAAGAAATCGCAGCCGACACTCAAGTAGAGATGATCACTGTAACCATCGATGGTTTTGAAGTTACAGTTCCAAAAGGCACATTGGTAATTCGCGCCGCAGAAAAACTAGGAATTCAAATTCCTCGTTTCTGCGATCACCCATTGCTAGATCCAGTTGGAGCTTGCCGCCAATGTTTGGTTGAGATTGAAATTAATGGTCGCAAGTTTCCAAAGCCACAAGCTTCCTGCACCATTCCAGTAGAGCCAGGAATGATTGTTAATACCCAACTCACATCACCTGTTGCTGACAAAGCGCAACAAGGAATCATGGAGTTGTTGTTGATTAACCATCCACTTGATTGCCCAGTTTGCGACAAAGGTGGCGAGTGTCCACTACAGAATCAAGCAATGAGTAATGGTCGTGAGGAATCAAGGTTCGAGGGATACAAGCGCACCTTTGAAAAACCAATCAATATCTCTTCTCAAGTTTTGCTAGATCGCGAGCGCTGCATTCTTTGCGCGCGTTGCACCCGATTCTCAGAGCAGATTGCGGGAGATCCATTTATTACATTGAATGAACGCGGTGCTTTGCAGCAGGTTGGTATCTACGAAAAAGATCCATTTGAGTCTTATTTCTCCGGAAATACCGTGCAAATCTGCCCAGTTGGCGCCCTAACTGGAGCTTCATATCGTTTCCGAGCACGTCCATTTGATTTGGTTTCAACCCCTTCCGCATGTGAACACTGTGCATCAGGCTGCGATATGCGCACCGATGTTCGTCGTGGCAAGACTTTGCGTCGTCTCGCAGGTGATGATGCTCAGGTAAATGAAGAGTGGAACTGTGACAAAGGTCGTTGGGCATTCAAATATGTAACGCAAAAAGATCGCATCACAGCACCATTGGTGCGCGGTGAAGATGGACAACTTCATGAAGCATCATGGCCAGAGGCGCTACAAGCCGCAGCTGCTGGACTGGAAGCAAATCGTGCCGCAGTTCTAGTTGGTGGTCGAGCAACATTGGAAGATGCTTATGGTTATGCAAAGTTTGCTCGTGTAGCACTTGGCACCAACGATATTGATTTCCGTGCTCGACTAACTTCAGAGGAAGAGCGCAGCTTCTTGGCATCTCATGTTGTTGGCACAACTGTTAATTACAAGGATTTGGATCGTGCTGATCACGTTGTGTTGCTTGGTTTTGAAGCAGAGGAAGAGTCACCAATCGTCTTCTTGCGTCTATACAAGCAGGTTCGCAAACGTGGTTTGAAGATAACCGCCGTTGCACCATTTGCTTCCCGCGGTAACAAGAAGTTAAAGGCAGAGCTAATTGCAACCGCAGTCGGCAATGAAGCAGGTGCAATTGCAAAACTCTCCGGCCTTACTAACAAATCGGTAATTTTGGTAGGCGAGCGTTTGTCAGAGAGCGCTGGCGCAATCTCTGCGGCGGTATCACTAGCTCAATCATCAAATGCGAAGTTGGCTTGGATTCCACGTCGTGCAGGCGAACGTGGCGCTCTAGAAGCTGGTGCAATTGGAAATCTTCTTCCAGGTGGTCGTCCAGTCTCAGATAACGCGGCCCGCGTTGATTTACAGGCGGCATGGGGGGTTGAAAACCTTCCAGCAAATATCGGTCGCGATACCGATGCAATTTTGGAAGATCTACAAAAAGGCAACATCGAAGCGCTATTAATTGGTGGTGTTGATCCACTAGATATTTCCGCGCATCATCATGATGGACTAGCAAAAGCTTTTGTGGTCTCACTTGAAATTCGCCACAGTGCGATTACTGAGATTGCAAATGTGGTTCTCCCCGTTGCAGCGGTAGTTGAAAAGAGCGGCAGCTTTATTAACTGGGAAGGTCGCGCTCGCAATTTTGAAACCGCAATCGCTGATTCCTTAACCCGCAGCGATGTGCGAATTCTTTCGATGTTGGCAGATCAAATGGGAACTCCAATTAATCTTCCAACTGTTTCTGCAGCCCGTGAAGAGTTCAACTCACTAGGTGCTTGGGAATCTCGCGCGGCATTTGCTCCAGTTGCAGCCACTTCAGTTTCAGCACCAGCAGACAAAGCAATTCTTTCCTCTTGGAGATTGCTGCTTGATGCCGGTTCATTGCAAGATGGCGAAAACAATCTTGCTGGAACGGTTCATCCATCTGTTGCGGTTATCTCAGCGAATCGCGCTGCGACACTTGGTGTGCAAAATGGTGATGCAGTGAAGATCTCTACCGCACATGGCGCAATCACATTGCCATGTGAGATTGCAGAGATTGAAGAGAACTCAGTTTGGATTCCACGTAATTCAATTGATAGCAAAGCGATTGCAACCTTGGGGGTTGCATCTGGAGCGGTATCGGTGGTGAAAGCATGAACAACTCATCATTGTTGCTAGATGATCCAGGTTGGGTAATCGCGCTTAAAGGTTTATTGATTTTCGTGCTTTGCGTTGTGCTAACTCTGCTCTCTGTTTGGGGCGAGCGTCGCATCGTGGCCCGCATGCAGATGCGCCTTGGTCCAAACCGAGTTGGACCTTTTGGCTTGATTCAAGCTCTGGCCGATGGCGTTAAGTTGGCGCTAAAAGAGGACATCATCCCTAAAGCCGCGGATCGAGTGGTCTTTGTTTTGGCCCCGATTATCAGCGCCACAACCTGCTTTATGGCCTTTGCGGTTATTCCACTTACCGGCAAAGTGAACTTCTTTGGTGAAGAAACCGTAATGCAGCTAACCGATCTTCCAGTTGGTGTGCTTTATGTATTAGCAACCGCATCAATTGGAGTTTATGGAATTGTGCTTGCGGGATGGTCATCAGGATCTACCTATCCACTACTTGGCGGGTTGCGCTCCAGCGCCCAGGTGATCTCTTATGAAATTGCGATGGGACTTTCATTTGTCGGGGTCTTTATTTATGCCGGATCAATGTCAACAGGGGACATCATCGCTTCACAATCAACTTGGTGGAATGTTGTAGTGCTATTTCCATCCTTTGCGATTTATGTGATTTCGATGGTGGGCGAGACAAACCGTGCGCCTTTTGATTTAGCTGAAGCTGAAGGTGAGTTGGTTGGCGGTTTCCATACCGAGTATTCATCATTGAAGTTCGCACTCTTCTTCTTGGCCGAGTATGTAAACATCATCGCGGTTTCCGCACTTGCTACCACCTTGTTCCTTGGTGGACCAAGCGCTCCTCCAGGATTGGGCTTCACCTCAGATTGGTTAGGTGGTTGGTTTAGCTTTGTCTGGTTCTTTGTGAAGGTCCTTGGATTCTTCTTCTTCTTTGTTTGGCTGCGTGGCACATTGCCAAGATTGCGTTACGACCAGTTCATGAAGTTTGGCTGGAAGGTTTTGATTCCAGTTAACGTGGCATGGATTTTGGTAGTTGCAACTCTGCGTTTGATGACCCAACAAGGTGCATCACAGTTCATGATTGCAGCCTTTACCGGCGGCGTTGTGATTGCGGTTCTTGTTGCGCTCTCCATCTTTGATTCCACAAAACGTAAAGCGGAAGAGCGCGCACGTTATGTTGGAGAAATGCCAGAACCATCATTCCCAGTACCTGCACTTCCTGTTATCAAGGGAGCAATTACGAAAGGCGATCAAAAATGAGCGAGTTTCACTTAGAACCAAAGCGCTCTGACGCCATCGAAAAGGCAGCAGAGTCTGCGGTTCCAGTTACCGGTCAAGAGCCCGCCAGCTTCTTCAAGCAGCTCAAGGGTTTCTGGGTCACCTTCAGCACCATGTTTAAGAAACCAAACACCATTGAATATCCAGAGGTAAAGCCAGAGGTGCAACCTCGTTTTCATGGTCGTCACCAACTTAATCGTTATGAAGATGGATTAGAAAAGTGCATTGGTTGCGAGCTTTGTGCTTGGGCCTGTCCAGCCGATGCGATTTATGTTGAGGGTGAAAACAACACACCAGATAATCAAATGTCACCTGGTGAGCGTCACGCCAAGGTTTATCAGATTAATTATCTGCGTTGTATTTTCTGCGGCCTTTGCATCGAAGCATGCCCTACCCGCGCACTCACTATGACAAATGAGTATGAGATCGCTGATGATAAGCGGGAAAAATTAATTTGGGAAAAAGAGGATTTGTTGGCGCCGCTTCGTAATGGAATGTTGATGCCACCACATCCAATGTATCCAGGATCAGATCACCACAATTATTACCGCGGTGAAATCAAAGAAGCACACCCTTCGCAAGAGGTAAATAAATGACCGGTGAATCAGTTTTGTTTTGGACGCTAGCTCCGCTAGCGGTCGCAGCATCAATTGCGATGTTGTTCATGAAGAAAGCGGTTCACTCCGCAATTCTTTTGGCTTGGGTCATGATTACCTTGGCGATTTTCTACATCACTTTGGAAGCACCGTTCCTCGGCATCGTGCAGATCGTGGTTTACACCGGCGCGGTAATGATGCTCTTCCTCTTTATCTTGATGTTGGTCGGTGTTGATTCATCTGATTCTTTGGTAGAAAAAATCAAAGGAATTAGAACAGTCGCCATCTTTACAGTTTTGGGATTTGTCGCCGCATTGACCTCTCTTATTGCCCGTACCGACAATGGTCGCCCGGTAGTAGGACTTGCGGAAGCAAACTCAGCCGGCAATGTTCAGGGCCTAGCCCAGCTGCTGTTTAGTGATTATGTGTGGGCCTTTGAGGTTATTTCCGCTCTTCTTATTACTGCAGCTCTAGGTGCGATGGTTCTAGCTCACTCTGAGAAGAGTGATACCGCTAAGACCTCACAGCGTGCCCGTTCCATTGCACGATTCCGTGGCAAATCAATCGCCACCGCAGCAGGCCTTCCCGGCTCTGGTGTTTATGCCCGTAACAACGCGGTTGATTTACCAGCGTTGCTGCCAGATGGCACACCATCAGATCTTTCGATTGCAGAGGTTTTGCATCGTCGTGGAGATGTGCAAGAGACCAAGTCTTACGCGTTAGAAGGCTTGCCCAAGATTGATGAGGAGGGCAAGAAATAATGAATCCAACTAATTATTTGTACCTCTCTGCAATTCTCTTTTCTATTGGCGCGGTTGGCGTAGTTGTGCGTCGCAACGCCATCGTAGTTTTCATGTGCATCGAGTTAATGTTGAACGCCGCTAACCTGGCTTTTGTTACCTTTGCAAAGATGAATGGCAACTTGGAAGGTCAGGTCATCGCATTCTTTACGATGGTTGTTGCGGCCTGCGAAGTTGTGGTTGGTCTAGCCATCATCGTGACCATTTTCCGTTCCCGTCGATCTGCATCAGTTGATGATGCAAGTTTGTTGAGCCGATAAATGACATCAGATAACTTGGTTTATTTCATCGCGCTGCCGCTATTTAGCGCTGCGCTTTTGATGTTGCTCGGCCGCAAAGCCGATAAGTGGGGCCACCTGTTTGCTACCGCGGTATCTGCTAGCACCTTTGTAATTGGTGTTATGGAGTTCTTGGCGATGCGTGATCGCGCTGAAGAGTCTCGTGCTGTTACCCAAAAATTATTCACCTGGATTTCAGTAGGCGATTTCAATGTTGATGCCGGTCTTTTGTTAGACCAGCTATCAATTGCATTCGTTCTTCTTATTACTGGCGTTGGAACCTTGATTCATGTTTATTCAATCGCCTACATGTCTGAAGATCGCGATCGCCGCCGTTTCTTCTCTTATTTGAACCTATTTATTGCCGCGATGTTGCTCTTGGTTCTAGGGGATTCCTACCTAAATCTCTATGTGGGCTGGGAAGGTGTGGGCCTTGCTTCATACCTACTTATTGGCTTCTGGAATCAAAAGCCGGAGTACGCCACAGCAGCGAAAAAAGCTTTCGTAGCAAACCGTGTTGGTGACTTTGGTTTATCAATCGCGGTAATGATCGCCTTTGCAAACTTCGGCGCAGTTTCCTTTGTGGGAATTGAGGAGAAGGTTGGCGGAGCAAGTGAAACCGCATTAACCGCGATGGGTCTGATGTTGTTGTTAGCTGCAACCGGTAAATCTGCACAGTTCCCATTGCAGGCTTGGTTGGGCGATGCGATGGCTGGTCCTACTCCAGTTTCAGCTTTGATTCACGCCGCAACCATGGTGACCGCAGGTGTATACCTAATCACCCGATCAAACTTTGTATTTGATAACGCACCAAACGCGCAGCTTGCTGTAGTAATCATCGGTGCGATCACATTGTTGTTTGGTGCGATTATCGGTACCGCAAAAGATGACATTAAAAAAGCACTTGCTGCCTCAACTATGTCCCAGATCGGTTACATGATTATGGCAACTGGTTTTGGTCCAGCAGGTTATGCATTCGCAATCATGCACCTACTAACCCACGGCTTCTTTAAAGCTGGAATGTTCCTTGGTGCAGGTTCGGTAATGCATGGCATGAATGATGAAGTGAATATGCGTCGCTATGGTGGACTGGCAAAGTTCATGCCAATTACCGCGATTACCTTTGGACTTGGTTATTTAGCGATCATCGGCGTTCCACCATTTGCTGGCTTCTACTCCAAAGACAAAATTATTGAAACCGCATTTAACGCAGGTGGTGCGCAAGGAATTATTTTTGGTTCCACAGCCCTCCTCGGCGCAATCATCACCGCGTTTTATATGACTCGCGTAATGATGATGACCTTCTTTGGTAACAAGCGTTGGGCTGATGATGCTCATCCGCATGAATCCCCATTCTTAATGTGGGCTCCGATGGCGGTTTTGGCGGTTGGTTCAGTGACCTCCGGATACCTGCTTTACAACGGAAAAGCCATTGTTAACTGGCTCGCTCCAGTGGTTGATCCACATCATCATGAGCACACAGAGTTACTGCCTCCGATTGTGGTCTCCGCACTTGCGGTCGGCGCAGTACTAATTGGTGTTGGAATCGCATTAGCGAAATACCGTGGCGAACTTACTTCCAGCGCTCCACAAGATGTCAGCGTATTTACCCGGGTCGCAAGACGCGATCTTTTGCAAGATGATGCAAATGAATTTCTATTCATGCGTCCTGGCCAGAAGTTAACTGAGGTACTAGTGAAAACTGATGACAAAGTTATTGATGGCGTAGTGCGTGGTGTTGCATCATCAACGCTGGGCAGCGCACGTGGGATGCGTAAACTGCAAACCGGTTATGTTCGTAACTATGCACTTCTTATTTTGCTTGGTGCGCTAGCCGCATTAGTAGCAATCTTGGTGGTGACACTATGAACCTACTAACCAGCATGGGAGCACTTCCGCTATTAGGTGCATTGTTAATCGCGCTACTGCCAGCAGCTAACAGCAAGTTAATTAAGCAGGCGGCATTTGTAATTTCATTACTAGTTGCAGCGGTTGGATTCTCTGCAGCCTTTGGTTTTGAAAGAAATGTAACTGAGTTCCAATATGTTGAGCGTTACTCCTGGATTCCAGGATTAGGTATTAATTACCAGCTTGGGGTTGATGGCATCTCATTGATTCTGATTTTGTTGTCAGTGGTCTTGGTTCCAATCGTTATTTTGGCCGGCTGGAATGAATCAGAGAATGGTCGCTTTAGTGTTAAGACCTTCTACGTTTTGATTTTGGTACTAGAGACCATGATGATCGGCGTCTTTGCGGCGACCGATGTCTTCCTCTTTTATGTCTTCTTTGAAGCGATGCTGATTCCGGTCTACTTCTTAATTGGTGGATATGGCTCTGGTGCACGTCAGGCTGCAGCGGTTAAATTCCTGCTTTACAGCTTATTTGGCGGGCTTTTGATGCTGGCCTCAATCATCGGCCTCTTTGTTATCTCCGGCAACCAAATCGGTCGCACCATGGATATCGAAGCGCTTTCTACATTGCAGATTGATTCAACCACCCAAAACCTTTTGTTCCTTGGCTTCTTTATTGCCTTTGCAATCAAAGCGCCGTTGTGGCCAATGCACACCTGGTTGCCAGATGCTGCTAAATCTGCAACACCAGGAACCTCGGTTTTGTTGTTAGGAGTTCTAGATAAAGTCGGAACCTTCGGAATGATCCGTTATTGCATCGAGCTTTTCCCAGATGCAACCAGAACCTTTACCCCGCTAATCATTGTGCTCTCATTGATTTCAATTCTCTATGGCGCATTTTTGGCGATTGGACAAAAAGACATTAAGGGCTTGATTGCCTTCACCTCGATCTCGCACTTCGGTTTCATCACTCTTGGAATCTTTGCGATGACCTCACAAGGTCACGCCGGTGCAACGCTCTATATGTTGAACCATGGATTCTCTACCGCAGCGTTGTTCTTAACTGCGGGTTGGATGATTTCTCGTCGCGGTTCCTCAACCATCGCGGAGTTTGGTGGTCTGCAGAGAGTTACTCCGATTTTGGCATGGAGCTTCTTTATCGCCGGCTTGTCATCACTTGCGCTACCAGGACTATCTAGCTTTGTTAGCGAGTTCTTAGTTTTGGTTGGTACTTACACCAGATATCCAGTCGCGGCGATTATCGCGACCTTTGGAATTATTTTGGCCGCGCTCTACATACTTATTCCGGTGCAAAAAGCTTTGCATGGTCCAACCACGCCTGGCAATGAATCACTTCCTGATTTGAATAAACGGGAGATTGCCGCAATTGCTCCGGTGATCGCAATCATCATCTTCTTTGGTTTCTATCCAAAACCGGCTTTGGACATCATTAATCCAGCGGCGATAGACACCATCACACGAGCTGGCTTTAGCGATCCAGCCCCGGTTGTAGGAGGCGACAAATAATGACTTTCCAGGCCCCTGCGCTGGAGTACGGCGCCCTTGCCCCGATGTTGGTGATCTTCGGAGCTGCGGTTATCGCAGTTATCGTTGAAGCTTTCATCTCTGCAAAACATCGCTCTGCAATTCAATTAGCAATCGCACTTGGTGCGGTTGTCCTTAGCTTTGCTCAAGTATTAAATCTGCGAGGTACAGCAACAGCTACTGCGGCAACAAACTCAGTCGTTGTCGACGGACCAGTCTTGTTTATGCAAGGTGCAATTTTGGTTTTGGCCTTTTTTGCTTTCTTGTTGCTGGCCGACACTGATGCATTTGCCGCGCAAGCCTCTGCAATTCCTGGTTCAACAGAGGAGCGGGTGGCGCTACAAACTGGAAAGATTCAAACTGAAATCTACCCACTAACACTTTTCGCAGTGGGCGGAATGATGTTGTTCCCAGCGGCTAATGATTTGATCACGCTCTTTGTTGCGCTTGAGGTTCTTTCCTTGCCTTTGTATTTGATGGCCGGACTTTCTCGCCGTCGCAGACTTCTTTCGCAGGAAGCAGCACTTAAGTACTTCCTACTTGGTGCATATTCATCCGCCTTCTTCCTATTCGGTGCTGCATTCCTTTATGGATATGCCGGAGATGTTTCACTCTCCTCTATCGGAGCTGCAGTAAATGGTGGCGGCACTAATGAAGCTTTCCTACTTATCGGAATGATTTCACTAAGCGTTGGTTTGCTTTTCAAAGTTGGTGCAGCACCATTTCATGCTTGGACCCCAGATGTTTATCAAGGCGCTCCAACACCAGTTACCGCATTTATGGCAGCAGCTACAAAGGTTGCAGCTTTTGGTGCGATGCTACGAATCTTCTATGTTGCTTTAGGTGGAGCGGTTTGGACCTGGAAGCCATTAATTACCGCGGTAGCTATTTTGACCATGGTGGTGGGATCAGTAATTGCTATTGCCCAGCGCGATGTAAAGCGTATGTTGGCTTATTCCTCCATCGCCCATGCAGGTTTCTTGCTCACTGGAGTGTTAGCCCTTAGCCAAGAAGGCCTTGAATCAGCGCTGTTTTATTTAGCAACTTACGGATTCTCAACACTTGGCGCGTTTGCGTTAGTAACACTGGTGCGAGATTCCTCTGGTGAAGTCACCGATCTAAACCGTTGGGTTGGATTGGCAAAACGCTCACCAGGAGTGGCATTGCTGTTTGCAACCTTCTTGCTTTCCTTTGCTGGAATTCCATTAACCGCAGGTTTCATTGGAAAGTTCACCATCTTCACCGCAGCTTATGACAGTGGAAATATCGCAGTTGTTGTTGCTGGTGTTTTATCCAGCGCGATTGCAGCTTTCTTCTACATCCGAGTGATTGTGATGATGTTCTTTACCGATGCACAAGATGACACGGTCACAGTGACAATTCCTTCTCTGTATACAAATCTAACAATATGGATTGCAGCGATTGCCACAATTGTGTTGGGCGTTTTCCCTGCACCACTTTTGGATGCAATTGCATCTCTTGCCGTATTTGTGCGGTAGAGATAAATGTCCAGCCTAGGAATTCCAAATCTAGATAAAAATCTAGAGTCTGAGCTTTCCCATGGGCTAGATGAGGTAGAAAAACTTCTTAGTTCACATATCCAAGGTGAGTATCCACTTGTCGTTGAAACATCACGACACTTAGTTGAGGCGGGCGGCAAACGCTTTCGTCCTCTGATTGCTTTGATTGCTTCACATTTTGGCAATGGACAGTCTCGCGAAGTTATTGAAGCTGCTGTGGTTTGCGAGTTAACCCATGTGGCAACTTTGTATCACGATGATGTTATGGATGAGGCTCCGCTTCGTCGCGGGGTAGAAAGTGCAAACAACCGTTGGGGTAACACGGTGGCGATTTTGACCGGGGATTACCTCTTTTCAAAAGCCTCGGATTTATTGGCTGATTTGGGCCCGGAAGCGGTCCGCTTGCAAGCCAAAACCTTTGAAAGATTGGTGATTGGTCAGATTCAAGAGACCCAAGGCCCAGCCGATGGTGTTGATCCATTGGCGCATTACATTGAAGTAGTCGCTAATAAAACTGGATCTTTGATCGCTACCAGCTCGCGCTTTGGAGCATTACTTTCCGGGGCCACAAAAGAAACCGTGGAAACTTTGACTAACTTTGGGGAAAAGATTGGCATCGCATTTCAGTTGGCGGATGATGTAATTGATATTGCAAGTGACTCATCTCAATCTGGCAAGACTCCAGGCACTGACTTAAAAGAAGGTGTACCAACATTGGTTACCTTGCAAATTTTGAAATCTACCAAGGCTGAGGATGTAGAGCTAAAGAAACTATTAGCCGCTCCGATGGATGATGCAACAGTGGCAAAAGTAATCCCACAACTGCGCCAACATCAAGCTTTGCAAGATGCCAGAGTTTATTTGCATCAATTAGCTAATGAATCAAAGGATTTATTGAAGTCATTACCGCAAGGCCCAGCACGAAGCGCGCTAGAAAATCTATGCCTCGCTATTGTTGAGCGTACGGCTTGATCTATAAAGATCTCTACTTAAGACCGCAAGCGCCAACCAGATAAAGACGAAACCAGCTAATTTAGTGCTGGAAACATCCTCATTGTTTATGAAGATGCCAATAAAGAACATGATGGTTGGTGTTATGTACTGCAGCAAGCCCACGGTGCTCAGCGGCAGTCGGGTTGTTGAACCATTAAATAGCAAAAGTGGAATTACCGTTGCAGCCCCTGCACCAAATAGCAGAAATGACGAGCCCCAACTCTTGCCAAACTCTGCGGTTCCATTTGCTTCAATAAAGAATAAAAAGAATAGATTCGGGAAGAATGCGAAGAAGGTTTCTACCGAAAGGGTCTCTAAAGCCCCCAAATTCAAGGATTTTTTCACCAAGCTGTAGCCGCCCCAAGAGGTAGACAGCACGAGGGCGATCCATGGTAGTGCGCCATATCCCACGGTAAGAATTAGTACCCCAACGGTTGCGATTCCAACCGCGGTCCACTGCAAAGGGCGGAGCTTTTCCCGCAATAACAAAACTCCAAAGGTCACATTAATAAGCGGGGTGATGTAATAACCCAACGCAGCTTCAACAACGCGATCCACTGTAACCGACCAGATGTATACGCCCCAGTTCAAGGTCAATAAACCGGAAGCTAAGAAAAGAAGTGACAGTGTGCGAGAGGCACGCACCATGACAAAGGCGCTTTTGATTTGCTTTCGAACGGTTAAAAGAAATACACATAACAACAAAGACCAAATCCCGCGGTGCGCCAGAATTTCGTAGGCACCAGCTTCCTCGACTAGTTGCCAATAAAGGGGTAACAACCCCCACATTAAGTAGGCAGAGACACCAAAGAGCAGACCTTTATTAAATTTGGTCATCGATAATTTGTGAACTGAACTGCGAAATCCAGCTTTGCTCCTTTAATTAGAGCAATTGCTTCCTGTAGATCATCACGACTCTTACTGGAGACACGTAATTCATCACCTTGAATCTGGGTCTTTACTGATTTTGGACCTTCATCCTTCAACAACTTTGTAATCTTCTTGGCGTTCTCCTGAGAAATACCCTCTTTAATGGTGCAGAAGATTCGAAATACCTTGCCGCTTTGGGCAGGATCTGCGATATCAAGATGCTTCAAAGAAACATTGCGCTTAATCATCTTTTCTTTCAAAACGTCGAGCGCGGCTTTGACCCGCTCTTCAGTCTCGGCCTCAACAAGAATCTTCTCGCCAGACATCTCGATCTTCACACCGGTGTTTTTGAAATCAAAACGGGTCGCTACCTCGCGCGCTGCTTGATTTAGCGCGTTATCTAGCTCCATTCGGTCTACTTTTGAGACGACATCAAAACTGCTATCTGCCATGGGGCTACCGTATCGCGAGGCTATTTTGAGCGAGAAATTCATGGTCTGGTTTCGCTTTTGTACCTATTAGAATTCGCTCATTCTCGTATTCAACGTCGTATTCGAGGTTTTGTTAGCGACTAAGTTTTAGGAGTTTTGATGAACAACGAAATGTTCCAGCAGATGAAATCGGGCAAGGGTTTTATTGCCGCCCTAGACCAGAGCGGTGGCAGCACACCTAAGACACTGGCACTTTATGGCGTTACCGAATCTGCTTACTCAAATGAAGCAGAGATGTTTGATCGCATGCACGAGATGCGTTCCCGCTTGATTAAGTCTCCAGTATTTAATGGCGATCGCGTTATCGGCGCAATTCTTTTCGAAATGACAATGGAGCGCACCATTGATGGCATTGGATCTGCAGAGTATCTATGGACCAAGAAGAAAGTTGTTCCTTTCCTAAAGGTTGATAATGGACTTGCTGATGAAGCAAATGATGTTCAACTAATGAAGCCAATTCCAGAGCTTGGCGCACGTATTGCTGCTGCCAACAAGCACGGAGTTTTCGGAACCAAGATGCGTTCAGTAATCAACCTTGCTAACCATGCAGGTATTGATGCCATCGTTAAGCAACAGTTTGAAGTTGGTAAGGAGATCATTGCAGGTGGTCTAGTACCAATCATCGAACCAGAGGTAAGCATCAAGAGCCCACAAAAGGTTGAAGCTGAAGATTATTTGAAGAAGCAACTCATTGAGTTTGCAAACAGCTTGAATGGTGATCAAAACATCATGCTCAAGCTTTCACTTCCTACACAAGCCAACCTTTACAAAGAGTTGGTTGATCACCCACGCGTGGTCCGTGTTGTTGCACTTTCTGGTGGATATTCACGTGAAGTTGCCAACCAGATGCTCTCGGAAAACACCGGAGTTATTGCCTCATTCTCACGCGCACTCGCTGAGGGTCTAACCGCTCAACAAAGCGATGCCGAGTTCGATGCAATGCTCGATTCAACAATTCAGAGCATTTATGAGGCTTCAGTTAAGTAATTACCTGTAGTTTCAGAAGGAATTTGTGGGGGCAAGGGTGAGTTGTTACCCTTGCACCTCACGAACAAATTGGTGGGTTGCCCGAGCGGCCAATGGGAGCGGACTGTAAATCCGCCGGCTCTGCCTTCAGTGGTTCAAATCCACTACCCACCACAAGTTCAAAAAAAGGGTGGCACTATCAAGTGCCACCCTTTAATTATTTCGATTAATTATTTCGAATACTTATTAATTAAGCGCCCAACGCACCGTTATGGAAACAGTTAACTCTTCTTCGCCTAAGTCAATCTCTGGTGTTGAACCATCTGCTGCTTTAGCAACACCAAGCATCGGGAAGGAGTAAGAAGGAGCGGAGTTCTCTTGTAGGTAAACCACTTTGCCTAGAGATGTTCCAAGAAGTTTTGCGTATGAGGCGGCACGGGAGCGCGCATCAGCAACCGCTGCGGCGCGAGCATCCTCCATAGATGCTGATCCCTTAGTAATAAAAGGAACGATGCCATTTATTTGAACATTTTCATTACCGGCATTTACTACAGCCTCTACAACCTTGCCAGCATTTTCTGCTTTGCGGATTACCACAGTAAAGGATTGTGTTGCACGATAACCAACAATTACTGAACCTTTGTCTTGAGTGTAGTTGTATTCAGGATAAACCGAGAGGTTTGAGCTTTTAATATCTTTAGTTGCAACACCTTCAGCCTTCAATGCATTGCGCACGGCGGTTGCGGTCTTTGAGGCGGTTGCTAAAGCTTCAGCACTTTTTGCCGCAAGTGCGGTAACACTTGGATAGAAACGCACCGCATCAGGAACAACGGAAACTGTGCCAACACCAGTAACGGTTACATGACGATCAGCTTCTGCGGCCTGAGCAGGAGCAAGCCCCAAGGCTCCTACGCTCATAATTGAAACTACAGCTAATGCAATTGCGATGATTTTTCGGTTTTTTCTCATGCACCTAAGATACCGGTTGTGAGTGCGATTATTTCTCAGTGTTCCCTGAATGTTCTGCAGCAAGCAGCTGAGAATCTCAAATCGGGAGGATTAGTCGCATTTCCCACTGAAACTGTTTATGGATTAGGTGCTAATGCAGAGGATGAAACTGCAATACAGCGCATGTATAAAGTTAAAAATCGCCCAGCAGATCATCCAGTTATTGTTCATATCGCCGATCTAGATGCGGTTGATTATTGGGCGACAGATATTCCAGATTATGCGATCGCGTTGATGCGTGATTATTGGCCCGGACCTATGACTTTACTTTTAAAACGAACTGAAAATGCGAAAGATTTTGTAACTGGAAATCAAGAGATTGTTGGATTAAGAATTCCAGCTCACACCTTGGCAATTAATTTGCTGCAAGAGTTTTCTAAAATTGGCGGCAAAGGTGTCGCGGCTCCTAGTGCAAATCGCTATGGCGCAGTTTCGCCGACCACAGCACAAGCGGTTGATTTAGAGCTGCAAGAGTATTTGGAACCACGGGATCAAATTCTTGATGGTGGTCCATCTTTAGTTGGTGTTGAATCAACCATCATTGATTGCACTAGAGAAAACCCAGCAATTTTGCGCCCTGGTGCGATTACCGCAGAGATGGTGGAGCAAAGCACTGGGATTATTGTGATTGAACCTGAAGGGACCAAGGTAAAGGTTTCTGGATCTCACAAACAGCATTACTCCCCAAAGGCCAAGGTAATTATTGGCGTAGAAACAAAGCCGGGTAATGGGTTAATTGCTATGGCAGATGTAGCTACTCCTGAAGGGGTAATCAGATTAGCGGCGCCAAAA
>JACCDT010056261.1_pt1 | contig 52131 bp, 59 predicted proteins | sample 7446291 | NCBI WGS metagenome assembly JACCDT01 (sample SAMN15323446, study PRJNA562643) | freshwater metagenome | isolation source: river surface water | place: USA:Blue River Watershed | collected 2017-08-17
CTTCCTTCTTAACATTTATACTACTGCAATATATACACTTTTTACTATTCATACGTTTGAACACCGTTTTAACTATGTGGTGTATGGGTAGTTTAGCAATGCAGCAGATATTTGGGGTTATATAGCCAAAAGCCAAAGACACATAGGCGGAGAATGCTTCGATGCCGTGTGCACCGTTCGTTCTTTCTAACCTTTGTGGTTTCCTTCAATCCAACCTTGGAGCTACCCATGAAACTCGTTCGCAATCTCCTGGCGGCTTGCGCTGCCGTCCTCGCGCTCGGCGCAACCGCCCAGGCCTCGACGTTCGCCGCGAAGCCTCAGGCCGACAAGCTGCAGGTCGGTGCTTCCTTCGCCGTGATCACGCAGAACTTCAACGTGGGTGTGAAGCAGGTCGCGCCGATCCTGAAGGCCGGCCTGGCTCGCGCAGCCTCTCCTGGCGTGAACGAGTACGGCGTGGCCAAGATCCGGCTGAGTACTTCCGAGATGGTGGGCATGGCCGGCAAGACCAAGTACGGCAATCTGGGCGTCCAGACGGTCGCCAAGGCCGGCGGCTCGTACATCGCCAACGGCACCTACATCGCCCGTGTGACTCAGCAGAGCGGCATGCTTTTCGCTCTCTCGGCCGCTGCCAAGGTCACCAGCACCGCCTGACGACCCGCAAGGGCAGGCAGAAAAGGGTGGAAGAAAGGCCACCCCCCCAAGGGCCCGGTTGGCTCCAAATCTCTCAGAGATGCGGAGCCTCCCGGGCCTTTCGACATTTATGGGTAACAACTATCAACCAGTACCACTACCTAGTAACTGGACCACGTGGTAGAGTATTTTTATGTTCAAGAAAAAGTTGAGACAATTTTTTAATTCAAAAGAGGAGAGAATATATTTGGATAACGCAGGGGCGACAGAGATAGGAGCGCGGCCGAAGGCAGCGCTCCTTGAGTCTCTCGAAACACATGGTAATCCTTCTGGTATTCATGCAGAAGGAGCGAAAGCTGGACAACGTTTAGACAAAGCTCGTGCGCTCTGTGCTACAGAGCTTAATGCTCATGCATACGAAATATATTTTACCGGTTCAGGAACAGAATCCTGTAACCTCGCAATATTCGGCACGTATCACGCATTTTTTTCTACAAACTACAAACTACAAACTACAAACTTTTTACTTCCTCACATCGTCACCTCTTCCATTGAGCACCCGGCGGTTCTTGAGCCAATAAAACTTCTCGTGAGAGAGGGAAAAATTCGCGTTACATACCTTCCTGTATACGATGATGGAATAGTTAGAATTAAGGATGTACGTGAGTCGCTAACGCCCGAGACAATCCTGGTGAGCGTGATGTATGCGAATAATGAGATCGGCACTCTCCAGCCTATAAAAGAAATAGGTCGCGCAATCGACGAATGGAAAAAAGAAAACGAAAAGTCATTCACCGATTATCCACTTTTTCATACAGACGCTTGTCAGGCAGCGAACTACTGTAATCTCGATGTGCTCCGTCTTAAATGTCATCTCATGACTGTTAACAGCAGTAAGTGTTATGGTCCAAAGGGAGCGGCACTTTTATATAAACGAGAAGGAGTGAAGCTTGACCCTGTAACGTACGGTGGCGGACAGGAGCGCACGCTCAGAAGCGGAACAGAAAATGTGGCTAGTGCACATGCTTTTGGTGTTGCTCTCAAAGAGTCTCAAGAGATGAAAGAAGAGGAGAGCGCGCGCTTGCGCGCGCTCCGTGATGAGACTGTCGAACTTCTCAGAAAAGTAATTCCAGACATTATTTTTTATGGCGCCTTTGATGAGTGGACTCGTGAGCCAAAAGCCAAAAGCCAAAAGCCAAAAGCCGAACTCCGTCTCCCAAACAATATCAACTGCCGAGTCCCTGGGATATCAAGCGAAGAAATGATTTTGCGGTTAGACGCAAAAGGCATCGCAGTCTCGCATAAGAGTGCATGTGCTTCAATGGAGACAGATGGTAGCTATGTTTTACAAGCACTCGGCGCAACGGAGGAAGAAGCAAAAGAAAATATCCGTATCAGTATGGGGCGCTCTACAACAGAAGATGATATGAAAAAGCTCGTGGAAGTGATGAGGGAGATTTGTAAAAAATACCGTCAAAGTTAATAGTTAATCGTTAATAGTTTTTGGTTTAGATACGTTATACTTTTTTAATAATGAAAACGTTTCGAGACCTTGATGTTTGGAAAAAATCTGTTGATTTTGCGACTCATGTTTATTCTCTAACCTCATGTTTCCCGACAGAAGAGAAATACGGCTTGTCTTCTCAGATACAGCGGGCGGTTGTTTCAATTTCTTCTAATATTGCAGAAGGTAGCAAAAGAGGTTCCAAGAAAGAGTTTGCACATTTTTTAAGGATTGCTCAAGGGTCGGGTGCCGAGCTTGAGACGCAATTAAGAATCGCGAGCAATCTTTCTTATGTAGATAAGGAAGTATTGAATCTCACAATTAACCAGCTGGATGATATTATGAGAATGTTAACAGGACTTATCAACTCTTTGAAAGACTAAGTAGTATACTTTCTATCAACTATTAACGATTAACTATTAACTGACATGTATCAACCTAAAGACTTTTCTCACTTACTTGGACTAGAAGGATTCAGTGACACATTATTCAACAACCACTTCACTCTTTACCAAGGGTATGTTACCAACACTAACAAACTCGTAGATCAGATGAGGGTTATAGAACCAGGTACTCCAGAATTCGCAGAGCTTCATCGACGTTTTGGATGGGAGTGGAATGGTATGAGGCTTCACGAACTTTATTTTGAGAACATCGCAAAGCATGGCGTGGCACTTGGTGAAAGAACACTTAGGCAAAAGATGGTAACGACATGGGGTTCAGTTGAAGCTTGGGAGAAAGAATTCCGTGGCATGGCTGCGATGAGAGGGATCGGGTGGGTGGTTCTTGTTCACGACAAAAAAGACGGGAAGCTTTTCAATATCTGGATAGGGGAGCATGATGAAGGTAATCTCGCAGGAACGACACCACTCCTTGTGATGGATGTGTTCGAGCATGCTTTCATGGTTGATTATGGACTCAAACGAGCAGACTATATCAATGCGTTTATGCAAGCAATCGACTGGCATGCGGTGGAGGAGAGAATATAGACCCAGTTTTTAGTTTGTGGTCAGTAGCTATTAGTAAATAAAAAAATAAAAAGAACGGCGCCTACGGCGCCGTTCTTTTTATGTTTAAATAATTACTCATTACACATAACTCATCACGATTCACCATTTGACTTTCCTCCTCTATTTGTTAGAACTAATATATACCGTACCGAGAGAAATACTGCTTATCCACCGCGACCGGACTACTGAAAACTGCTACACTATAAATGTATTTGAAATGTATGTTTTTTGGTTTTTTGTATGTATCACTAATTACTAATAACCATTAACTATTAACTGTATTTATGCCTCCATTTAATAACTTTACAACTAAAGCAAAAGAGGTAATTCGTCGTGCTCATGAGCTGGCTATTGAGCGTGGACAGAATCAAGTAAGCCCGCTTCATTTGATGGGTGCACTCCTCACACAAGAGGAGTCTCTTGTGCATGCGATACTTGAAAAACTTGAAGTTGACCTCATTTTACTCACAGATACTGTGGTCGATGCAATTGAGGTGCCAGGCTCTTCTCAAACAATGAGTCCTTCATATCAGATGTACCTAACACCAGACCTGGCGACTACGTTCGAAAACTCGCTCAAGGTAGCTCAATCATTTAGTGATGAGTTCGTTTCAACTGAACACCTCTTTTTAGCCCTTCTTGATTCACCTGGTCAGACACGAGAGATACTTTCACGTTTTCGTATTGATAAAGATCAGGCATATCACATATTAGACGAACTTCGCACTCAGAATATTACAGAGGCGACTAGTCCAAAGAAAAATAAAGCACTTCAGAAGTACACCCGTAACTTTACTGACATGGCTCGCCAGGACAAGTTAGATCCAGTAATTGGCCGTGATACTGAGATTATGCGTCTCATGCAGATTCTTTCTCGTCGTACTAAGAACAATCCAATTTTAATTGGTGAAGCGGGGACTGGTAAGACTGCGGTAGTAGAAGGTCTCGCCATTCGTATGGCTAAGGGAGATGTGCCTGAAAGTCTTAAAGGAAAAGAGCTTGTATCACTTGATCTTGGAATGCTCATCGCGGGAACAAAATTCCGTGGCGAGTTCGAAGAGCGTTTGAAGGCGATCATGAAAGAAATTGAGCGCTCAGAAGGTGGTATCATTCTTTTTATTGATGAGATTCATACAATCGTAGGAGCAGGAGCAACAGAAGGTTCAGCAGATGCCGCGAATCTCCTTAAACCCGCACTCTCACGAGGAGAACTTCGTGCAATTGGCGCTACAACACTCAAGGAATACCAGAAGCATATTGAGAAGGATCCAGCACTTGCTCGTCGTTTCCAGCCAGTCTTTGTTGAAGAACCTACAGAAGAAGACGCTCTGGCCATATTAAGAGGTCTTAAAGAAAAGTACGAACTCTTTCACGGTGTGCGTATCACAGATGATGCTCTTGTTTCTGCAGTGAATCTCTCCACACGTTATATTACATCTCGCTTTCTCCCGGACAAGGCGATTGACTTAGTCGACGAAGCTGCGTCGTCACTTCGTATTGCTCTTGAGAACAAACCGCCTATTCTAGAAGAGGCACATCGTAGAATCATGCGTCTCGAGATAGAAAAAGAAGCACTCTCAAAAGAGCTTCTTAGCGTTGATGACAAAGATGATAAAGCTACGACTAAAGCTCGAATCAAAGTTATTGACGAAGAGATAGCTAACGTAAAGGAAAAGACCAAAGAACTCGAACTCAAGTGGAAAAATGAAAAGAAGACACTAGCCGAGATTGGTGAGATTAAGAAGTCTCTCGAGTCTCTTCGCACAGAAGCGGAGAATGCAGAGCTTAGGGCAGATCTTACTCGTGTGGCTGAGATTCGTTACGGACAGATTCCAGAACTTACAAAAGAATTGAATGAACGATTTGAGCGTTTGAAGAAGTTGCAGAAGACTCGTCGTATTCTTAAGGAAGAAGTCACTGAAGAGGATATTGCATCTGTGGTTGCGAGATGGACCGGTATTCCAGTTGTTAAGATGCTTGAAGAAGAAGAAGAGAAGCTTTCACGTATGGAAGATGAATTACAGAAGCGCGTAGTGAGTCAGCGTGATGCGATTACAAAAATATCTGACGCAGTGCGCAGAAGTCGTGCAGGAATTAATGACCCAGACAGACCTATCGGATCCTTTATGTTCCTGGGGCCAACTGGAGTCGGTAAGACTGAACTTACGAAAGCCTTGGCTTCGTTTATGTTCAACGATGAGAAGGCTCTCATTAAGGTGGATATGAGTGAATACATGGAGAAGCATTCAACATCTAAGCTTATAGGTTCACCTCCAGGGTATGTTGGTCACGATGAATCAGGACAGCTTACTGAGGCGGTGCGTCATCGTCCGTATTCTGTTATTCTCTTTGACGAAGTAGAGAAGGCTCATCCTGAAGTATTTAATCTACTTCTTCAGGTGCTCGACGAAGGACGTCTTACTGACAGTAAGGGTCGTGTTGCCAACTTTAAGAACACAGTCATTATTATGACTTCTAATATTGGAAGTCAATATATTCAGAAGATGGAGCAGATGGGCTTTAGTAGTACAGAGGCAGGGAATGAGTATGTGCAAGTGAAAGATAAAGTGATGGACGCGGTTAAGGATTTCTTTAAACCGGAGTTCTTAAACCGACTCGACGAGACTATAATCTTTGATGTTCTAACAAAAGATGAGATTAAAAAAATCGTTGGCCTTCAGACAGATATTCTAGCTAAAAGACTTCTTGAAAAGGATATTACTCTAACGATAAGCTCGGAAGCTATAACGTTTATTGGAGAGAAATCATTTGATCCTCATTATGGTGCACGTCCTATTAAAAGATATATGCAGACAGCTATCTTAAACAAGATTGCTCAACTGATGCTTTCTAAAAAGATAGGTAAGGGTGGTATAGCAGAAGTTACGCTTGATAAAAAAGGGGAGATAGTTGTTGAAGCAAAAAAAGGTAAGAAAATTCCAAGTCCACTTATGAAAGAGGAAGTGGTAAAGGAGAGGAAGTAAGTTACTAGACACTAGTTATTAGTTGTTAGTGAATACCAAAACAAAAGAGCGACGCCGTAGGCGTCGCTCTTTTGTTAATTATCAACATGCAACAGACTACTACTCTGTTATAATAAAAGTATATGAATACGAAAGAACGAGGAGATATTGCTGTAGGACAGGCGATAGCTTACTTTATCCAAAAAGGATACGAAGTGTGCTTGCCGATAGGAGACAAAAGAGACTACGATCTAGTCATCGAAAAAGAAGACAAATTGCAGAAGGTACAAGTTAAGTTCGCTGGGCTCTATTCTAGGGGAAACGTTTGCAAGGTTGGTCTAAGAATTACAGGAGGTAATCAGTCCTTTCTTGTTTCAAAGAAATATAGAGAAAGTGCTTTTGATATTCTTTTTGTGTATACAGAGAAAAAAGAAATCTATGTACTCCCTTGGAAAGATGTTCCTTTTCGTAATGAGTTGTCAATTGAGACAAAAAAGTATAGAATATACAAGCAATAAATAATTGCGTAGGTGGTGGAGTGGTCAATCACAATAGACTGTAAATCTATCGCCCTTCGGGCTTCGCAGGTTCAAATCCTGCCCTACGCACAACATAGTATGAACTGAGTCTAAAAGCTCAGTTTTTACTTTATCTGTAAGGTTATTTCCTGGTTCCAACGCTTCAATTTGAGGTAAAAGTTTTTTCTCACCATTTTTGATGACGTGTAGCCAGGAATGTAGATCAATAAAAGACCTGTTCGGTAATAACTCCCCAGACACATTTCTCCCACTTTGGTTATCTTTCTCCAGTTGCGTATACTAGGAAATACGAGAAAGTCTCAGAGGTGGTGGGATAGTACATAAACTTGACATATACTGTAAATATAGTATAATAAAAAAAGATTGGCTGTTGCAATAGTTTTAGGCCAAACAACCCAAAGAAAGGAACGGTATGGAAAATGTTCTTAATTTTTTCCTGCGTGCTCTGCAGGATAACGCGGCCCTGATCACAGGGGGTTACATTGTAATCCCGCTGATCGTGGCACGTTTGACGAAAGGGGTGCTTTCTCGGATACTCCGTGAAAAGTTTTTTTACTACTCTGTCTTTTCCTTTGTCTTGATGGCGTTCGGCATTACTGCCAGCTTCTTCCTGGCAGCACTGACAGCAGGTGGGGTAGCGTGCGACTCCGCGATGCTTGAGGATTGTAAAGAAGATCTCCTTCAGCGAGATGCTGCGGGGCGTTTACAGTTTTGGGCAACAGTCTATGAGTTTTATAAATGGAATTTTGTTTTTGCGCATCTCTATTTTACCATCCCAGCCATTATGCTGTGCTGCGTTATCCTACTCATCAAATTGGTGAAAAAATAGGAAACCTACGGAAGAGACTTCTTAATAAACCGCCCCATAAAAGGGCGGTTTCTAATTTGACACATAATCTTCCTGTTGTTCTTAATGCAAAAAAAGGTAGCATTGTCCCTTTATATCCTATGCAGCCATTTCCTCTTCATTTCTCATCTCTTGTTCCGCTTCCTTAATTATTGATCTTACAATCTCAGGCGGCATATTATTACATTTTCTAATAAATTCAGGGTTGTAACTAAAGATTGTTTCAAGTCTAAGTTTTGCTTCTCTTGCTACATCGTTGTCAATAAGACCATTATCAGGAATATTAAATAGAGCAAAATGAAGTGGAGTGCCATCATCTTGTCTGTAGTCATTCAGTGACTCTTCTTTGATTCCCTTTTTACCTTCAAAGATACTTTCAAGCGGGTTATTTATTGGCATCATATATTTTAAAATTAAGTTCAACTTATAGTATATCAAAAAATATTCACGTATAACAGAATTCTAACAAGACAATCTTCATAAAAGGATTATTTAGTAAACCGCCTCTATGTCTTACAGGGTCGTAACAGGTATGTCATAGGTTTATACATATTATATTTTTGTTACAAGAATACAAAGGTGTATTGTTCAAAAAATTACTCATCAATCACGACAAATGGTTTACTGATCTTCGGTATCATTTTTAAAAAATTGCTATACTTAACATATTATTCTAACTACCTCACCACACACCTTATGCGCATTGCAATCATTGGTCCACAAAATACTGGTAAATCAACATTCATTAAAGATTTTCTTAAAGAGTTTCCTCACTACGTAACACCAAAAGAGACATATCGTGATGTTATTGAGTCAAAAGGGTTGGATGTTAATCAAAAAAGCACCATAGACGCCCAGAAAGAGATACGAGACTTTATGTTCGGACAGTTGAGACATAACAGCGAATACAATGTTATTTTTGACCGCTGTATGATTGATAACTATATCTATACGTATGTACAGTATGAGAAAGGCGAGATACCAAAGTGGTTTTTGGACGAGACAGAATCAATGATGAGAGATACGCTTCGCGCAGCAGATCTCTATCTCTTTATTCCAACTGCCGTGTCTGTGCCGCTTGTGGACGACGGAACGAGGGATGTAACAAAATCATACATCGATGCGGTTAACCACCACTTTCTTAGAACTCTCTTTGAACTGGCCCGTACACACCACATAACAGTAAAGGTGATATCAGGTTCACCAAAGGAAAGAATGGAACAAGTCAAACGACTTATCTAAATTTCGTCGTTACACAGTATCTAAGATATACTTATTTTGGACACAAGGAGGTTCCATGGTCAATCCCACGCTTTTTGGTATGGTGCTTGCCAGACCTTTCATCATCATGGCGGTTGTCATGATGTTCACCTTCATGCCGGCATTGCCGTTTGAAGGGAAAGAGAAGAAAGAAAGGGAGGAGTGATTCGTGAGTGACAGCGAGTCTCCTTGGCCGAGCTTTAGAAGGCTCGGTTTTGGTTTTTAAGGATAATGGTAGACTCTAAAAAGGAAAATTTTATGACATACACAATCGGTATTGATGAAGTAGGCAGAGGTCCAATAGCTGGCCCGGTCGTTGTGTGTGCTTGTGCTATTAGAGATGGGCTAGATATTACTCACTATTTTCCAAAAGGAATTTTACGTGACAGTAAAAAACTTTCTGAGAAGCAACGAGCAACTATTCTCGAGGCTATAAAGTCCCATGTACAAGCTGATGAGATACTTTTTGGTATTGGTGAGACGAGCGCTGAAAGAATTGATGAGATTGGGATAGTCTCGTCTATTAAAGAGGCAATGCTTCAAGCACTCACTGTTCTTCATAATGAAGGAGTTTCGAAAGAGTCATTCGTGTACCTCGACGGGTCGCTCCACGCACCTGAGACATACAAACAAGAGACAGTGATAAAAGGGGATGAAAAGATTCCTCAAATTTCACTCGCTTCCATTTTCGCAAAGGGTTATAGAGATGACCTTATGGTTGAGCTTTCAAAGGCATATCCAGGGTATGGTTTTGAATCCCATGTTGGCTACGGTACAGCATCTCACTACAAAGTAATACAAGAAAAAGGTCTGACCAAACTTCACAGAAGAACGTTCCTTAAGAGTCTTGCGCTAAAGAGGTAGTTTCCACTCTAATAAATTATATAGTAGAGAAGTGTTTTTTACTATACACTAGTAACTATAGTCTAGTAACTACAATTATGTCATCAATTTTCACACAGATAATAAATGGGGAAATCCCGGGGTATAAGATTTATGAAGACGAGTATGTTTGCGCGATCTTAGACATCAACCCAATCCAGAAAGGTCACGTTCTTGTCATTCCAAAACAAGAAGTAGATCAGCTCTTTGAACTCGACGAGGTCATGTTCGATAAAATGATGCATCGTGTTAGATATATGGCACAAGTTATGAAGGGCAAACTTGATTGTAAGCGAGTTTGTGTCTTCGTGGAAGGATATGGCGTTCCTCACGTGCATGTGCATCTTGTTCCTACTAACAAACCAGAAGATTTTGATAAATCACTCGTGTATGTTGCAACCAAAGAAGAGCTAGAAGAGATGCAAAAGCTGCTCCTTTCATAATTTTTTAATATGAATTTTATAATTCTAAGAACAGTTGGCGTCCTCGCTACAAGTTATATAACAAACGTCGGAGTCCCTTTAGTCTTCGGTACTTTTGCACTCGCCCTTTCAACAGCATGGGTCGCACTTCTTACCGCACTTGTGATTGCAGTAATCAATCACACCATTCGTCCTGTGTTTATGCTCGTCTCTATTCCAATTAATCTTCTTACACTTGGACTCTTTTCATTTATCATTAACGGATTAATGATCTTGCTTGCAGATAAAATAATTCCTGAGTTCAGTATTCCGTCACTTCTCTATGCGGTCTACTTTGCTATCGTGCTTTCTGTTATCAACTGGATCTTACATTTCTTTGAGTAAGACATACTACAAATAGGCAAGTATTTTACTTTTCAAAATTTTTGTGTCAGTATAATCGTGAACTGTTCTATAAAAAAAGGAGCCAGTATGGATGATGTGGTAAAACCTACACCGAGCACTATCAACCCTTTCATAGAAGTAACCATCATGGTCAAAGAGGGGTGCAATGGCAAATGTTTTACAGAGTGCCCCTTTGGGGTGAGGGTGTGTAATGGGGTATTTGAGGTAAGAATCAAAGACGGCAATGAATTTAGTTTGCCTGTCTGCTCTCACTGCAGTCAGCAAACCGTCCTAGCTTGCGCCGATCCGAGAAACCAAGCTGGAATTGAAGGAAATTGGATACCAGAGCAAGACAGTCCAGTTCCCCCCTTCATAACACAAGAGCCGCCACTTGCCTTAGAAGGTCAGCAGGTAGTTCGTGATGCAGCCGGGCAAATTTCTGCAGTTCTTCCAGGTGAAGTTGCACTCTGCGTTTATCTAACCAGCGCTGAGGGTCAAAATATCTCCGATCGTTTCGATGGATGATTGTGTGACCCTCTCTAAAAGCCCACTCAAATGAGTAGGGCTTTTCTTTTTGCTCATTGACTGAAATATAGTTGGTGAGTTAACTGTATAATATGATATCAAAAAAGTAGAGCAAAATAATAAATCATGGTAGTATTCTTTCTATTATGTCACTCTCCATCGGCATCGTCGGCCTCCCAAACGTCGGTAAGTCAACACTCTTTAATGCAATAACGAAGAAGAGTGTCCCAGCTGACAATTATCCATTTTGTACCATTGACCCGTCAGTTGGTGTTGTTCCTGTGCCAGACGCGCGTCTTGAGGTACTCTCTAAAATTTCTGGTTCTAAAAAAATCATTCCCGCTATCGTTGAGTTCGTCGATATTGCAGGGCTTGTAAAAGGAGCATCAGAAGGCCAGGGTCTTGGGAATCAATTCCTTTCACATATTCGAGAGACTGATGCAATAGCAGAAGTTGTGCGTATCTATGAGAACGCAGATCTTATCCACGTAGAAGGATCTGTTGACCCACTTCGCGATATTGAGATCATTAATATGGAGCTCATCCTGGCTGATATGCAGACAGTAGAGAAGCGTATTCAGACTATCGGACGAGATGTGAAGAGGGGTGATAAAGATGCGATTAAGCTACAAGAAATACTTGAACGACTAAAAGTTCATCTTGAGGAAGAAAAGCTTGCGAATCGCCTCCCACTCACTGATGATGAGCAGAGGTTAGTAAAAGAGCTCCATTTGATAACCATGAAGCCGTTCCTCTATGTGCTCAATAAGCAGCATGGTGGGAAGAATTTGGATGAGATGAATGACGAACGCTTCCAGAAACTCATCGCATATTTTAACGAACACAAGTTTAACTATGTAATAGTGGATGCCAAGATCGAAGACGAACTCAAGGAGTTCGAGGGAGAAGAAAAGGAAATGATGCGTCACGAGCTCGGTGCACATGATAATGGTGTGGACGGTCTAATCAAGGCAGGATACAACCTACTCGGTCTTGAGACATATCTCACAACAGGGGAGATGGAGACAAGAGCTTGGACTGTTAAACGCGGGTCTACTGCGCCGCGCGCAGCGGCAGCTATTCATTCAGACTTCGAGACCAAGTTTATCCGTGCAGAAGTCGTGGCATATGAGGACCTCGTTGAGACAGGGAGCTTCGCACAAGCAAAAGAAAAGGGGAAGTTAAGGACAGAAGGGAAGGAGTATGTGGTGAAGGATGGTGATATCATCGAATTTAGGATCTGACAAAAACTTGCGTGCTTGGCAAGCTTCTTTGTCGAGACTGCATATTTTATCGTCAGTGTACTACTTGTACACCTCCTCTAAAATAATTGTCTCTCCTCGAATCTGATCCAAGCATGCAAGTTTTTCATGGGGCAACCAAAGGTTGCTCCCTTGTAAAATCTTGAATTCGATGATGTAAAAACTTCTCCCTCAAAGAGAAGTTTTTACATCAACAACCAGTTTCCCCTTATTTAGTATACTTCGTACGACAATACAAAAACCACGATTACTAGTTCCTCTCGGAATGTTCTGTCGTGGTCGGTGCTTCCTGGGGGCGTTACCCCCCCTATGTATGCACAAGTGACAGTGTATAGTATTTTTAAGTTGGAAAAAAGATTGACAAAACATAGAGTAATATTGTTTAATGCAAAGTACTGGTGCGCTTCTAGCCGGAGCACCCAGTTGCCAAAGGGGATCTTGTTGGCCCTCTGGTTGATTTTGGGCGCGCTGCTCGCAGCGCGCCCTCTTTTCTTTTTATAGTTAAGTGTGAGGATATTTTGAAATAAAAGTATCAGGAGTATAGTACTAACAGAAGGGAGCAGAGTCTCCTTCCACCCCCCCTCAATTCGAGCCCCCAATGAGTACGACTGACATTAAATCAACCGACGAAGAAATAGCCAAGCGTGTTTGTCTTGGAGATAAGGAGGCATTTGGTGTCCTCATTGAGCGGTACGAAGACAAGCTGACAAGATATATCAGGAGGTTCACTCAAGTGAGCGACGACGTGTCTGACGTTCTTCAAGTTATTTTTATAAAAGCGTATACCAATCTTCAAGGGTTTGACACTTCTCGGTCATTCAACTCTTGGATATATCGTATTGCACATAATGAGAGCGTCAACCATTTGAAGAAGAAGGGAAGTGAAAAAGTTTCATTCATTGATTTTGATACGATGCTTCCGAATCTCTTTGCAGAAGAAGAGTCAGACACTGAAGCGCAGAGAAATGAAACCAAACGAGTACTCGATTCTTCACTCAAAGATATTTCTCCCAAGTATCGTGAAGTGCTCATTCTTTACTATTACGATGACCTGTCGTACGAAGAAATTAGTGAAGTTCTCCAGATTCCAACATCAACTGTGGGGGTTAGAATAAAAAGAGGAAAGGACACACTCAAAAAAGTTTTAGACAGCAATAACTATCAACCATTATGACAGAACTAAAAACAAAAATAATTGAATCCCTAACAAGAGACAACATTAAGATGATTCCAAAATGGAGACTTGCATTGTACTCTTTTGGTTTTGTTGTGGCCCTCTTCTTTCTTTTTTTGACTGTTGTTTTTACACTCTCTCTCATCTTCTTTGTGCTGTCTCGGTACGGGTTTATGTATCTTCCTGTTTTCGGCTTCATGACTATTGTTCACACACTAAAAGCAGTGCCACTCCTCCTTCTTCTCTGCACCGTCGTATTGCTTGTTGTTATTGAGGTGGTGTCTCGAAAATATTCTTTTAGTTTTAGAAGGCCGCTTGCTCTCACTCTTCTTTTTACTACCTCCCTCGCTGTCATCTTTAGTTTTTTCGTCGGCCTCACACCTATGCATGAGTACATAAGAGACTACGCAAGGGAACACGACATTACTATTATGTCTGATGTTTACAGACGCCCACTTCCACTTAGGGCAAGCGGTGATATTACTATTTTGAGGGGGAGTGTACTTACATCTTCTACGACGTTTATTACTCTTGAACTTTTTGATGGAGCAGAGGTCAAAGCCTATGCCAGCACATCACTTAAGGATACAGTGCTTCCTAGGGTAGATGATGATGTTCTTTTATTTGGTAGCTTTGTTGGTGGTAATTTTATAGTAGTAGGCATAAAGAATGCTCCAAATATTCCATTTGAAAAAAGAAAAAGAGATGCGAAGGAAAGAATAAAAACACAACCACATCAACAAGAAATAGAAAATGAAATAAATATGTTTCGAGGGAGGTAGTAATAAGCAAGAAGGGAGAAATGATTCGCGCGGACTTCCTTCTTAACTACAATAACTACGAAATAGAATACATATGAAAACAACACTAACAAAACGCGCACTCCTCGGTATTGCAACAATAGCAGCAGCTGGAGCAATATCTGCTTCCGCAATGGGAGTGCCAGGAATGGGTGGAATGATGGGAAATCTCTCCGCTGAAGAGATAGCCACAAAACATACAGAAATGTTTCAAAAGCAGGCCGCACTTATCGGCGCGACAGTTGATGAGGTGAAAACTGCCTGGGCAGAAGGTAAAGACTTCAAAACTCTTGCTAGTGAGAAAGGTATAACCGCTGATCAGTTGAAAGCCAAGATGCAGGCAGCACGTGACGCAGAGATGAAGACACAGTTACAGAATCTTGTAACTAAGGGCGTCATCACACAAGCTCAAGCTGATAAGCGCTTAGCTACTATGCAAGCATACTCTTCAAAAAAGGATGGCAAGCGTGGGGGCCACGGCATGAAGGGGGTAATCGGCGGATTTGGATTCTAAATTTCTAGAGTGAGCAAAACTAATTGTATACATATACGATTTATCTTTAAAAAACATCGGACGAGTTCCGGTGTTTTTGTTTTGCAAAAATGAAAGAGAAGGGGTAGTATACTGCTAGATCCCGTAGGGCGGGAAGGAGTAAAAGTCTATGACGATGTTTGAATGTCAACAACCCCACTGCGTAGGACCAGACGGTCGTTGTGCATGGTCAGAAATTTGTTCGGAGGGAGATAAAGGAGTTATTGATGGCTCTGTAGCTTCGGAGTGCAAAGTCAAAGTGGACTGCCGCCGTCATAACTGCTTTAGTTGTGGAGAGGTTTGTTTTTATGTAAATGATCTTCGTAAAAAAAAGGCAGATTAATAATACCCACTCCTCATGAGTCAAGAAAAACGCCGCGCCCTCGCGGTGTTTTTATATTTCACGTATTTGCTAGAACCTCGTGCCTCTTTTTGTTATAATAAAAAAATGTCTAAACAATCTTTAACTGTTAATGAAATCCGCACCAAGTTCCTCTCCTACATGAAAGAGAGGGGACATGCTATCGTCCCGTCAGCCTCCCTTGTGCCTGAGAATGACCCCACAACACTCTTTACTGGATCTGGTATGCAGCCGATGCTCCCGTATCTCTTGGGGCAGCCACACCCATTAGGGAAGCGTATCGCGGACTCACAGAAGTCATTCCGATCTCAAGATATCGAAGAGGTCGGCGATAACCGCCATACGACATTTTTTGAGATGCTCGGTAACTGGTCTTTTGGCGATTACTTTAAGGAGGAAGAAATTACTTGGATGTGGACGTTCTTAATTGACGAGCTTGGACTTGATCCAAAAAATTTCTACGTGACTTGTTTTGCTGGTAACGAATCACTCGGAGTTCCACGGGATACTTTCTCAGCAGAGCTATGGCAGAAACTCTTTAAAGAAAAGGGGATTACGGCATTAATTTCTGATACTCCAGAAATGGGAATGAAAGAGGGTGAAAAGATATTTTATTATTCTGAAAAGAAGAACTGGTGGTCACGTAGTGGTGTACCTGCGAATATGCCAGAAGGCGAACCAGGAGGACCAGACTCTGAGATGTTTTATGATTTTGATTCTGATTGTTCTAAGAAGATACATGAGAATAGTAAGTGGGCCGCTGAACCATGTCATGTGAACTGTGACTGTGGACGATTCCTCGAAATTGGGAACAACGTCTTCATGCAGTACAAGAAAGTTGGAGGGAACTTTGAGGAGCTTCCACAGATGAATGTGGATCACGGTTCTGGACTTGAGCGATATGCTGCAGCACTCCGTAACGACCCAGATGTTTTTAATGTTGATGTTTTTGATAAACCGAAGAAGACAATAGAAAGACTATCAGGTAAGGCTTACAACATAGATGAAGTAAGTATGTATGCATACCGTGTAGTTCTCGACCATATACGCTCAGCTACATTTTTAATTGGGGATGATGTGTTACCTGGAAACAAAGATCAGATGTACTTTGTTCGTCGCCTTATTCGCCGTGCGGTGCGCTTCGCTCGTAACTTAGGTGTGATGGAGAATTTTACAAAAGAGATTGGTGCAGCATTTATTGATGTGTATAAAGATGAGTACAAGAACCTAGAAGAGAAGAGAGAGATAATTCTAGGCGAGCTTGATAAAGAAGAGAGTAAGTTCAGAAAGACACTTGAGAATGGTATTAGACAGTTTGAAAAAGTGGCTAGTAAGAATATCTCAGGCATAGATGCATTCGACCTTCTTCAGTCCTATGGTTTCCCAATCGAACTCACTGAAGAGCTTGCACTTGAGCGAGGTATCACTGTAGACCGTGCTTCATTTAATGAAGAGAAGAAGAAACATTCTGAAGAATCCCGCACCGCATCTGCTGGAAAGTTCAAAGGAGGTCTCGGAGGTGACGGTGAAATGGAAGTGAAGTTCCACACAGCAACGCATCTTCTCCATGAAGCGCTCCGCCAAGTACTCGGTGACCACGTGTTACAGAAGGGGTCCAATATTACCGCTGAGCGTTTACGATTCGACTTTTCTCATGGTGAAAAGATGACAGATGAACAAAAGGCGCAGGTAGAAAAGATAGTGAACGACGTCATCACACAAGACCTGCCTGTACATCGCGAAGAAGTGAGCTATGATGAAGCGCGAGCACGTGGTGCAATCGGTGTCTTTGATAACAAATACACAGAGAAGGTATCTATCTATACAATAGGGAACGAAACTGGAAAGCGTGGCGAGGCAAAGCTTTTCTCAATGGAATTTTGTGGTGGGCCACACGTAGAGCACACAGGAGTACTCGGGAAGTTTAAGATAGCAAAAGAAGAAGCAGTTTCTGCTGGGGTTAGACGTATCAAGGCGGTATTAAGTTAGGTTCTCGCTGTTATTGCTACTACATTATTTTTGGTGTAGGATGGGTTTTAGTGAAGTAAATGGAGTATTCACCATGTTACCAGATCATGTTCTTAAAGGGAGTGCGGACCATGAAGCCAATTTCGTTATCCCGGCAGTTCGCGGCCTACGGCTTGAACTCATCGCACAATACCAGCAGTGGCTCTGTTCCGGTGGAACCCGCATGCCAGGGAAAGAGAAGCTTCGCACGACGCTTGAAGCCAGACTGGCGGCACTTGAGGCTTTTGAGGCAGTGGTCAATAGCGGTTTGGCAAAGAGAAGTGAAGGTTGAGCCTTTCAAAAAACATACCTAAACATTTTTTAAAAGTAGTTAGGTATGTTTTTTAGTTTTAAAGTGCCCTGCATGCTTAAGCCCTCATCCACTAGCAACTATTAACTATTAACTATAAACTAGTTGGTATGAATCAAGAAGCATTTCTTACGGTTGCTGTTGGTGATACATCCACACTCATTAACTATATTGTTGATGGGCATATTATTGTTTCCCATGTTCATCCTTTTGGATATAAAAATATAGAAGCAGAAGAGATGAATCTCATTGCTGCTTCAAAGTTTATGGATGGTATCTTGTATACCCTTGAATTCATTTCTTTACATGACAGGGTGCCGACTGATGTGCGACTGATAGCAAAACGTTATGCAACATGGATAGGAGATACGATAGAGAAGACTTCTTATTCACAGTTCTACACTAATGGAGTTCCGATCAGTGTTACACTAGAAGGGATTAAGGACGTTCCTCTGTCATATGCAAGACATTCGCAAACCATACACTCGTTCAAGGTCTAGCGAAGACCTGTCAGCTCGCCTTGAGCGCTTTCATGATGGCCGAAATCGTGATACACGCGGATACGAAGACGAGGAACCTGTTCGTATTCCTGTGCGAGGTAACAGAATGCAAGGAAGTGCAACAAGGCGGTCCGATTACGAAGAAGATATTGATTGGCAAGATGAGGAACCGTATCGTCCTAGAATAAAAGATGTTCAGCCTCGCTTAAGAATAACAAGACAGAAACCAAAAGCATCATCTCTTTTTTTTGGCTTAGGTCTTGCAGTTTTTATCGGAGGAGCTGTTTTTTATACGTATGCTTTTGATAGTGCGACTATCACAGTGGTTCCTAAGTATAAAGACGTTCAAGATTTTAGTCGCGTTATCACTTTTACAAAAGAAGGCGACACCACAAGCTCTGTCCCGTATCTTGTAGAGACTAAATCACTTTCAAAATCCAAAACATTAACTCGTTCAGAGTCCAGAAAAGTAGAAACAAAAGCTTCTGGTCGTGTAATTATCTATAATGATTTTGATAGTGAGTCGCAGAAGTTAATCAAGAACACTCGCTTTGAGTCTTCCACAGGAAAGATCTACCGAATTAGCGAATCGGTTATTGTTCCTGGTAAGACTGGTAACACCCCGGGAGCGGTAGAAGTAACTCTTTATGCTGATAGTCCTGGCTCTGACTATAATATTGCGTCAACAGATTTTAGTATCCCGGGTTTTAAGGGAACACCTAGATATGAACGTTTTTATGCAAAATCTAAGACAACTCTTGCTGGAGGGTCTTCAGGTACCAAGTCATTAGTTTCTTTGGCTGATATTAATGCAGCAAAAGATGCGTTAGCAATTGAGTTAGAGAAAGAAATAAAAGAAGAGTTACGAGAAATTGAGAAGGAAGGATACATACCTATGGTTGACGCAACTCAGGTTATCTATGAAGATAACGAGGCCGAACTCTTAAACGGAGAAGGAGAAGTATACAAAGTAACCGCCACTGGATATGTTATGCTTGCACAGTCTTCTAAATTGGCAGAGCTTATAGCAGCTTCTGTGGTGGGGTATGACAAGGCACCGGTTCGGTTGGGCTATGTTGACACCCTTTCATTTGTCAGAAGGGACACAACTTCAATCGTTAACGCAACATCTCTACCTATTTTGATTGAAGGAGTTCCTAGAATTATTTGGACGGTCGACAGAGAGTCAATAAAGACAATGGTGTTGGGGAGGGATACTGACGAATTTAAAGCGCTTATGAAGTCAGTTTCTTCAATAGAAAGTGCAGAGATGCGCTTCTCTCCAATGTGGCTTTCTCACTTTCCAAATGAGGAAAAAAAGATTGCTGTCGAAGAATTACTTCCAAAACGTTGATTTTAAAGGATGATTTTGCTACACTCTTATTCTTGCCTTATATGGACGAAAATAAAAATCAAGAAGATGAAATCGAGACTATTGAAGGGCGTGTCATAGAGGCGCTCCCAAGTACTCTTTTTCGAATTGAAACGTCTAAAGGCCAAAGTCTTATATCGTATCTAGGTGGACGTATGAGAGTTCATAAGATTAAGGTACTCGTAGGAGATAAGGTTGTGGTACAGGTTGATCCTTATGGCGGAAAAGGAAGAATCATTAAAAGATTATAAATTGTCTGCAAGGTTTCAATTTTAGTTTTAGCTAAAACATAAACGAGAAAGGTTTGTGGTAAAACTAAAAGTATTAGGGTTGAAAACTCGCTCGCATTTGCATTATTTATCAAGGTATAGTATAATTGGACCCATATTTTTCATGAAAGTACGATCATCAGTAAAGAAGATTTGCTCAAGTTGCCAAATGCTTAAACGCGGTGGCGTCCTTCGTGTTATTTGTAGTAATCCTAAGCATAAACAAGCTCAAGGGTAATTTAGTTTAATCATATTTCGAAATCATTTTTATGCGTATCTCAGGTATCACCCTCCCAGAAAACAAAAGACTAGAAATAGCTCTTACTGCTGTGTTTGGTATTGGACGTTCTCGGGCTACGAAAATCATAGAAAAACTAGCGCTTGACCCAGGAATGAAGACTACAGAGCTTACAGGAGATCAGGAGAACCTTATTCGTCGTGAGATTGAAGCTTTCAAGACAGAGGGAGACCTTCGTCGTGATGTTCAGCAAAATATTAAGCGTCTTAAGGATATCAAGAGTTACAGAGGGGCTCGTCATATAAAACATCTTCCTGCACGTGGACAGAGAACAAAAACTAATAGCCGTACTGTTCGCGGTAATAAGCGTGTAACCATGGGAAGCGGTCGTCGTAAGGTTGAGAAGACCTAAAATATAATTATTAATATAGTACACCTATGGGAAAGAAACGTATCGTAAAAAAGAATAGCTCTGGTGTTGATAACGCTCTTAAAGCGAGATCACTAGCTAAAGCCGTAAAAAAGAAGATTGTTGAAGGAGTGCTCTTTGTTGAGTCTTCATACAATAATACTCGTTTAACTCTATCTGACAGAGCGGGTAATGTTTTGGCGTGGTCTTCATCAGGAGCTCTTGGATTCAAGGGTGCTAAGAAAGGAACTCCTTTTGCGGCTTCTAAGATCGGTGAGCTTATTGGCGAAAAAGCACAGCAGATTGGTGTTAAGGAAGTTAATGTAATTGTTAAAGGAGTAGGTTCTGGACGAGAATCAGCCATCAGAGCATTTTCTGCATTTGGCGTAGAAATCATGTCAATCGTAGACAAGACTCCAGTTCCTCATAATGGACCTAAGCCTCGTAAGCCTCGTCATGTCTAGTAATAATTATTTAAAACAGTATGCCAAGAATAACTTGTAAAATTTGTCGAAGACTAGGAGAAAATGTGTGTGGTCGTGAAAAGTGCGCTTATAAGAAGCGCCCTTATGCTCCTGGAAAACTAGATAGTGAACGAAAACACCGCTCTAATATTTCTGAATACGGTGAACAGCTTCGTGCTAAACAGAAGATGAGACATACATATGGTCTTACTGAGAAGCAGTTTGAAAAATATGTAAAACGTGCAACCTTATCTCATGAGACAGGAGAGGGGTCTGTGACACCAGCATTAAAACTCTACAGAGAATTAGAGTCACGTTTAGACAATGTTGCTTTTCGTGCTGGATTTGCTAATACTAGGGCGCTCGCTCGTCAGATTGTTTCTCATGGTCATGTTACAGTAAATGGGCGTAGAGTAACTATTGCTTCTCACCAAGTGAGCGTTGGGGATGTCGTAGCTATCCGTGAGGGTAGTAAAACAGCTAAGCTCTTTATTGGGCTTGAAGAGAAGTTAACAAACGGAGCGCCAGTATATCAGTTCACCACTAATCCTAAAGCTTTATCAATCGAAATTAAGGAGGTGTCTAGAGAAGTTGAGCCAATATTTGATACTCAAAAGGTACTTGAATATTACTCTCGTTAAATTTTTGCTTGAAGTGTAAGCGTTTTCCACTAGCACACACTTGCATTTTTAGCAAATCTGGGTTAAAATAGTACAACTTTGTTCTAAAAGTGCAAAGTGCATGTCACTTATTAAGCTTAAATACTAGTCTAACTTTTTATTCTATATGTCTTCACACTCTATCATTTTGCCATCAAAGCCGAAGATCATTAAAGAAGATAATTCATCTGGTGTCTACGAGATCGATGGTCTTTATCCTGGATACGGACACACATTAGGTAATTCATTGCGTCGTATTATATTGTCTTCTATTCCGGGGGCATCGATAACAGCGCTTTCAATTGACGGAGTGAAGCATGAATTCTCAACTATTGACGGAATTAAGGAAGATGTTATCTCAATTATTCTTAATTTGAAGAAGACTCGTTTTAAACTTCATGGTGACGATGCGCAGAAGGCAACTCTCCACATTAAAGGAGCTAAGATTATTACCGCTAAAGACATCTCTCTTCCTTCACAGCTTGAGGTAATGAATACAGACCAGTACATTTGTGAGTCCACTACGAAGGAACTTGATATTGCTATTGAGATAACTGTGGAGAAAGGACTTGGATATGTTCCTCGAGAAATTCTTCAGAAGGAAAAAGCAGATATTGGAACCATTTTCCTTGATGCTTCGTTTACACCGATTCGTCGGGCTTCTTATGAAGTTGAGAACATGCGTGTAGGTGACAGAACAGACCACAATAGACTCAGAGTTACCATCGAAACTGACGGTACCATTTCTCCGCATGACGCTCTAGAGTCATCAATACAGACTATGATTACACAACTACAGTCTATTGTCGGTTTCCGTGAGACAGTTATAGATTATCCTAATAAGGGTGTTATAGAGGCTCCTGTTGCTCAAGTTAGTGAAGATGAGACTGATGCTTCTAAGGTAAAGATTGAGGATCTTGGTCTATCAACTCGTACAGAAAACGCACTTGTATCTGCAGGCATTCGTACAGCAGGGGGACTTGCACGTAAAGCTCAAGAAGATCTGCTCGCAGTTGACGGTTTAGGCGAAAAAGGAATCTCAGAAATCAAGAAGGCTTTAGATGGGTTAGGGCTAGAGCTTAAGGCTTAGTATCATTAATAAGAAAGAAATTAGTTAACGGCGTATGAAACATCACAATGCAAAGAGAAAATTCGGAAGAGAAAAGAATGAGCGTAAGGCATTTATTCGATCACTTATGATTAACCTCATTAGACATGGGTCTATTGAGACTACTTTGGCTCGCGCTAAAGAAATAAGACCACTCGTTGAGAAGCTTGTCACTCTTTCTAAAGAGGATACTGTTACGCGCCGTCGCCTTATTATGTCTCGTCTCCTCAATCAGGATATTGAGGTAAGTAAGCTTTTTTCAGAGTATGCCCTAAAGTATAAAGATGTTAATGGGGGCTATTTAAGGATTCTCAGGCTGCATACACGACTTTCTGATGGTGCTGAGAAAGCGGTAATAGAATTCGTTTAATAAATAACAACTATTGTATGAAGAATCACATAATCGACGCAACAGGAAAGCCATTAGGAAGACTCGCTTCAGAGATAGCCGCTCTTCTTAATGCAAAAGATAGTATTACTTTTGTTAAGAATATCGCTGCCCCTATGACTGTTACTATAGAGAACGCTAGTAAGGTTAAGGTAACAGGTAATAAAATGAATGAAAGTGTTCACAAATCATATTCAGGTTATCCTGGGGGGCTTAAGGAGCGTCCTCTTAAGTATGTTGTTGAAACTAAAGGGTACAGCGAACTCATTAAGCACGCAGTAATGGGGATGCTTCCTAAGAATAGACTTCAGGAAATTCGCATAAAAAATTTAATTATTAAAGACTAACTAAAGAACTATGTCAGCAGATACAAAGAATCGTTATATAGAAGCTGTTGGCCGTCGCAAGACCGCGATTGCCAGAGTTCGTGTTACTCCATCTACCAAGCCTTCATTTAGTATAAATGATAAAGACATTAAGGAGTATTTTGTAACAAGCGACCTTCAGTCAATCGCACAAGAAGCTATTTCAAAGTCAGAAATTGGTGAGAAATTTCAGGTAACTGTGCAAGTTGTCGGAGGAGGCATTCACGCTCAGGCAGAAGCTGTCCGACATGGATTATCTCGTACACTTGTTCTTCGTGATGAACAAGTGAAGAATATTCTTAAGAAACTAGGCTTCCTTAAACGTGATCCTCGTCAGGTTGAGCGTAAGAAGTTTGGACTCAAGAAGGCTCGCAAGGCTCCAACTTGGTCAAAGCGTTAATTTTAAATAGTTTTTGTGATATGAAATAAAATGGCTGAAAGGCCATTTTATATTTTAGAGTACCTATAAGTTGGCATCTTTATGCCTTTATAGCTAAGTACTGGTGCGGAACTGAACTCTGTGTATCACTAGAATGTCTCCCGGTTTAATTTTATTTATATGGCCATAGATGGTTCTATACTCTTATTGGTTGTCAGAAAATTCGAAAAAAGCGTATTTTTCTTTATTATTTGTATACTCGCTTATTGCTTGGTCAAGTGTTGTGACAGCCTCTGCTGGGTGTTTGCCGGTAGTAGTTTCATCTGATAGCATTAAATATGATGCGCCATCAACCAGAGCCTCTACCGCATCTGTCATCTCAGCTCGCGTTGGGATAGAAGATTCTTTCATTGAGGTTAGTATTTGTGTGGCAATAATTACGGGAGTATTTTTACTTTTTGCCACAACACAAAGCTCTTTTTGTGTTAAAGGAATCTTTACGGCAGGAATTTCAACACCTAAGTCACCTCGCGCGTACATGACAATGTCAGAGACGTCTAATATGGTGTCTATGTTATGGAGTGCTATTTTTGTTTCAATTTTAGATATTACTTTTGCCTGAGATCCAAGCTCCTCTAAAATTTTTCTAAGAGCTACTACATCTTCTTTTGTTCTTACAAATGAGAGCGCAACAGCGTCAACTTGCATGGAAGTTAGGCTCATTTTTAAGTCAGTTATATCTTTTTCTGTAATTGTGTCTATAGGGATGAGAGCGTCAGGAATATTTACGCCTTTATGTCCTTCAAGGATACCTCCTCGTATAACTTCGCAGAGTACGTTATTTTCTTTTATCTCAAGAACGTTAAGCTCTATTTCGCCATCATGAAGAAAAATAGACATAGAGGGTTGTAGATATTTGTGTATGTGTGGAACATCAATTGCAATAGAATCCTTTGTACACAACATGGAATCACTACGTATAAATATTTGCTCTCCTTTAGTTAAGTTTATTGATTCATTTTCAACAGCGCACACACGCATTTTGGGGCCACGCAGATCAATAAAGCACTGTATCTTCTTGTTTAATTCTTTTGCAATGGTAAGAATTCTCACTTGCCTATTTTTATGCTCTTCGTGGTCGCCATGACTCATGTTGAAACGGAACCATGAGACATTCTTAGAAAGTATTTGTTTTAAAATATTTTCGTCGTCTAAGCTTGGTCCGGCTGTCACTATTATCGAAGGGTTTATCAGTATATTCATGCTACTATGTAAATAATTAAAAACGCGCATCAGAATAGACAGTGGGAGTTTTCTTTATTTCCTTGTGGACACTTCTTCCATTCTCATCTATTTCGTATATAATAACTTCGCCAAACATCATCTCGATGTTCTGTATCTCATCATCGCTAATATTTTCTATATATTTTGTGAGAGCTCTTATAGCATTCCCATGAGAAACTATAAGTATATTTTCTCCAATCTTAAGTCTGGGAAGAATTTCGCTTATGTAGTAGGGGACTATTCTTTCGTATACGTTACGTAATGTTTCTCCGTTAGGTATCGCTACGTCCCAGCCCCTGCGAGTCTTGTCAAAAAGTTCTTCACCTAGAATGTCTTTCATCTCATGTTTATTCTTGCCAGTGTAGTCCCCATAGTCTCGCTCATTAAGAGCCGCATCTCTTGTAATCGGGATAATAGGCTGTTGTATTGTACCGAGAATAGAGGAAAGTGTCTCCATAGTTCTGATTTGAAGTGATGCATATGCTCTATGGATAGTTATGGAGCGAATAGCTTCACCCAAAAGTCTTGCATCCTCAAAGCCTTTTAAGCTTAGTTTCGCATCTCGCGTACCCGTCCAGATACCTCTCTCATTCCATTCAGACTCCGTGTGACGCACAAGCAGAAGTTTACCTGTAGTTGTGGTTGTTGCTTTGACTTCGTTTACTACAGTTCCTTCCAAAAAAGAAACTATGTTTTGTCCTGTCGTTACGTTTATTCTCTCAACTGCTTCTTTTGTATTGTATGCAATATGAGGAGTAAGGATAACTCGCGGGTGAGTTAAAAGTGTATTGATAAAGAAAGATTCCTCGAGAAGTTGTTGTGGTTCTCTGTGCGAAACGTCTGTAATTTTACAACGCTCTTTTAGTAGTCCTTCACCTTCAACGACGTCTAGCGCGCATGCTGCTACCTTGTTAGTATCAAGAGCTACGATGAGTGCTTTGGTGTCGATAAGTTCTCCTCGCGCTGTATTAATGATATAAACACCAGTTTTCATAAGAGAAAACATTTCATTTCTAATGAGATGGTGATTTTCTTTAGTAAGAGGACTGTGAAGAGTGATAATGTCTGATATTTTACAAAGATTTTCAAGGTTCATATACTGGAAGCCAAGAGTGACAGCGGCTTCTTTGTCTTCGTATGGATCAAAGGCAACAACATCCATACCGAAACCTTTTGCGATTTCTATGACTCTTTTGCCGATTTTGCCTGTACCAATTACGCCGAGAGTTTTTTTGTTAAGGTCCATGCCACGTATCATAGAAGGTTCGACACAGACATTTTCTTTTATAGATTTTATGGTTTCTGGAATCATTCTACTTAAACTAAGTAATAGAGAAAATGTGTACTCAGCAACTGTGTGCTCACCGTAACTTGGTACGACAACAACTGGGATTCCACGTTCTTTGGCTTTTGACATATCTACATTATTAAACCCAGCAGACCTACAGCTGATTAGTTTTAGTGATGGCATTTTGTCTATAATAATTCCAGAAAGATTACTTGATACAAAGATAGATACTATATCTGCATCCGTATGAAGATTATTTTCATTGATAGATTCTGTGTAAAAAAAACACTCATGATTTTCTAAAGAGAGTAGGAGTGTCTCTTTATCGCCGTCATGTATATCGTAAAAGTAGATTTTTGCCATATGTGTTTATACAGTGTACCATTTTTTCATAAAGTCTTTGAGGATATCTGTTATACTTTTTAAATGAAAATACAAAGCCTGGTTTCTCGTATGATATTAGATTCGCGTGGTTACCCAACAGTAGAAGTCGATTGTGTATTAGAAGGAGGAGTACTGGGGCGGGCAAGTGTTCCTTCTGGCGCGTCAACCGGCTCGCACGAGGCGGTAGAGTTACGTGATGGTGAAGTAGAATATGATGGGAAAGGTGTTAGCAAAGCAATTGCTAACATAAACGGACCAATTACAAAGATGTTAGTCGGTAAAGATATTGCTTCTCAGAGAGACTTAGATGAGCTTCTTATTAAACTAGATGGCACTGAGAATAAAGCAAAGCTAGGAGCTAACGCAACCCTTGCTGTTTCTCTAGCATACGCTAAGTCGTGTGCCATAAGTAAAAAAATGCCTCTTTATAAGCATTTGCGTGAAATATATGTATGGTCAAAGGAGGCTGTAGTACCTGTTCCGCTTATTAACGTTCTAAACGGTGGGAGGCACGCAAGCTTCTCCACAGATATTCAAGAATGGATGATTGTACCTATCAAAGCCTCTTCATTTGCTGAAGCATTAGAGCAGTCAGCAAAAATTTTTTATTGCTTAAGAGAGATTATGAAGGAAAGAGGGTCCTCAGCTGTGGGTGATGAAGGAGGGTTCCCAATTTCCCATGTATCATCAAATAAGGAAGCAATTACTATTTTGATACAAGCAGTAGAGAAAGCTAATCTTGTGTTAGGAGAAGATGTTGCCTTTGCGCTAGATGTTGCCGCTTCTGAGTTTTACTCAGAAGGTGTTTATAAACTGGAAAGAGATAACATAATTCTCTCGGAGTCAGAAATGATAACATATCTAGAGGGGTTAGTGCGAGATTATCCAATCATATCTATTGAAGATGGGCTATCAGAAGATGCTTGGGGCGGTTGGCGGCAATTGACGAGCTCACTTGGGGGAAGTATTCAAATTGTGGGCGACGATCTTTTTGTTACTAATACCAAGTATATTAGAAGGGCGGGTGAAGAAAATGTAGCCAACGCAGTTCTTATTAAGCCAAATCAAATCGGCACACTTTCAGAAACTGTAGATGCCATAGAGTTGGCTCATAAATTAGGTAAACGAGTCATTGTTTCTCATCGCTCGGGAGAGACCGAAGACACAACAATAGCTCATTTAGCTGTCGCTTCTGGGTGTGGTCAGATTAAGACAGGGTCACTTTCTCGTTCGGAGAGGTTGGCAAAGTATAATGAGCTTCTCAGGATTACAGAAGATGGGGTCTCGTACGCCTCAAGAATAGTTTAATTTATACATAATTTAGATAAACATAAAGGACTTGACATATTGTTCAGACTAGATTATAAAAATATAGTACGATAGATATTCCAGATATGATAAAAGTAACGATAGAAAAACTGAGCTAATAGGAGGAATTGATAATGATTATTGAATTTAAGAATTGAAATTAGTTTCTTTTATTCCCTATGAATAAAGACAATAAAGAAGAGCACATAGATGCTGAAGTAACAGATAACGAAGAGATAACTTTTGAAGAAACGAACGAAGAAGGTGAAATTGACGCCAAAACCACAATAAAAAAATTAAGAGAGAAAGTAAGAGAGCTAGAAATAGAGAAGCAGGAGTATTTAGACTTGAGTCAACGAACAAGAGCTGATTATGCTAATTTTAAAAAAGAAATAGAAGCATCAAGAATTTCCGATCGAAAATTTGCTTCAAAGCGTCTTATTGAGGAATTGCTTCCGACGCTGGACTCTTATGATATGGCTAAAGGCAACAAGGAAACTTGGGAAAAGATCGATCAGAATTGGAGAGTTGGTATCGAATACATTTTTGGACAACTGTACACTGTGCTCGAAAATCAAGGGGTAGTACAGTTCGGCAAGGTCGGAGATATTTTTGACCCTAATCTTCATGAAAGTATGGAAATGATTTCCGTTACGGACGAAAGTGAGAACGATAAGATTGTGAGTGTTCTTCAATCAGGATATCGTATGCATGAAACAGTGCTTCGCCCAGCAAGGGTCAAAGTAGGACATTTTGAGAAAATTAATAATAGATAACTTTAAACTTATATAACTTTATGGCAAAAATAATTGGAATCGATTTAGGAACCACAAACTCAGCTGTAGCCATTATTGAAGCTGGTCAACCAAAGATTATAGAAAATATAGAAGGGAACCGTACAACACCTTCTGTGGTTTCTGTTAACAAAAACGGTGAGCGCTCAGTTGGACAGATTGCAAAGCGTCAGGCTGTGACCAACCCCGAGAATACCGTCTATGGTGTTAAGCGATTTATGGGGCACTCTTTTGCAGACAAGGAGGTACAGTCAGATATCCCTCGCGTTGCATATAAAATTAAAAATAGCGACAACGGTGGTGTGCTCATCACTCTTGGTGGCAAGGATTCACGTCCTGAAGAAATATCTGCGATGATTCTTCAGAAAATTAAAGCTGATGTCGAGGCTAAAACTGGTGAGACAGTTACTCAGGCTGTTATTACTGTGCCTGCATACTTTAACGATACTCAGAGACAGGCGACAGTAGATGCGGGAAAGATCGCAGGTCTTGAAGTGATGCGTATTATCCCTGAACCTACAGCAGCAGCTCTTGCGTATGGGTTTAACTCTCAAAAGAATGAGAAGATTGCTGTATATGATTTTGGAGGAGGAACTTTCGATATCTCTATTCTTGAAGTAGGGGAAGGTGTAGTAGAGGTGAAATCAGTAGATGGAGACTCTCATCTAGGAGGTCGTGACATTGATCAGAAGTTCGTAGAATATATTGCGAGTGAATTCAAGAAGGATCAAGGAATCGATATCTCCAAGGATCCATTAGCTCTTCAGAGACTAGATGAGGCTGCTGAAAAGGCTAAACATGAACTTTCTACTCAAGTAGAAACAGAAATTAACATTCCATTTATCACATCAGGAGCAGACGGACCTAAGCACTTACTCATTAAGGTTACACGAGCAAAGCTAGAAGAACTAGCTAAGGAATTCGTAGACCGCTCTATTGAGATTACAAAGCGTGCAATAGAGAACTCACCATTTAAGAAGGAAGAAATTCACGAAATCATTATGGTTGGAGGTCAAACTCGTATGCCTATGATTGTAGAAGCTGTGAAGGCACTCTTTGGCAAGGAACCAAACAGGTCTATTAACCCAGATGAAGTAGTAGCACTCGGTGCTGCTGTCCAGGCGGGAGTTCTTCAGGGAGATGTTAAGGACGTGCTTCTTCTTGATGTTATCCCTCTTTCTCTTGGAATCGAAACCATGGGAGGTGTTGCAACCAAACTTGTTGAGAAGAACATGACTATCCCGACATCAAAGTCTCAGGTCTTTTCTACCGCAGCAGATAATCAAACATCGGTTGAGATTCATATTACTCAAGGTGAGCGCGGAATGGCTGCTGACAACAAGTCTCTTGGAAGATTTATCTTAGATGGCATTCCACCAGCTCCTCGTGGGGTTCCTCAGGTAGAGGTAACATTTGATGTGGATGCTAACGGTATTCTTCAGGTGAAGGCAAAGGATAAGACATCTGGAAAGGAGCAGTCTATTCGCATTGAAGCGTCGTCTGGATTATCTGACGAAGACATTAAGCGCATGCAAGAAGATGCTGAAGCTCATGCCGAAGAAGATGCAAAGAAGAAAGAATTAGCCGAAGAGAAGAACTTAGCTGACGCTCTTTCTCACACAGCAGAAAAAGCACTTCGTGACGCGGAAGGAAAGATCGGAGATGATATTAAGAAAGATGTAGAAGAAAAGATTGCTGCTCTTAAGGTTGCTCGCAATGGGGATGACAGAGACGCAATCAAAGCAGCATCTCAGGCGCTTTCTGACGCGATGATGAAAATAGGTGAGGCGATGAAGACAGCTAATGATAATGCAAAGACGGCAGACGGTGGAGCGCAGAGTACAGAGAACACAGAGACAAAGACTGACGGAACCACAGACGAAACAAAATAACGAACTTGTGTTAGAATAACTTCTACCTATGGCAAAAGACTATTATAACGTTCTTGGGGTAGAGAAAGGTGCGACAAAGGATGACATAAAGAAAGCCTTTTATAAGCTCGCTGCTAAGTATCACCCAGACAAGAAAGGCGGAGACGAAGCTAAGTTCAAGGAGATTAACGAGGCATATCAGATTCTTTCTGATGAAAGAAAACGAAAAGAGTATGACACTTATGGTCAGACTTTTAATGGTGCAGGTCCTCAAGGAGGAGGGTTTGGAGGTTTCGGAGGATTTAACCAGGGAGACTTCTCTGATATGCAGTTTGACTTCGGAGACTTAGGGGATATATTCGGAGACATGTTCGGCGGCGGTTTCGGGGGCGCAAGAGAAAAACGAGGGCGTGATATTTCTCTTGAGATTGATGTGCCTTTTACTGAGGCTATTTTCGGTACACAAAGGAATGTTTTGATCTCGAAGGTGTCATCATGTGTTACATGTGCAGGAACAGGTGCTCGTCCCGGAACTAAGAAGAAGACATGTACGACTTGTAATGGACAAGGTAAGGTAAGGGATGTGAAGAAGACATTCATGGGAAGCTTCCAAACTGTTCGTACATGTGACGTCTGTCATGGCCAAGGGCAGGTGCCAGAAGAGAAGTGTAATGACTGTCGTGGAGCAGGTGTGCTAAACAAGCGTGAGGAGATCCACATAACAGTCCCAGCTGGTATCTCTAACGGTGAAATGATTCGTATGTCTGGAATGGGTGAAGCCGTTCAAGGTGGAGTAACGGGTGACCTTTACGTAAAGGTGAATGTTGTAACGCATAAGCTCTGGAAGCGTGAGGGAAATGACTTGGTCATTACTCATGAAATAAAGTTGACAGATGCACTTCTTGGAGCTAAGCATTCTATCGACGGATTAGATGGAGTGATAGATATAGAAATTATCCCAGGGGCAACCCATGGTGAGACATTGCGTGTTAAAGGCCGAGGTGTTCCTCATATCCATGAGAAAGGTAGACGCGGGGATGTGCTCATAAAGCTTTCTATAGCCATGCCTAAAAAGCTCTCACGCAAAGCGCTTGCTTTTGTGGAGGGGCTTAAGGAAGAAGGTTTGTAACAGGCAGATGTTATAGAGATTAGATGAAACAAAAGGAAAGCGCCCTTCTGGCGCGCTTTTCTTTTTTATGTAAAAGAGTAGAATACAGTTATTTATAGGTAATTAAGAAAGTATGTTACTTACTATTTCTATACTGCTTTATGCGGCTGTTATGCTTGCAGTTGGGTTATATGCTGCTCGTAAAGTAAAGAATTCAACTGATTATGTATTGGCGGGTCGTTCACTTCCATTTTATATGGCGCTCGCAACTGTGTTTGCTACATGGTTTGGTAGTGAGTCAATATTAGGGACATCCGCGAGGTTCGCAGAAGGCGGATTCTCAAATATTGTTGAAGATCCTTTTGGATTCGCTCTCTGTCTCATCATTATAGGTATTTTCTTTAATCGAAAATTATACGGTCTCAACTTCTTGACGATTGGGGATTATTTTAAAGATAGATATAACACGCTGATCGCGGTGTTTCTGTCTCTTGTTATTATTGTGAGTTACTTTGGATGGGTGGCCGCGCAATTCTTGGCGCTCGGGATAGTAATCTCGACACTTTTTGCAAGCATTAGTCTTCCTCTTGCTATTCTTATCGCAGCTGCGCTTGTGGTTGTGTACACATACTTTGGAGGAATGTATTCTATCGCAACACTTGATACCTTGCAGTCACTTGTTATCATCATTGGTCTCTCTGTTATTGCTTTCTTTTTGGTTGGAGAAGTTGGTGGATTCTCGACTCTCATTCAAGGTACTCCGGATACATTCTTTACGTTTTCTCCTGGGTCATCAGGGAATCTTACTGAGTGGTTAGTATTCATCACAGCACTTATGACAACCGCATTTGGAAGTATTCCTCAACAAGATGTTTATCAGCGCGCCATGAGTGCCAAGAGCGCTACTGTGTCTATGTGGGCATCTATTGTTGGAGGATTAGCCTACTTTGTTATTGTGATGCTTCCTATTACAATTGTTGCTTCTGCTCGTATCTTATACCCAGAATTAGCCGCAACAGATTTAGAGAATCTTCTTCTTAGAACGATACAGGAGCATACCCCAGTAGTATTACAAGTTCTTTTCTTCGGTGCGCTTATTTCCGCTATTGTTTCGACTGCATCCGGTGCTCTTTTGGCTCCTGGGACACTTCTTGCAGAAAATATTGTTAAGCCGTTTTATAAGAATATTAATGACGTACTTCGTCTTAGAATTATTCGCATAGCTGTTATACTCGTTGCAGCTGTTGGCACAGCTCTTGCCCTTAAAGATGATGCAAGAATTTATGAATTAGTGAGTAGCGCATATAGTGTGACTCTTGTTGCTGGTTTCATCCCGCTTGTCTTTGGGTTGTATACCAAGTGGGTCAATCCGTTCGGAGCATTCTTCTCTGTAGTATCTGGTATTACATTTTGGCAGATGGCAGAAAGAGTAGGGACTGACATTCCTCCGACACTTATCGGCTTCTGCGCGTCATTTATAGCTATCATTATTGGTTCGTGTGTTGGAATTATTTTGGAGCGAAAAACCAAAAATAATTAAAATAGTAGCAATTGTCATGAGGCACTTTCTGTGGTAGTGTAGAAAGACTTTTCTGTTTTGAATAGAGAAGAGGAGGCGGATTTTCGCCATATTTGTTCTTACTACGGAATCCTTTCTGGAAACAGAAGGAAAATTAAAATGAAAGTTTTCTACGACAAAGACTGTGACCTGAGTCTGATCAAGGGCAAGACCGTCGCGATCATCGGCTACGGCTCGCAAGGCCACGCCCACGCTCAGAACCTGAACGACAGCGGCGTGAAAGTCGTGGTCGGCCTGCGCAAGGGCGGCGCAAGCTGGGACAAAGTAGCCAAGGCTGGTCTGCCAGTCGCTGAGGTCAACGATGCTGTGAAATCAGCTGACATCGTGATGATTTTGTTGCCCGATGAAAACATCGCTGGCGTGTACCGCGAGATCGAGTCGAGCTTGAAGCAAGGCGCGTCACTCGTGTTTGCGCACGGCTTCAATATTCACTACAACCAGGTCGTGCCCCGCGCCGATCTGGACGTGTGGATGGTGGCGCCCAAGGCCCCCGGCCATACGGTGCGCAATACCTACAAAGAAGGCGGCGGCGTGCCTCATCTCATCGCAGTGCATCAGGACAAGTCTGGTCGCGCCCGCGAGATGGCTCTCTCCTATGCGATGGCCAACGGTGGCGGAAAGGCGGGCATCATTGAGACCAACTTCAAAGAAGAGACAGAGACCGATCTCTTCGGTGAACAGGCTGTTCTCTGCGGCGGCACTGTCGAGCTGATCAAGATGGGCTACGAGACCTTGGTCGAAGCGGGCTACGCACCAGAAATGGCCTACTTCGAGTGTCTGCACGAACTCAAGCTGATCGTGGACCTGATCTACGAAGGTGGCATCGCCAACATGAACTACTCGATCTCCAACAACGCGGAGTTCGGCGAGTACGTGACCGGTCCGGAAGTGATCAATGAAGAGTCGCGCAAGGCCATGCGCAACGCACTCAGGCGCATCCAGAACGGCGACTACGCCAAGATGTTCATTCTGGAAGGCCGTACTGGCTATCCCAGCATGACCGCTCGCCGCCGCAACACCGCCGATCATCAGATCGAAAAGGTGGGTGCACAGCTGCGCGCCATGATGCCCTGGATCGCCAAGAACAAGCTGGTGGACCAGACCCGCAATTGACCGTATCAAGTTCTTGACTCGGTCGCCCGGAATCCGAAAGGTTCCGGGCATTTTTTATGTTAAACTATATCTTATATGGAACTATTATTACCTTTTATTACCGTTCTCTTTGTTCTCATTATTATTGGTCTTCGTGTTGTTGATCAATACGAAAAAGCTATAGTACTTACCCTGGGTAAGTTCACCTCTATGCGAAGTGCGGGGTTAACGTGGATATTCCCAGGGATTCAAGTAATGACAAAAGTCGACATGCGTATACGAACGGTAGATATACCTCAGCAAGAAGTGATAACAAAAGATAATGTCCCGCTTAATATCAACGCTGTTGTCTACTATCAGATAGAAGATGCAGAAAAGGCCATCCTTAATATTCAAGACTACCCAACTGCCGTTGCTGATTTTTCTCAAGTGGCGCTCTGTGACGTTGTTGGAGGATTCGAATTAGATAACGTTCTCTCTGAACGTGAAGTGATAGCAGATAGAATAAAAATAATTGTCGATAAGACAACAGAAAGTTGGGGAATCAATATCACCGCAATTAAGCTCCAGGATATTGAACTCCCTGATGATATGAAGCGCATTATGGCCAAGCAAGCTGAGAGTGAGCGAGAGAGACGTTCGGTAATTATTAGAGCAGAAGGAGAGCTCGAGGCATCTAAGAAGCTTGCAGAAGCAGCGAAGATATTAGCAGAGACAAACGGAGGTCTTGCTATGCGTACCCTTCAGACAATTGAGAAGTCCAGTAATAATACTGTGTGGGCAATACCAACAGAAATCCTACAAGGCTTTGCTAACTTTAAAAAATAATTATGTCACAGAAAGTTTTACTCTCAGGAATTCAGGCAACAGGGAAATTACATTTTGGTAATTACTTTGGTGCTATGAAGCAAAATATCGACCTCGCAAATAGTGGTGGCTATGAGGCATATATTTTTATCGCTGATTATCATGCGCTCACTACAGTGAAGGATAAGAATGCTCTCCATGAAAGCGCGCTTGAGATAGCGGCTGCATATATCGCATGCGAACTCGATCTCTCCAAGGCTACACTTTTCCGTCAGTCGTCAGTTCCTGAGCATACAGAACTCGCATGGGTCTTTAATAACGTAGTGACTATGCCATACCTTATGCGTGCGCATGCGTTTAAAGATCACGAAGCAAAAGACAAAGAAGTTAACTTAGGCCTCTTCGACTACCCGGTTCTCATGGCAGCGGACATTCTCATATACCAGGCAGATGTGGTGCCGGTAGGCGCTGATCAAAAGCAGCATGTGGAATACGCACGTGATATCGCAGGGTTCTATAATCGCGCGTGGAACGTAGAGCAGTTCAAGCTTCCTAAAGACATGATCCTTGAATCCGTTGCAACTATTCCAGGCGTTGACGGAACTAAGATGAGTAAGAGCAAAGGGAATGTTATTTCACTTTTTGGAACAGATGAAGAAGTGAAGAAAGCGGTGATGGGGATCGTTACAGACTCGGCTCGCCCAGAAGACAAGAAGAACGCAGATGAAAATAATATTTTTAACATTCACAAACATTTCTTAGATGAAGAAGGCGTTGCAACACTACGTGCCAAGTTCGAAAACGGCGGCTATGGGTATAAAGAGGCAAAAGAAGAGTTGCTCGCAACAATCATGAAATGGCGCGAAGGGAAGAAAGAAAAGTTTGACGAGCTAATGAACAATCAGGATAAGATAGTTGCGATTCTTGAAGTAGGTGGTAAAAAAGCTAGAACAAAAGCGCAAGAAACAATGTCTCAAGTAAGGGGGCAGATAGGATTGACAAAATAGTATTTTGATGTAGATTCTAGAATAGAGTTTTCAATTGTTTATTAAAGAAAAAAGGATGTGCTATGTTTCTTTCTAAAATTCTTGTTCTTGCGGGAATGTTACTTATGAGTACTGTGGTATTCTTTTCACGAAATAATACCATTGTTTTCTTTGCTGCCTTACTTGTTTGGTTTGTAAGCGTTGCTGTTTCATTCTTCTCTGGTCTCGCTCTGACTAATGTTGACGCATTTCATGTAAGAGAAATTGTCGTTTTTAGTGTAGCCATTATTGCTAGCGCTGTAGCTCTCGTTATGGCAAACTTAAAAGGATATATAAAAAAAGATGAGCGAATAGTTCTTATGCTGTTTGTGATTTATCAGATAGCAATGGCTATAATCGCTTATGCCCTTATCTGATCGTAGGTAACAATCATTTGAATCCCCGCAGATATATGTAGGGATTCTTTTTTAATATAAAAATCTGCTGGTGTAAGGAGATTATTTTTTTGAAGAAGGTAGTAAAAAAGCTAGAACAAAAGCGCAAGAAACAATGTCTCAAGTAAGGGGGCAGGTTGGATTATAACAAATAGTAAAGAGCCCTCACTTGGAGGGCTCTCAGATACTGCGCCGCCTTAATCACTGCGGCACCCATCACCTTCTGGTGTCACATCATCAGACGGCGGTTCTGCTTCCGCTATGTCAGCTGCCAACTGCGCGCGGATTTTCGGTGGTACCCCGCCTTGATGCGGTGTCGCAGTGCCAGGAACATGGCCTTCTGGGGTTTCTCGTGGATTGGTTGTTGCCAAGGTGTTCTCCTTAAAGATCATTATCTGTTATGACGTAACAGCACGTTTAAAAAGCCTATCATATAAATAAAATGGAGACAATATAGTTACTTTTTGCTATAATAAATCTTCTATGCGTACATATATTAAAGATATATCTTCATCTGTTGGTCAGGAGGTTACCGTTAGGGCTTGGGTGGACGTTCGTCGTGATCAAGGGAAAATGGTGTTCCTCGATCTTCGTGATGTCTCAGGTAAGGTGCAGGGAGTGGTACTTCCTAACCACACAGAAGCACTCGATGTTGCTCAGAAGCTCCGCACTGAGTGGGTAGTAGAAGTAAAGGCTCAAGTGAACAAGCGCCCAGAAAGAAATGTTAAGGTGGGAGTTTTAAACGGAGATGTAGAACTCGAAGTTCTCTCTATTGTAGTTTTGAATGAGGCAATGACACCTGCATTTGATATTTCTACAGATGGATATGAAGTAGGTGAAGAGGTGAGACTAGAGAAGAAGTATCTTGACCTTCGTCGTGCGCGTCTACAGAGAAATGTGCAGATGCGTCACAAGGTTATTAAACTCGTTCGTGACGAGCTCGACCGCCAAAACTTTTTTGAAATCGAAACACCGCTTCTTACTAACCCAACACCAGAAGGGTCTCGCTCATATCTCGTGCCATCTCGCCTATGGCAAGGAACATTTTACGCTCTACCGCAATCACCTCAGCAGTACAAGCAACTTCTCATGTCTTCTGGGTTTGAGCGATACTTCCAGATTGCTAAGTGTATGCGTGACGAGGATACACGAGGTGATCGTCAACCTGAGTTTACTCAGATGGACTTGGAAATGAGTTTCGTTGAGAGAGAAGATGTGATGAAAGTAAACGAAGATCTTTTGATAAAAATAGTTACTACACTTTTCCCAGAAAAGAAAATTCAAGCAGTACCGTTCCCGCGCTTTACTTATAAGGAAGTGATGGAAAAGTATGGAAGTGATAAGCCTGATATTAGAGAAGACAACAATGATCCTAATCTTCTGGCGTTCTGTTGGGTGACAGACTTTCCTGCTTTTGAAAAAACAGGGGAGGATAACGTGGATGATACAGGTGCATGGACCTTTACCCACAACCCATTCACTGGAGTGCTCGATGAGTACAAGAATGACCTCTTAGAAAAGAAAAACATTGAGAACATTATCTCAACCCAGTATGATATTGCATTAAACGGCTACGAGATCGGTGGTGGTGGTATCAGACTTCATGACCCGGTCGCACTGCGTCGCGTATTTGAAATCATGGGATACAGCGAAGAGAGAATTAATCAAAACTTTGGCCACATGTTAGAAGCTTTAGGCTCTGGAACTCCGCCACACGGTGGTATCGCGTGGGGTCTTGATCGTCTCCTTATGATTCTTCTTAATGAGCCTAATATTCGCGAAGTGATGGCATTCCCTAAGACAGGTGAAGGGAGAGATCTTCTGATGCAAGCGCCGTCTGTAGCCACATCTAAAACACTAAGAGAGCTCGGTATTGAAGTGAAGAAGATATAGAGCGCAAGTATCTGTTTACTTTTTATAAAAATATTGTATAATAATATATAGAGTCGTTAAGGAGGACTCTTATATGCACTTCTTCAATAGCATCATCGCATTCCTTGCGATGATAGGTAGCGTGGTCGTTGCGAAGGAAGAATCCTCTCGCGACGAAGGAGTAATGCTTGGCCAAGGGTACTTTGTATCCGTGACCAAAAGCACTCCACTTCGTATCATTGGTACGGAAACGGTGAAGCAGGGTGACACTTGCTTCTCAGTTTTTAAGAGGCTTGGCATTGAGGTTGACATCAATCAATGTCAACGGGCCGCAAGGAATGCCGAAATATCGGTGCTCTGGCACAGGCCCAAGATCAATCGACCCGCGTCTCGCATCGTGGACATTCGTCCCGGTGACAAAGCAGGCGTGCTTGAAGAAAATGGAAACAAAACACCTTTTTTCTTCAAGCGAGAAGGCAGGGCTTCGCAGACCCTCTCTCGTCCGGTGTAGCCCTTAGTTTCTAAGTGGCTACACAAACAGGCGCCCCTCATACGGGCGCCTTTTTTTGTGGTATAGTAAGTTTATGAAGCGTGCTATTATTTATTCTTTTTTATTACTTGCTCTTTCCCCGTATCAACTTTTTGCCTCAACGTTCACTAAGGCTGCATGGATACCGTACTGGCGAAAGGATGCTGGTGCGAGCACTACGCTTGCTAACCTATCATCGTTCACAGAAATAAGTCCATTCTCATATGAAGTAACAGACACTGGTTCTCTTAAAGACGCCGCCAAGATACGAGAAGAGCCATGGAAGAGTCTTCTTGTCGATGCGCAGAAAAAGAGAATCAAAGTATACCCTTCTATTCTCTGGATTGACCGCAAAGCTATGGAAACTGTTCTTAATAACAAAACAGAAAGGAAGTATCACATAGAAGAAATTGTTTCTGAGGTTGTCTATCACAAGTTTGATGGCATTGATATTGATTATGAGGGCAAGAGCGCAGAGACAAGAGAAGGATTCTCTCTTTTCTTGAAAGAGTTAAGCAAAGAACTTAAGAAAAACAAAAAGAAACTCATCTGTACCATAGAGGCTCGTACCCCTATTGATTCTAGGTATTCAAAAGTTACCAAAGAATTACTTGCCAAAATAGAATACTCAAATGATTATAAAGTAATAGGGAAGGTCTGTGATCAGGTTCGTGTCATGACCTATGATCAGATAGACGGCGATGTTCAATTAGTTGGGGTCAATAAGGGAAAGCTCTATAGACCAGTAGCTGATATAGCATGGGTGAGAAAGGTGCTCACGCTTACTCTTCGTGATATTCCTGCGAGTAAGATAGTAGTGGGTGTTGCAACATACGGATATAAATATGAGTATAGTTATACCGAGAGCGGCGCTATTAATTACAGAAAAATAGGTTCGATGAATTATAAATATGCTGAAGAGCTCGCCAAGTCTATCGGCATAACCCCAACAAGAAACAAAGCAGGCGAGCTTGAGTTCTCGTATTCAACTACAACAGATTTGAGTAATAAGACACCAGGCACGCTCAAGAACTATTATGTCACATATTCAGATAGTGAAGCTATAAAAGATAAGCTCAAGCTAGCTAGATTATATAAGCTAGGTGGAATTGCTGTGTTTAAAATTGACGGAGCCCAAGACCCCAAGATTTTTGAAGTGATAAAGTAGGAAGGATACAGAACACAGAACTTAGTTGTAATACATCAGATTAAGTGCATTGTATTACCATATTCTACGCTCTGTACTCTATGTTCTGTTATATCGTCCACTAGTAACTACCAACCAGTAACTATATACTATTCTTATGGAATTCACTGTTAAATTGGAGCGATTCGAAGGGCCGTATACCAAACTTTTAGAATTGATTGAAAATAGAAAGCTTTCTATTACAGAGATTTCTCTCGTAACAGTCGCCGATGACTATATAGCGTATATAAAAACACTAGATCAGAAGAACCTGGTAGATATTTCTCAATTCATAGTGGTTGCTTCAACATTAATGCTCATGAAGGCGAAGTCACTTTTACCTGGACTTGTTTATACAGAAGAGGAAGAGAAGCAAGTAGAAGATCTAGAGCGTAAGTTAGAACTGTATGCGCTTTTGAGTGAGGCTCTGAAACATACAAAGGATATTTATAATAGGCACCCGCTACTAAATCGACCGTATAAGTCTCAAAAAGATGTAACTGTTTTTGTGCCAGATACCCGTGTTACAAAGGAACTTTTACAGTCGATTGCTTCGATGACAATAATGACTTTCTTAGAACCGAAGGCACTCGTAAAGGTCGCTGTTGAGAAGGCTCTACGTATTGAAAATATCATTGAAAGTTTGCTGCTGAGAGTGCAGACTGCTCAGAACTTGAGTCTAAGGAGTTTGGCAGATGGAGCTGCAAATATTGAAGAGAGAAAGAAATTGCTTATCGTAAACTTTATAGCCATCCTTGAGCTTTTGCGTTCTGGTTCACTTGTCGCCAATCAGGAAGGTTCTGGTGATATCATTATTTCTTCTGTAAAAGCTTAGTAAAATGATACACTCTCTCTCATTACTATGTTAGAAAAAATAAGCACAATACTCTATCTTTCTGGCGACCCTATCTCTATAGCAAAAGTAGCCGAGTTAGTTGCCTCAACACCAGAGGATGTTATAGCAACAATCCCGATACTTAAAGAAAAATTAGACATGATAGGTCTCACAATTATCGTGACTGAAAAAGATATTTCAATTGTCACTAAGCCAGAATACTCGACACTTGTGGAGTCTTTTAGAAAAGAGGAACTAAAAGGAGATCTAACCCCAGCTACACTGCAGGTGCTCACGCTTGTTGCATATTTAGGAGAGGTTACGCGAGAGCAGATTTCGTATGTACGAGGAGTCCAGTCTGCACAGTCAATCAGGACTCTTTTGGTAAGAGGTTTAATTACTAAATCAGGTGAAACCTGCTCGCTTACCACCGAGTCACTTCAATTGCTTGGAGTAACCAAGAAAGAAGAGCTACCAGATTTTGAAAGAATCTCAAGTGAGTTTATGAAAAAGTTATCATCTAAGGAAGAATGAGAAGAAAGAAGACTCTTAGACATATAAAAAACGTAGAAGTATCAACCTCTCAGGTTTATGCCTCAGCCGCTGTTGTTTTCTTTTTCTTGCTTTTAGTTGTAGTTCTTCGGGAGCCTGTACAAGCAAATCTAACCACTCTCTCATCTTCTAATGAAAGAGTTATCGGGCAAGCTCCTTCAATTTTTAACAAGCACGCGTTCGACGGAATTAAGCTTGAAGCAAGGGCATATATTGTTTATGACATAGTTGGCAAAGAAGTGGTAGCTTCAAGCAACATGGAAGAAAGATTACCTCTAGCTAGTATTACTAAAGTAATGACGTCTCTTACCGCTTTATCTTTACTAAAAGATAAAGAAGAGGTTTTTGATATAAGGGCCTCAGAAATAGAGGGGGGGTATGATCTTGGGCTTAAGAAAAACCAAAAGTGGCATCTCGAGGAGCTTCTTAAGTACATGCTCATATTTTCTTCCAATGACGCAGCCCTCGCAGTTGCTGCACACTACGGTGGTCAAACTTTTTTTGTTAAAGCAATGAATGATCTTTCAGCTGCATACGGCCTTACTGCTTCATTTACGGACCCAGCAGGAAGAGATGAGGGAGGGGAAATTGGTGGTATAGGGACAGTTCTTGATGCGGCTAAGTTGTTTATTCTTGTTAGAACAAGCGCACCGGATTTACTAGACGCAACTACAAAGAAAAGGCAAAGTATTTACCCTCTGTCTGGCAAATTAACAGGCATTCCTAACACTAATCAGTTTATAGAGACGTTATCAGGAGCTGAAGGCTCAAAAACAGGGTATACGGACTTAGCTGGAGGAAACCTCGGAGTCGTTGTGGACATATCTGTAGGTCGTCCAGTTGTGCTGGTGGTACTCGGTTCAACACGCGAGGGGCGTTTTAAAGACATTGACATACTGTATAGGGCGTTGCAAAAAAGTATTAGCTCTGTCCCCATAAAAGAAGACGAGTAACTATGATACACTTAGGGCTATTATGCTAGCGCTTGATCCATTTAAGGTGCTCTTACCTGCGGTACTTTCATTCATTGTCGGAGTAATAATAGCTCCCGCAATAGGACGATTTTTGGTTCGACATCAACTTTGGAAAAAGAAAAATGTTTCAAGAACTATAGACGGGAAAGAAGCAACAATAACCGCATCACTTCATAACGATGAGAAGTTGCCAGTCCCAAGGTTAGGAGGGGTTGTTGTGTGGGGGTCTGTTTTTGCAACAGCGTTACTTTTATGGTCTATATCAAAGGTTTACCCAACTGTCTTTACCGAAAAGTTAGACTTTATCTCGCGTAACCAGACATGGTTACCTCTTTTTGCAATGTTTGTTGGTGCGGTAGTTGGCGGACTCGACGATCTTCTTGTTGTGGAAGCTTTCGGAAGCAAACTCAATTCGTACATAGGTGGCGGACTTTCTTTTCCAATCAGACTACTAGCAGTTTCTGCCCTTGGACTTTTTGCTGGTTGGTGGTTCTATTTTAAGCTCGGCGTCGATTCTGTATATATACCTTTTTATGGAGACTTGCAGATGGGTGGATTAGTGTTTATTCTTTTTTTTATTATCGTTACATTAGCAACTTTTTCGACTGGCGTTATAGATGGAGTAGATGGCCTCTCTGGTGGCGTAATGTCTGCAATATTTACGGCTTATGGAATGATTGCCTATTTTCATGGGCAAGTTGACATAGCTACACTTTGCTTTGTTATTGTTGGAGGTATTATGGCATTTCTTTGGTTTAATATCCCCCCCGCGATGTTTTATCTTACGGAGACGGGCATGCTCGCATTATCTCTTTCACTCTCCGTGATAGCATTTTTGACAGATGCGGTCATGTATCTCCCTATTATAGCTTTTCCACTTTTAGTGACTACTGCCTCGGTAATTTTACAACTTTTTTGGAAGAGAGTATTTAAGAAAAAATTATTTTTAGTCGCACCTCTCCATCATCATTTCCAAGCAAAGGGTTGGCCTTCATATAAAGTGGCAATGAGATACTGGATCGTCTCTTATATGTGTGCGATGCTAGGCGTAATTACGGTGCTTATTAGCTAATCACGTATATGTTTGAAAGAGTAGATAAGATCCTTCTTATTAGTATCATATTGTTACTTATTAGTGGGCTTATTTTTTTCGGGTCAGCTGCGCTTGGTGTGCTCGCAGTAAATGAAATAAAGTTTTTTGCGGTTGTTAAGACACAACTAATCTATGCTGTTGTCGTTGGTGGGGCGGCCTTGTGCTTAGGCACTCTTATTCCATATCATTTTTACAAACGGTATGCGTATGTACTTTTTGGTGCCGCTCTTTTTTTTACGACCTTAGTGTTTGTTCCTGGTCTTTCGCGTTACCATGGCGGGGCGCACAGATGGATAGATATTGGACCACTTTCATTGCAACCAAGTGAGGCGCTTAAGTTTGGTTTTGTTTTGGTTATTGCTTATTGGTGTTCGAAGTATCGAAATGAGTTTAAGAATTGGAAGTATGGACTCCTTCCGTATGCTGCCGCGGCGACGTTAGTTACCGTTATACTTTTAGCTCAACCTGACTTCGGCACGTATTTGGTAATTATAGGGGCATCATTTATTACTTTTTTCGTTGGGGGTGCCAGGAAGAAGCATATACAAATTTTGGTTGCAATTGGTCTTCTTGGTTTTATTGTTCTGGTCTCGTTCCGTCCGTATATGCTTGAGCGTATTAAAACTTTTATGAGCGCTACTCACGACCCTCAGGGCTCATCTTGGCAAGTTAATCAATCTTTAATTGCCCTTGGAGGAGGAGGCCTAACTGGGAGAGGATTAGGCCAAAGTGTTCAAAAATTTAATTACCTACCAGAACCAATTGGTGACTCAGTGTTTGCAGTTATCGGGGAAGAGTTAGGTTTTCTTGGCGCTCTCTATTTGATATTTCTATATGGTATAGTTAGTGTTAGGGGGTATTTTATAGCTAAAAATGCAGGCGATCAGTTTGGCCGACTGCTAGCTACCGGTATCGTTTCTATAATTCTGATTCAGATGACTCTAAACATAGGCTCGATGCTCGGAGTGCTTCCACTTACAGGTGTTCCGCTACCACTTATCTCTCATGGAGGTACTGCACTTGTGGCAGTATTATTCCAACTTGGTGTACTTCTTAATATTTCTAAAACTTCTTCGAATTATTTATGAAAATCGTCTTAACAGGAGCAGGGGGAGGGCATTTCTATCCACTTATTGCGGTGGCTCTTCGTGTACAAAAAGAGGCTTTTATTCAAAAGCTTATACAGCCAGAATTTTATTTTTTTTCAGACAAAGCTTATGATGAGGAGTCGCTTTTTGAGATTGAGTGTAAGTTTATACAGATTCCAGCTGGTAAACTGAGACTCTATCCTTCCACAGAAACCATTGGTGACATAGTTAAGACGGCATGGGGATGTGTGGTTGCTGTAGCAAAGCTTTATTCTATCTACCCTGATGTAGTTTTTGCTAAAGGTGGTTATGCTAGTTTCCCAACACTCTTTGCTGCCAGACTTCTTTCAATTCCTGTTATTGTACACGAGAGTGACACTGTCCCAGGTAGAACAACAAAATGGGCGGGTAAATTTGCCGAAAGGGTAGCACTTTCTTATCCTGAAGCAGCGCCTTTTTATCCTTCTGAAAAGATAGCTCTTACAGGACAGCCTATACGTGACGGTCTATTGCCGAGTGATGACTTTGTTCGAAATTATATAAAAAAGGACAGACCGGTGATTTTGATCTTTGGTGGCTCGCAAGGGAGTCAAAGAATCAATGACGCGCTTCTTTCTATTTTGCCAACGCTTCTTAATAAGTACGATATAGTTCATCAGACTGGGGTAGAAAACCTTGAAACAGTGAATGTTGCTGTCAAAACAATTCTGGCGAATCATCCATTTAAAGATAGATATTATGCAGATGGTTTTATAGATGTGTCACTCTTTTACCCAAAAGTCGATCTAGTTGTTACGCGGGCAGGTTCTTCAATGTTTGAAATGGTGGAATGGAGGCTTCCTATGGTAGTTATTCCGATTCCAGAGACGATTAGTCGAGACCAGAGAACAAATGCTTACACTATGGCAGGCTATGGTGCTGCCTCTGTGATAGAAGAAGCTAATCTAGGACCTAACATTTTAGTTTCTACCATTTCCAGAATACTAGATGATGAGAAGGAATACATGAACATAGTTCATCATCAAGAAAGAGTTCACAGTTCTCGGGGTGCGGCAACTACAATAGCAAGAGAAATTATTAGAATAGCGCTAAGTCATTTATAATAAGAAGTATGTCTATTCCAATCGTTACACGTTTTGCGCCAAGCCCCACGGGGCTCCTTCATATGGGGAATTACAGAACAGCCGTTTTTGCCTTTTTGTACGCACGAAGGATGGAAGGGAAATTCATCGTACGAATTGAAGATACTGATAAAGAGCGAAGTAAAGCAGAATATAAAGATAACATCTTGGAGAGTTTAAGCTGGCTTGGGCTTCAGTATGACGAACTTTATATTCAAAGTGAAAATATTGATATTCACAAAAAATGTTTAGAGCAGCTAATTGCTCAGGATGATGCATATATTTCAAGAGAGGAGGCTAAGGATGGAAGTGGAGCGATGAGAGATTTAGTTCGATTTAGAAACAGGGGAGAAACAGTTATTTTTGATGATCTAGTTCGTGGAAGAATAGAGACAGATACGACTGATTTGGGTGATTTCGTTATCGCTAAGTCGCTCTCTGAGCCACTCTTTCATTTAGCTGTAGTGGTAGATGATCACACCGAAGGCGTGACTCATGTTATTCGCGGAGAAGATCATATTGCGAACACCCCTCGGCAAATTCTTATAGCACGAGCTCTTAATTTTCAAATACCGCTATATGCTCATCTGCCACTAGTTCTAGCAGAAGACAGAACAAAGCTCTCAAAAAGAAAAGGGGCTCTTCCTGTTACTGCGTATCGTGATTTAGGATATCTCCCGGAGACACTTCTTAATTTTATGGCATTTACAGGCTGGAATCCTGGCGGTGAGCAAGAGATTTTTTCACTTATTGAACTTATCTCAATTTTTGACCTCTCTCGTATTCACAAAGGTGGAGCTATTTTTAATAAAGAAAAATTAGCATGGATGAATAAGGAGCATATGCGCAGACAGACTAAGTCAGAACAACTGAAAATGGTGAAACCATTTTTTGATGGATATGATAACGAAATACTAGAGAAAATCTTACCTACAATCATCGATAGAGTTTCTGCTTATGGAGAACTTTCTACTGTTGAACAGGCGGAATTTCGCTTTTTTAAAGATCGGCCAACACTTGTTGCAGAAAAAATTCTTTGGAAGAACGGATCAAAAGAAGATGCTGTTAAACATCTAACAGTTGTTGCTGACCTACTTTTATATTCCGACTACTCTTCCCCTGAGGTTATAAAACAAAGTGTTATGTCCTACGCGGAAGAAAATGGTAAAGGGGATGTTCTTTGGCCGCTTAGAATGTCTCTTTCTGGTCAAGAAAAATCAGTTGACCCGTTCACTATTTGTTATGTGCTTGGATATGATGAAACAAAGGCACGTATTCGCAATGCGCTTGCTGTCCTGGAATCATGAACTAGTTAAATATGTCTCGACGCTCTTTATCTTTTTTTCTAGTTCTTTGCATAATTATAATCCAGGTGGCCAATAGTACCACTCAAGTCTTTGGTCAAACCGCTGATCAGTTAAAAGGTGACCTAGACGCACTCTCTCAGAAGATAAATGCATTAGATGCCGAAATTAAAGCTTATAATAAGAAAATTTCAGAAACCCAGGGTGAGGCAAAAACTCTAAGACAGGCTCTAGCTAGTCTGGAGTATAGAAGATCTCTTCTTCTTAAAGAAATTAGTTCAACTAAACTAAAAATTACTAAAGCAGAACAGAATATTTATTTTACGGAAAATAAAATTAATACAACAGAGCTTATACTAGAAAAAAATAAGAATGCTCTTGCTGAGTCTTTGAGACTACTTGATTACGGCGACACCAAGATCCCTCAATTCGTTAAAGTACTAGCGCCGAATGCTAAGTTCTCTGATGCTCTTGATTTTACGAGACGAAATAGTGAGGTGTCTGTGGCCATTAATGAGAAAGTTCAAGCACTTGTTGACACCAAGGTTAGTCTTTCTGTTCAAAAAGCTTCGTACGAACAACATAAAAGTACACTTCTTCAGCTAAATGAAAAATTAACAGATCAGAAAGAGCTTGTTGACGAAACATCTAAGGACAAAGCAAAGTTGCTTAAAGATACTCAAAATAAAGAGTCTGCATATCAAAGACTCTTGGCTGAGCGTAAAAAGAAAAAAACAGAACTAGAATCAGAAGTGCTTGACGTCGAAGCAAAATTAAAAACGATTGTTGATAGCACGAAACTCCCGAAGTATGGTAAAGGCATTTTAAAATATCCAGTTGATAAAGTTGTAATCACTCAATATTTTGGGAATACGCCATTCTCTAGTAAAAATCCACAAGTGTATAACGGTTCAGGACATAACGGTCTCGACTTCGGCATTCCTACAGGAACTCCAATACTTTCAGCAGAGAGCGGTAAGGTGATTGGAACAGGAGATACTGATGCTTCCTGTAATGGAGTTTCTTACGGCAAGTGGATTCTTGTCCAGCATAACAATGGTCTCTCTACTTTGTATGCACACTTATCTGTTATTCAGGTAAAGGAAGGTGATTCTGTTATCTCAAGACAAAAGATTGGCCTCTCTGGAAATACTGGATATAGCACAGGACCACACTTACACTTCACGGTGTTTGCTTCAGACGCTGTAGAAGTTGCGAATCACAGAAGCAGGGTTTGTGGTACCAATATGAGAATGCCTATAGCTCCGCGCGCCGGGTATCTTAACCCACTTAGTTATTTGTAATATACTGTAAACAATAAACTTATGTTAACTTTTACAATACCAGCATTTACTCTACTTATGGTTGCAGGATTTCTAGGAGGAATGGTTTTCGGTATTTGGTTGCTGCTCAACAAAATAAAATAGAATAGAGTCCGCATAAAAGAAAGGGGACTAAAGTCACCTTTTGCTGATAAATAGTATAAAACTTCTCTTCGTTATTTATGGTCTCTTTCGACCATGGTCTACTTTTTATAAAGTGCACGTGGAATGCGTTATCTTAGCTTCTTTGAGCAATATATCTAGACTCAGAATATATTTTACAATTATTTTTGTGTGTTGGATGCTTATAGCTTAAAGCAAAGGTTCTTCCGCAAGAAGTATCTCTTAGGTTTAGTCTTTGTCTTTAGGAAGTGTGAAGATATATAGTCGTAAAAGATATATTGTGCGACATTAAAGATATAAAGAAACCCCTACAATAACCATTGATTTCAAGCATATAAACAATGTCTTTTAAGATTGTTCGAAGCTAACTATTTTGAGACTAAGGAGTAACGATAGTGTCGTCACCCTTCTCTCTTGGTTAGGTTTATCTTTGTTCGTTAGAAACACTTAGCATAATATTTTTTCTTAAAATTAAATACACAAAATCTAAAGGCTAAAACAGCTCTCTTATGAGATATACATATAGACCTACAGCGCCCTGCCTTTTTAGGAGAGTAAATGTCCTTATCTTTTAAGTATTGGGTATTATTGTCTATTTTTACCCTGGAGCATGCTCTCTTGTGTGTCTAAGGAAAAAGATAACAGAACTCAAATACGCCATCCTTTCCATATTTTTAGAGCTTCTTTTATGGACCTATTCTTATATGTGTTCTAGTCCTGTCAACTAACTTCGCCTGGCGCTGCAACCTATAAATATTTATTCTAAATAGCCCTGGGGGTAAATAAGCTGCAGCACTAAGTAACTACTTAGAATTAGTTTCTTATATAAAAATCGATCTATCTTGGAAATTTAAACTAATAATAAATCTTAAATGCAGTAGTTTTTTAACTATTAGGTTAAAACGATACTTTAAATGTTATAAATAATTTCATCATTTACATCTACAAAAGAAAACCACCTCTTTAGAGTATGAAGGTTATTTTCTTTAACCTTTGTGTTATTAACAGTTCTTATTATAGGTTGCGAGAAGTTCCTCGATAGAAATGATTTCCGATGAGTCATTCGTTCTTTCCTTTATTTCAACCCCTCCCTTTTCAAGAGACTTATCTGAAATAACCACTCTCATTGGAATACCTATTAAGTCACTGTCTGCAAATTTTTCACCTGCTGAAGCTTCTCTGTCATCAAAGAGAACTTCTACACCTCTTGAGCTAAGGGTTGTATAGAGCTCTTCAGCTTTTTTGGCACCTTCAGTATCGCGCTTAGCTAGTGATATTAGATGTAATGAAAATGGAGATACTGCAGCTGGCCAGACGAGACCCTTGTCGTCGGCTAAGCTTTCACAAATTACTCCCATGATACGCGCTGGACCAAGTCCATATGAACCCATCCACACTGGCTTATTCTCGCCATGCTCATCTTGATAGCTTAGGTCAAGTGCCTCTGAAAAGCGAGTTCCTAAATTAAATATATTCCCGACCTCCGAAGCTCTTGCAATACGTAGCTCACCTTCAGTTACCCCAAGGTCATTAAGTACTTCAGGTATCATCACTTCTTTGTTTATGGCTATTTTTTTACCATCATGAATATAAATCTCATCTTCACCTGCATCACAGATGGTCTGGAACTCGTGAGAGTACCTTGAAAATATTCCCCCAGATGCAAACGTGACGTATGTCTTCTCGCCAATGCCTAAGCGGTTAAAAATAGATACATACGCTGCTTTAACAACTTCATAATAAGCTTCTTGATCTTCTTTTGTCTTACAGAACGAATATAGATCTTTCATGACGAATTCACGTGTCCGCATAATACCAGATTTCGCTCGTGTTTCATTTCTAAATTTCGTCTGAAACTGGTAGACATATCTGGGTAGGTCTTTATAGCTTCGTACAAAGTTTGTCATCATCTGTGTTATCGGCTCTTCGTGGGTAACTCCAAGACCAAGTTCAGTTCCATTTTTAAGATGTGTCTTGAACCAAACGTCTACTACGTCATCACTGTAACGACCAGTCTTCTCCCAAGTAGTTTTATCTTGAAGCGCAGTAAGAGTTATCTCTTGCCCATCAATTTTATTCATCTCTTCACGGATAATTTGAACTATGTTGTTGAAAGTGCGAAGACCAAGAGGAAGAAGGGTGTAAACCCCTGCCATCTCTTTATGAATAAAACCAGCACGAATCAACAGCTCTGCATTTTTTGTTGTCTCATCAGCTGGAGCTTCCTTTCTTGTTTTTGTAAAAAGATGTGATTGTCTCATAACGTTTTATTGTTGTTTCTTTATTTGCTTATTGTACTAGACTTTTAGTTAAATAAACACTATGCCCGGATGTCATTTATGGTCACAATGATAAGGAGAAGTATAAGGAAAAGAAACCCGACTACGTTAACCCAAGAATAATAATTAAATGGGATCTTTCTCCTACTTAATGCTTCGATAGCAACCACTACGATTCTACCTCCGTCCAGTGCAGGAAGTGGCAATATATTAAATATTGCCAGATTAATAGATAAGATGGCTACAAGCGTAAGGATTGCTATGTAGCCATATTCTGATGTCTCGCCTACTATCTTAGCTATTCCCACCGGACCAGAAAGAGACTCTATAACACTTTCCCCTTTAAAGAGTGAGCCGGCTACATCCGCGAGCCCAAGAGCTGTGAGCTCTGTCATGTTAATAGTTCTTTCAATGCCGAGAACAAGAGACTCGCCTAGCGTTGTTCTTACTGTGCCGACAGTCTCAAGAGCAATTCCAAGCGCTTTTTTTTCTGGAATAATTCCATAGACAGCAGCGATAGTTGTTTCCTTTGTTACTCCGTCAGGCGACCTGTACTGTACAACAAAAGGCGAGCTTTGATTCTTTTCAATAAAAGCTATAGTTGATGTAGCTGTTCTAATATCTGCGGTCTTCCCGGCGCTTGTGACTGAAGTGATAACAGAACCAGGAACGATTCCTGCTTTAAAAGCTGGACTCTCTTTGGAGACATCGGTTACTACCAGCTCCGCATTTTTAACGCGAGAGCCATAGATTGCGTCGTCTGTACTGATTCTAACTTCACCGTAAGATATAAAGATAAAAATCAGTAGCGCTAAGACCATGTTCATGGCAACGCCCGCGAACAATACTACTAGTTGTGCCCATGCAGGTCTATTGCCAAAAGCTCTAAGGTTAGCTGATGCTCCATTTTCTTTTTTATCCTCATTGCTGCCATTTTCTCCCCAGATAGATACATAACCACCGAGTGGAATAGCATTAAAAGCATAAACAGTTTCACCTACTTTTTTACTAAATAGTTTTGGAGGAAATCCAAACGCGAACTCATCAACTCTCATCCCGGTTAGTTTCGCGGCAATAAAATGCCCAAATTCATGAACAATAACAAGAACAATTAGAATAACAATAAATAAGAAAATTGCAGATACTGACATGAATAAAAGTATAGCATACAGCTAACAAAATATTGACATATTGTTTTAAAATATGTATAATATTTTGTACTAGTTTTTTAGCCTCCCTACCCCCGAAGTAGTACACGTATCCCTCTATGATACACAGAAGGAATCTTAAATCCAATAATCTTACGTGGTCTGTTGTTAAGAAAGGAGTGTATAGCATACAAATCTTTCTTAGTA
>JACCDT010085600.1_pt1 | contig 51986 bp, 51 predicted proteins | sample 7446291 | NCBI WGS metagenome assembly JACCDT01 (sample SAMN15323446, study PRJNA562643) | freshwater metagenome | isolation source: river surface water | place: USA:Blue River Watershed | collected 2017-08-17
TAATTCTTTAGCGAGTACTTTTACTGTTGTTGCCATGCACTACTTCCTCTCATGAAGTAAACCAATGTTCGCGCGCTTTCATGATGAGCGTTTTCGCAGTTTCTTCGTCAATTTGTGTCGCCTCAACTAGCTCATCAACAGCCAGTTCAGCTAAGTCGTCACGGGTATGAACTTGATTGTCAGCAAGCTTAGCAATCAATTCAGTGGTCATTCCCTCAAGGGAACGTAAATCTTGTGAGACTTCGCCAACGCGCTCTTCTTTTGCCAATTCCATTGTCAAGAGGGAGTCACGTGCACGAGTACGCAATTCGTTTACGGTGTCTTCATCGAAAGAATCGATTTCTAACATTTCAGAAAGGGGTACATAAGCAACCTCTTCCAATGTGTTGAAACCTTCTTCAATCAAGATATCAGCAACTTCTTGGTCAACATCCAATTTGTCCATGAATAATTGACGAACAGAAGCGGCTTCTTTTTCGGTTTTCTCAGCAGACTCTTCTGGAGTCATGATGTTGATCTGCCAACCAGTCAATTCACTGGCTAAACGAACGTTCTGTCCGCTACGGCCAATGGCAATTGCCAAGTTCTCTTCATCCACCACTACATCCATGGCGTGACGCTCTTCGTCCACCACGATAGAGGACACTTGAGCTGGAGCCAAAGCGCCAAGCACAAATTGCGCTGGATCTTCAGACCACAATACGATGTCGACTGCTTCGCCAGCCACTTCGTTACGAACTGCAGTAACGCGTGTGCCACGAACACCAACGCAAGTACCGATGGGATCGATACGCTTGTCATAAGTAATCACGGCAATTTTTGCGCGGATACCAGGGTCACGAGCTGCACCCTTAATCTCCAATAAACCTTGCTCCATCTCTGGAACTTCGTTCTCAAACAACTTGATCAAGAAATCAGGGCAAGTACGTGAGAGTTCGATCTGTGGGCCACGGGCTTCACGATCTACCTTCAGAATGTAAGCGCGTACGCGGTCACCAGAACGGAGATTCTCTTTTGGAATCATTTGATCGCGGCGCAACAATGCTTCGACACGGCCAGATTCAATAATCAAACCATTCTTGTCAGCACGCTTCACGGTACCGGTCATGACTTTTTCGCCACGCTCAAGGTAGTCGTTCAAAATCTGCTCACGCTCAGCATCACGAATACGCTGCAAGATCACTTGCTTAGCTGCTTGTGCACCGATACGGCCAAAGGCTAAAGATTCAATTTGCTCTTCGATGAATTCGCCAACTTCCATATCAGGGAATTGCTCGAGCGCTTCAAAATGGAGGATTTCTTTATCCGGCTCTTGGAGACCCGCTTCATCAGGAACAACCAACCAGCGACGGAAGGTTTCGTATTCACCAGACTCGCGATCGATCGATACACGAATATCTACATCTTCTGTCGGATAACGCTTCTTAGTGGCTGATGCCAACGCCATCTCTAGCGCCTCAAACACAATCGCTTGATCTACGTTCTTTTCACGCGCTAAGGCGTCTGCCAACATGAGAACTTCTCGGCTCATGACTTTCTTCCTTTGAAATCAATAACAGGGACCAACCGAGTCTTATCGACTTCGGCTAAAGAAAACTCCAATTGAGATTCGGTGCCATCAGCACCTTCAAACAACAAACCAAACTTCGCATCAGGCGAGTCCAACTCACCACTCAGCAAACCTTGCAACACACCACGAAACTTCTTGCGATCGCCAACGGCAACTCGCAATTTCAAATCCACTTCCATTCCAGAAAAACGCTCGTAATCAGCCGCTGTCTTCACAGGGCGATCTAGACCAGGAGAAGAAATTTCTAGACGCTCAAAGGGAATGTTTTCCACTGGCAGGGTGTAGCTCAGCTGGTGACTTACCTTTTCGCAATCCTGGACATTAATCAAGCGCTCGTAATCCGGGTTTTCAATCGTGACACGCAGCAAACCTCCGGCTTCACGCTCGATATCGACTAGCGTGTACCCTAGGTTTTCTACTTCTGCAGAAATAATCCGCTGATCCTTCACAAATACCCTTCAATCCAAAACGGCAAAAAAAAATGGGCTTTGAAGCCCATATTCTCGAAATTCAGAACAGGCCGACTTACGTTGATCGCAACATCAGTCGGTAACAACTTAAAACAGCAGCGAACTGCTGTAAGACCAAAATTATAGCGGATTTAGAGGAAAACCGATAGAAATCAGAAGCTTTCGCTTGGATTTCTAGGTTTTCTAGGGCCTTTATTGAATGGTTTGCGCCCTTTTGGTGCTCCTCGTTTGGGGCCATTTCCAGGACTTTGAGGGCTTGCCGTCACAAAAGCAGACTGTCCATGGTGAACTTTCTTACCTTTATTGCGGTTTTGGCCCTGGCCTCCCTGTCCACCACCTTGACCACCCTGACCACCTGCTCCAGGACGACCGCCTTGGGTACGGCCACGGAAAGGGCCACGGCCTTCACTAGAACCACCTCCGCCCGGTTTACCACCGCGAGCTTGATGAGTGAGGGCTCCGTGTCCGCTGGCCTGAGTTAAAGCATCGCGAGAACCCCAATAAGAAACCGAGGTTTGCATTGGATCAGGCTGAAAATCTTCGCCAGCAGCAGGGCGGCGATCGCGACCCTGAGCATTGGGATTGCGGCCCTTATCTTGTGGCTGAGGCATTTTTAAGCCTGCAAACTTCATCAGGTTATAAATGCCACCAGCCTCAATCTCTTCCCACTTGCCCCGCCTCAAGCGAGGGGGCAATAAGAAAATGCCGTAACGAGTGCGGATTAAGCGGGACACTGTATGACCAACCGCTTCAAACATACGGCGCACCTCGCGGTTACGACCTTCAGTCAAAGCAACGTGATACCAACGGTTTGCGCCTTCCCCACCACCCATCGAAAGACGCAAGAATTTAGCTTGGCCGTCATCTAAGGTTATGCCACTCTTTAATTGAGCCATATTTTCTTGACTCAGATCACCCAAAATACGGACAGCGTACTCACGCTCAACACCATAGCGGGGATGCATTAAGCGATTAGCCAGTTCACCCGATGTCGTAAACAACAATAGGCCTTCAGTATTAAAGTCCAAACGCCCTACTGCAATCCAGCGTCCTTGACGTGGTTTTGGTAAGCGATCAAATACGGTTGGACGGCCTTCGGGATCCGACTGGCTCACGATTTCACCGGCAGGCTTGTGATACATGATCACGCGCGGTGGCTTGGTCTGAATCTTGCGATGAACTGGCTTGCCGTTAATACGCACTTGATCGGTAGGACCAATACGTTGACCTATATGGGCTGGTAAGCCATTTACGGATACGCGTCCTTGAATAATCAAGTCTTCCATATCGCGACGCGATCCCATGCCGACATCAGCCAATACCTTATGTAACTTGACTGTATCTTCGTCATCAGCTTCGTCATCTAAACCATCTAGGTCTGACCAAACTTCATCACGCAAGCTGAGTGGTAAATCATCAATGTTTGCAAATTGCAAACTGCTCATCTCATCATCGCTAGGCGCATCGGCATCTTCATCATGACGCACGCGTTGTGCACGGCGCTCTGCGCCAGTCTGATGAGAAATCTCATTCTCATTTAGGCCATCTGGATTTTTAACCTCAACTACTTCAGGCGCATCTAATGCGGCATCGAATTCTCCAGAAACCACTGATGCAAACAAAGCTTCGCTCTCTGCCGGATTTGGTGCGAGCTTAGCGGATGCATTATTGCCACCCTCACGCTGCCCACCAGACTCACCGCCCTCACGACGTGGCCGATCTTTATTGAATGGGCGCTTCTTATTGAAGGGATGCTTGCTAGCCCCTGCGCCTTGGCGGCGCGGACGACGCTGACCGCCTTCGCGCCCTTCGCCCTTCGCACCTTCTGCAGGATTAGATGCAGCTTCAGAACCAGGGGAGTTGTCCGATTTAGGATTAATCGGAGATGAATCGTTTTCGTTATGACTTGTCATTAATAATTATTTTTGTTCGTCTGGTTTTTCTTCAGACTCTGGAGAAACTTCTTCTACTTCTTCACTCATCTCTTCGCTGATTTCATCATCAGCAATCTCAGCAACAACTTCTTCGCTAATGGATTCTTCGTTTGTCTGTTGAATAATCGGCTGGCCGTTTTCATCCAACTCAATGACTGTTTCCACAGTAGCGCTCGGATCAAACACCATTACTGCTTGACCCAATTGCTCTGCCGCAGCCATTGGCGCAGCATCTTCTAACATTGGCAAGCTTTGTAAATTGGTTAGGCTTAAATCATCTAAAAATTGCTTGGTAGTGGCATACAAACCGGGGCGACCAACAGTCTCCTTGTGACCTATCACCTCAACCCAACCGCGATCCTCTAACTGCTTCATCACATTGCTGCTGACCGCAACGCCACGAATCTCCTCGATCTCACCACGGGTAACGGGTTGGCGGTAGGCAATAATCGCCAAGGTTTCCATCACCGCACGGGAATACTTTGGCGGCTTTTCTGGAGTTAAACGATCAAGATATTCACGCATCGCTAAGCGGCTTTGAAAACGCCAGCCAGTCGCAATGTGCGCCAACTCCATGCCTTTGTCTTCCCAAGCTTTTTGAAGCTCCAAGAGGGCGTCCTCAATTTCGCCGGCGGCAATGTCTTCGGCAAATAAGCGCGTCAGATCAGCAACTGTCAGTGGTTCTTGCGCGCACAAGAGGGCTGTTTCTATTACGCGTTTATTGTGATCATCCATAAAATTCGGGCTATCAGGCAAGGGCCTGATGAGGCTATAAAAATGTATTTCAATAATGGGTTGGTGGTGTTCTGGTGGCGCCATTTAGCTACTACGGGCACTTCATCTCCCAAAACCTTTAAGGGAGAGCAACCCGCGCTGAAACGAAGTCTTTTTCGCTCACCGTTTGGTCATTATAAGGGAGGCTCAATACAATAGCCACATGCAAGAAAATACAGCCCTACCCCCACTTTTATCACCCGAGATTGACGCTAGACGCCGTTTTCTAGGTCTGGGTCTTGGTTTAGGCGCCCTCATTGGGGGCTCAAGCCTGGCTGGGTGTAGCTTAATGAGCAGTCGCAAGCCTATAGTTGGCTTAGCTCTGGGTGCAGGAGCGGCTCGAGGTTTTGCCCACGTCGGCGTCATTAAGGCCTTAGAAGCTCAAGGCATTCGACCCGATCTCGTGGTCGGCAGTAGTGCCGGCAGTGTTATTGCAGCGCTACTTGCCTCTGGAGCGACCGGCAACGATCTGAACCGGCTCGCCTTAAATCTGGATGAAGCCACGATTGCTGACTGGGGACTGCCTTTTGCTGGAAGATTTGGCGGTCTCATAAAAGGGGATGCCCTTCAGAACATGGTCAATCGCGAAGTACAAAATAAATCGATTGAGCAAATGCGTATCCCTCTAGGTATTGTGGCGACTGAGTTGCAGTCGGGCAAAGGCATTTTGTTTCGCTCTGGTAATACAGGTCTAGCAGTACGCGCCTCATGTAGCGTTCCAGGGGTATTCCAGCCAGCAGTCATTAGCGGCAAAGAATATGTTGACGGCGGCTTGGTTGCCCCCGTCCCAGTGAGTTATGCCCGGCAGATGGGTGCAACAATTGTGATTGCGGTCAACATCTCCTCTGAACCAGTCCATCAAGATGCCAGCGGAACCTTTGGCATCATGCAACAAACCATATCCATCATGCAGCGAAGCATTAATCAGTACGAACTCAAGAGCGCTGATATTGTGATCACCCCTCACCTCAAACAAATGAGCAGTGGCGACTTCAAATCCAGAAATGCCGCAATCCTCGCTGGAGAAGTAGCCGCTCAAGATCAAATGGCCGCTTTGAAAGAAAAACTTCGCAGCTAGCCCTAGGGCTAACTTCCCAAGAAGGGGTGATTGATTTAGGATTCGGTGCAATTGTTTATGAAATCGATCGCCACCCTCCTTAAATTATCAATTGCACTATCAATCGCAGTTCAAGTGCATTGCGTCCATGCGCAGGCAGGAGGCCAATTTACGGTCGCTGCCAACAATTACCTCAAAAAACGTACCGATGCATTTATGACCATCACGGGTTACTCGCTCACCCCGGATGTCACTACCGGATCACTATCGATCCGAGATAAGGGTGGCGATAACCAAAGCTTGCAAATGATTTCTCTTGGGGGCGGTGACCGCATTAGCGCCAACTTTCCACTCTATCTTGAGGGCACGATTGCCTTCAATCGCTACGACCCAACCTTTACTGATGGCATAGGTAACTCGAGTGTTACGGTTCCCGTTAAATGGACTGGCATTACCGGTACAGGCGGCATCGGCTGGGATTTCCCGCTAACAGAGAACTTACGCATTCGTCCAATCGCCAACATCATGCTCGGCCACGTGGAGAGTGACCTCTCTGTTGCCGGTCGCATCATAGAAAATAAAACCGGGGTGGACTTGCAGTTCTTAAATGGGGGTCGCATGAATGCGTATGGCACTGGCGGCTCATTAATGCTGGATTACGAAGATTACAAACCTGAACGTGAATACGATGCCGAATTGCGTTACACCAATATCGCTATCAACACCTTTGATAGTTCAACTGCTGTTCAAGGCTCCGCAGATTCACAAAGCTTAGGTTTGTGGGCGCGGGCTAGATACCCCACTCCACTAACGGTATTGGAAAGACCTTTAAGAGCTGTATTTGAATTAGCTCACACCGAGTTTCTAGGTCAACTGCGTGGCGCCCTTGGATTTGACTCGCTATCCTCAGTGGGCACTGGATTTGAAATAGACAGAAGTGCATCTGACCCCATGTTTAGCAGGGTAAGACTGGTATTTCGTTATCAATTTGGACAGAACGTCCGAGGCACATCTATTGGTCTAGCCGCAAGCTTCTAAGACGCAAAAAATTAGAGGCTACGCGATTTACGTTTGAGTTTATTCACTTCGTTTAACAGCTCTTGACGCTCAGCATCACCCAAGTTGTCACTGCCATCTAAACGGCGGGCACCATCAAAGCGCTTATCCCAGTAGAGACTACCAAGATCATCTACGCGCACACTAGTGCCCTTCGATGGAGAATGAATAAATTTATTGTCACCAACATAAATGCCGACATGAGAGAAAGTCAAACGCATGGTGTTGAAGAACACCAAGTCGCCAGGCTGCAACTCTTCGCGAGTAATGGGCTTGCCAACACGACTCATTTGAGTAGATTTGCGTGGCAATAAAAATCCCAATTTGTCTTTGAAAACATATCCAACAAAACTACTTCCATCCAGACCGGATTGCGGTAACTCAGCATCCCAGCGATAACGCACACCAATAACCTCCATAGCGCGGTTGATCAACTCATCTGATTTCCCAGTAACCGAATCTGCCAAGCGATCCGATACGCGTGAAAAATACGACTTACCTGTTTGAAACATACTTTGTTTGGGGGTCTCTTTCGAGAGCTCAACAGGGGCCTCTTTTGCGGCATCAGGAGCAGCATCTACCGCGAACACTGGATTCGCAGCGAGTGCGAATACAAGCAGCAAGGCCATTGGCATTTGCTTGACTAGCGTTGGCAGGAGGTCTTTTTGAAAGGACATCGCTCGATTCTAACAAAGAAGGTCTATTTCACCAAGTACTAGCCCAATAGCTAACCCATTGTTTTCAATGGAATATTTTCTATTGCGGTGCATAAATGCACCAATGTGGCGCCTTGTCGGGCCTATTGCATGGGGCTTAAGTCAGCTCGGCAGCGGCAAATAGCTCTTTGGTATAGATCTGGCGAGGGTGTTGAATCAGAGTCTCGGTATCCCCAAACTCGACAACCCTTCCGGCCTTTAGGACCATCACCTCATGTGACATCGCCCGAATGACAGCCAAATCATGACTAATCATTAGGTAGGCCAAGTTGTATTTTTTCTGGAGCTCAGTCAGTAAGGCGAGCACTTGTTTTTGAATCGACACATCTAATGCTGAAGTGGGCTCATCTAAAACCAAGATCTGGGGCTTCAGAATTAAAGCGCGGGCAATTGCAATCCGCTGTCGCTGACCACCTGAGAATTCATGGGGATAGCGAGTGAGGGCTGAGCGATCAATACCAACTTCTCGCAAAATATCCAAGACTCGGGACTCGCGCTCCGCTGCAGACAAATTTGGAAAGTGCACATCCAAACCTTCTGAAATAATTTGCATGACATTCATACGTGGAGAAAGCGAGCCAAAGGGGTCTTGAAAAATCACTTGCAGACTGGAGCGCATAGCCCGGCGCTCTGCGGGCTTGAGCTTTTGCCAATCTTGCCCAAGTACATCCACCGCTCCCGTAATCTCTGCTGCAGAATCACCCAACAAACCCAAGACCGCCATTCCTAAAGTAGTCTTACCTGAACCAGACTCACCAATCACACCGATGGTCTGCCCCTGCTTGAGCTCAAAGCCAACCTTACGCAATACTTGATGAGGCGGAGCTTTTTTAAACCAAGCGACAGACTCTGTACCCGGGTAAGAAACAGATAGACTCTCCGCCTTCAGCAAGACCGGTGCCAAGGGCATTACTGGGGCTAAATCACGGACGGGTGCGCTATTGACTAAAGCCTTGGTATAGGCGTTATCTGGATGTTCAAAGACCTGCTTTGTAGGCCCTACTTCCATGAGGTTGCCTTGATTTAATACAGCCACCCTTTGCGCAAAGTGCTTCACCAAATTGAGATCATGAGTAATCAAGAGAATCGCCATACCGCCATGATCTTTAGATTCCTCTTGCAACTCTTTTAATAAATCCAAAATCTGCAAACGCAGACTAACGTCTAAAGCGGTAGTGGGCTCATCAGCAATTAGCAACCTTGGTTTGCAGGCTAAGGCCATTGCAATCATGGCACGTTGACGTTGCCCACCAGATAATTGATGGGGGTAAGAATGGAAGCGCTTATCTGGCTCTGGGATACCAGTCTTCTTGAGTAAATCAATTGCCGCAGACATACAGTCTGCTTTAGAGATTAAGGGCTGATATACCTGTACAGCCTCAACAATTTGATTGCCGATAGTAAATAATGGATTGAGCGCAGTCATCGGCTCCTGAAACACCATCGCAATCTCACGACCGCGAATCTCGCGAATATCTTGTATTGGCAAACCTAATAAATCGACCGATTGATTGTCGGTATTTGTAGCTTTACCGTTCCACAGAATACGGCCCGATGTTTTTGCACCCTCTGGCTCAAGACGGAGTGGCGCTAAAGCAGTGAGTGTTTTGCCTGAGCCAGACTCTCCAACTAACGCAACTCGCTCCCCCACCCCAATCTCGAGATCAAGATGGCTTACGGCAAACCGCTCACGCCGACCGGAACCGAATGAGATTGAAAAATCGTCATAGCGCAGCAAAGGGGGTATCAATTTACTTGAAGCGTTTGATGGGTTCATGAGCGACCTCCACTCATGGCGCCTGACTTGCGGGAATCAAAAGCATCGCGCAAAGCCTCACCCATAAAGGTAAGTAAAAGTAAGGTAGCCACCAAGACTACAAAGGTCGATAGTGAAATCCACCAAGCATCTAAATTACTTTTACCTTGAGAAAGAAGCTCTCCAAGGCTTGGGGTGCCTGGAGGTACACCGAGACCTAAGAAATCCAAACTCGTGAGCGACAAAATCGCTGCACTCATTCTGAAGGGTAAAAAAGTGATTACTGGGGTCAAGCTATTGGGCAGAATATGACGGCGCATGATTTGCAAATTCGTCAACCCCAACGCTCGGGCTGCGCGAACGTACTCTAAGGCACGATTGCGAAAAAACTCCGCACGAACATAGTCGGACAAACCCATCCAACCAAATGCTGCCAACAAAATAATCAAGAGCCAAATACTCGGATTAAAGATAGAGGCAAAGATGATGAGTAAATACAACTCCGGCATCGCCGACCAAATCTCAATTAAGCGCTGAGAAACCAAATCAAACTTACCGCCAAAGAATCCCATTAAAGAGCCAGTGATGATACCCACACTCACACCAACAATGGTGAGCGCCAAACCAAACAAAATGGATAAGCGAAATCCATAGATCAAGCGTGACAGCACATCGCGCCCTCGATCATCCGTTCCTAGCCAGTTATCAAAAGATGGTGGAGCAGGGTTGGGGACTTTGGAGAAGTAGTTGAGTGTTTCATAGCTATAGGGGATCGGTGGGTAAATCGCCCAATTGCCATTACTCGTAATGTTGTGACGAATATCAGGATCTAAAAAATCAGTTGGGGTTGCAAAGTCTCCCCCAAATACTCTTTCTGGCTGAGACTTCACAATAGGGAAATAAAACTTACCTTGATAGCGCACGATTAATGGCTTGTCATTGGCAATCAGTTCAGCGCACATAGAAAGACCAAACAAAATCATGAAGATCCAAAGACTGGCATAGCCCATGCGACTGTTTTTAAAACGATGCCAGCGACTCATGAGCCACCTCCCGCACCAAACTGAATGCGTGGATCAATATAGACATAGCAAAGATCAGAAATCAGCTTAGTGAATAAGCCAATCAGCGTAAAGAGATAAAGCGTTCCAAAAACAACCGGGTAATCACGGCGCATGACCGACTCGTAGGACAACAAACCTAAACCATCCAAAGAAAAGAGGGTTTCAATCAGGAGTGATCCGGTAAAAAAAGCACCAATAAATGCCGCTGGAAATCCAGTCACCAGGGGAAGGAGTGCATTGCGGAACACATGTTTCCAGAGCACTTGTTTTTCAGTGAGGCCCTTAGCTCTGGCAGTCAATACATACTGCTTGCGAATTTCTTCCAAGAAGGAGTTCTTCGTCAACATGGTGATCACTGCAAAACTACCTAAAACTGAAGCGGTAATCGGTAAAACCAAATGCCACAAATAATCCATCACCTTACCCATCATGCTCAACTCACTCCAGTTATCTGAAGTCAGCCCGCGCAGTGGAAAGATCTGCAAGAAACTACCGCCACCAAAAATCACAAGGAGTAGTACACCCAATACAAATCCTGGGATTGCATAGCCCACCAAAATCATCGTGCTCGTAATTGCATCAAAGCGAGACCCATCTCTGACTGCTTTGGCTATACCTAAAGGTATCGATACCAAGTAGGTTAGAAAGAAAGTCCATAAGCCTATGCTGATAGATACTGGCAACTTAGAAACAACCAACTGCCAAACACTTTGGTGTTGGTAATAACTCTCACCCAAATCAAATTGCGCAAAACGCTTGAGCATCATGAAATAACGCTCTACAGGCGGCTTATCAAAACCATATAAAGCTTTGACCTCAGCTAAACGCTCAGCATCTACACCTTGACGACCACGATAGTTACTTCCACCACCAGAAGACTCAGCCCCGCTAACCGCAGCATCGCCTTTACCTTTGAGCTCCAGCATTAATTGCTCGACTGGTCCACCCGGCACAAATTGCACCACAGCAAATGTCAGGGTTAAGACCCCCAGCAAAGTCGGGATCATCAAAAGCATGCGTTTGAAAATATAAGACCACATTTGCCCTTGCATTAGCGCGCCCCCTCTTTCCACCAATTGAGCAGAATCCAAGATTCAGCGGTGTAATACAAAGGAGGTTCTGGATAGCGCATCTCTTTACGATACGCGATTCGGTGTGTTGGGTTGTACCACTGCGGAATAACGTAGTAACTATTCCAAAGCACGCGGTCTAAAGCTCTAGTAGCTGCACGCAACTCTTCACGAGTCTGGGCTTTGACAACCGCATCTACCAAGGCATCGACCACTGGAGACTGAATCCCAATCACATTGTCAGAACCTTTTTCTTTTGCAGCCTGGCTACCAAAGCGATCCCATAATTCATTGCCCGGACTTTGCGAGTCAGGGAAACGAATCGTGGTCATATCGAAGTCATACTCATCCATGCGCTTCTGATGCAAAGCAAAATCACTCGTCCGAATATCGACCTGAATCCCCAACTTCTCCAGATTACGGACATAGGACGAAATCACCCTTAAGAAAAATGGTCCATCTTCTACCATCTCAAAACGGAAGGGCTCGCCCTGCATATTACGTAGGGCACCATCTCGGTATTGCCAGCCAGCTTGGGCCAGCAAATCACGCGCCTTCCGCAGGTTCTGTCGCAAGCTATCAGGTGGGATAGTTGAGGGTGCTGCAGGCATTGGTTCAAAGACTGCATCAGGCACCCACTTAGGGTATTGCGCCTTCAGGGGTTTGAGTAACTTCAATTCTGCTTCAGTGGGTTTTCGAGGACCATCAAAATTGGCGCTGAGATCACTATTTGTAAAGTAACTATTGATACGACTGTATTGCTCAAAGAATAGTTGACGGTTTAGCCACTCAAAGTCGAGTGCATAACCCAAGGCTTGTCGCACACGCGGATCTTGAAAAATCGGTCGGCGCACATTCATGGCAAAACCTTGCATGCCTGCGCCATTGTGATTTAGGAAAGCTTTCTTCTCTAGAGTGCCGTCATTAAATCTGGGGCCTACATAACTCTTCGCCCAATTTTTAGCGCGGTATTCGACTAAAGCATCAAACTCCCCTGCTTTGAAGGCTTCTAGGCGTACAGCGTCATCGCTATAGAGCTTGTAGTTCACACGATCAAAGTTATAAAAACCGACGCGAACATTCAGCGTCTTGCCGCCTTGGTCAGCCCAGTAATTTGGGTTACGTTTAAAGATCATGGTCTTACCAGCTTTGTAAGACTCAATGACATAAGGGCCGCTAGCGATAGGCAACTCAAAGGTCAACTTGTCAAAGGGTGTGATGGTGCCATCGGGTTTCTTGCCCCAATTGCGCGAGAACACTGGCAATGTACCCACCATCACCGGTAATTCAGGATTGCGATTCTTAAAATCAAAACGGATGACGCGATCAGAGACTACAAACGCCTGCTTCACATCGGCATACACCGTTTTGAATTGCGGATTAGCAAGAGAACTCATCAAGGTATCAAAGCTGTGTTTTACGTCACTTGCTAAGATCGCACTGCCATCCGAGAACTTCGCCTCCGGCCGAATCCGAAATACCACAGACATCTTGTCAGTTGCCACTTGGATATCTTCTGCAATCAGGCCATAAGCACTCGAGACCTCATCCGCACTCCCAACCGCCAAGGACTCAAACATTAACTGAGCAATCCCAGGGGCAGTCACCCCGCGCAAGGTAAATGGATTGAACTTATCAAAGCTCGTACGGCGATCCGGGTTCGGCAAAGTTAAGGTGCCGCCCCTTGGCGCATTCGGATTAACGTAGTCAAAATGGCTGAAACCATCGGCATATTTGGGTTTGCCGTACTGAGCTATCCCCTGCGCACCCTGGGCCGAATTGACTGCTACCCCAGCCAGAAGGGCTAAAAGCAGCATAGTGTGGATTTGGCGGATGACAGGGAGCATGGGCATATATGCAACAATTGTAGATAGCAAATCACATTTGAAGCAAAGGACACAATATGGGCTTTCTCGCTGGCAAAAAAATTCTAATTACCGGCCTTCTTTCTAACCGCTCTATTGCCTATGGCATTGCCAAGGCATGTCACCGCGAAGGGGCTGAACTGGCCTTTACCTACGTTGGTGAGCGCTTTAAAGACCGTATTGTCGATTTCGCAAAAGAATTCAATACTGAGCTGATTTTTGACTGCGACGTTGGTAGTGACGAGCAGATTTCGAGCCTATTCAAAGATTTAGCAAAAACTTGGCCTCAGTTTGATGGCTTTGTTCATGCAATTGGCTTTGCACCGCGCGAAGCTATCGCCGGTGACTTTTTAGAAGGCCTGTCACGTGAAGGCTTCAAAATTGCCCACGATATTTCCGCCTACAGCTTCCCAGCAATGGCCAAAGAAGCCTTACCAATGCTGCGTGACAAATCATCTTTGTTGACTCTGACCTACCTCGGTAGCCTGCGTAACGTTCCGAACTACAACACGATGGGTCTTGCTAAGGCCTCCCTGGAAGCCTCGGTACGCTACATCGCCGGCTCAGTTGGGCCTAAAGGCATTCGTGCTAACGGTATTTCTGCTGGCCCAATTAAAACTTTGGCTGCTGCTGGCATCAAAGGGTTTGGCAAGATTTTGGACGCAGTCGAACAAACTGCTCCAATGCGTCGCAATGTCACGATTGATGATGTTGGCAACACCGCAGCTTTCTTATTGTCTGATTTAGCAAACGGTATTACCGCTGAAATTATTTATGTTGATAACGGATTTAGCCAAGTTGTTGGCGGAATGGAAGAAGTTTGAGTGTTCCACTACGCGAGGCCCTGAAGTTTTGGGCCAAGCTTGGCTTTATTAGTTTTGGTGGGCCTGCAGGTCAAATTGCCGTCCTTCACCAAGAACTTGTTGAGAAGCGTCGCTGGATTTCTGAGCGGCGCTTTTTACATGCGCTGAACTATTGCATGCTGTTACCGGGGCCAGAGGCTCAGCAGTTGGTAACTTATATCGGCTGGCTCATGCATCGGACTTGGGGTGGTGTCTTAGCTGGAACTCTATTTGTACTACCCTCTCTATTTATTTTGATTGGCTTGTCCTGGATCTATCTCACTTTTGGCCAGGTACCTTGGATTGCCGCCATCTTTTTTGGCATCAAACCCGCCGTTACTGCCATCGTCCTTCATGCTGCGGTTCGCATTGGTAAGCGCACGATTCACAACCATGCCTTGCGCTGGGTTGCAATCGGATCCTTTTTGGCGATCTTTGTTTTCAACCTAGCGTTTCCAATTATTGTGGTGTGTGCCGCCTTGATTGGTATCTGGGGTGGTAAGCGCCATCCAGAATATTTTCAACAAACCGCTACTCACAATCAAACGAGTGGAACCCATGTAGCCGCAATCATTGACGATCACACTCCAACCCCAGAACATGCCCAATTTTCTAAAAAGAGATTGGCATTGCATTGCTCAGTCGTTTCAGTGCTCTGGCTTATTCCATTTCTTGCTCTAGCACTTATTTTTGGCTGGAAAACGCTTTACCCACAAATCGCCTGGTTTTTCACTAAAGCTGCCTTCCTGACTTTTGGCGGTGCTTACGCGGTTCTACCCTACGTCTATCAAGGTGCCGTAGATCAATTCCACTGGCTTAGTGCCGGTCAAATGATGGACGGCTTGGCGCTGGGAGAAACCACCCCAGGACCACTCATCATGGTGGTAGCTTTTGTTGGCTACCTCGCCGGCCACATCCAACACTTGATCGGTTACAGCAATCCATTTTGGTTTGGAGTGCTTGGGGCCTGCGTTGCAACCTGGTTTACTTTTTTACCTTCATTTTTCTTGGTGCTGGTCGGCGGCCCTTTGATTGAGTCCACACATGGTAAGTTGAGCTTTACTGCACCCCTGACCGCGATCTCTGCCGCTGTAGTTGGCGTCATTGCTAACCTTGGGTTGTTCTTTGCGTATCACGTCTTTTTTCCGCATGGTCTTGGCGGCTCCATTTCTTGGATTTCGATTGCAATTACCCTGCTTGCAGGTTTAGCGCTCTTTCAGTTTCAAAAAGGGGTGATCAGCGTCTTGACTGGTTCAGCTCTGGCTGGCTTGCTGAGTTATTTACTCACTACTTTATTGACCTAACTCCACCGCTTTTGGAGCTGAAATTGGCATAATGGAAGTTATGCGAATCGAACCTCAAACCATCACCCATCTCCAAGAATGGCTCGGTAAAACCGAGACTCTTCAAGACATCGTTACAGCGGCACCCGTCAAAGCCTTATCGGCAACGCTTGATCGACCTGATCCCCCTCCGAATGACGGAACTTTTCTGCCGGAGCTATGGCATTGGCTTTATTTTTTACCCTGCGCATTGCAATCAGAAATTGGCCCAGACGGCCATCCTAAGCGCGGCGGCTTTTTACCTCCCGTACCATTGCCGCGCCGTATGTGGGCCGGCAGTCGCGTTGAGTGGTTAGCACCTCTTGCGGTCGGAGATGAGATCGAACGTGTCTCTCGAATCGAATCTGTTACGCACAAAGCAGGCCGTACTGGCGATCTCATTTTCGTATTGGTGAAACATGCCATTTCCAATCAAAATGGCTTAGCTCTCATAGAAGAGCATGACATTGTGTATCGCGATGCTCCGGGCCCGGATGATAAGCCCGTTGCACCAAGCCCAGCACCTACTGGCGCCACCTGGTCCAAGACAATTACCCCTGATGATGTTTTGTTATTTCGTTACTCAGCGCTGACATTTAATGGACATCGCATTCATTACGATCGTCAATACGTTACCCAGGTTGAGGGCTACCCCGGCTTAATTGTTCATGGTCCATTAATTGCAACGCTATTAGTTGATCTTGCACGTCAAAGTATTCCGGATTGCAGGTTGAAGAGCTTTGAATTCCGAGCCATTCGCCCTACTTTTGATATCAATATTTTTAAGGTCAGCGCCAAACCCGATCTCGAAAAAGATCCTTCTGGAAAAACAATCTCCATTTGGGCTGAAGATCACGAAGGTTGGCTCACCATGCAAGCCACTGCAGTTTTAGCTTAGGAAATTTTTACTCAATGACTACTCCGCATTTATCCAAAGCCCTAGCAACTTTTGCCGCTGAATTAAAAATTAGTGATATTCCTGAAGAGGTGATTGCACGCACTGAGGATTTGCTGGTGGATTGGTTTGGTTCTGCGATTGCTGGTAAAGGTGCAAGACCGGTAGAGACCATTACGCAGTTTGCGCAAAATATGGGTGGCTTTAATGCCGCCAATCCCGGCTCCGCTGAAATCCTCATTAGCCGTAAGAACTCAAGCCCTTTTTTAGCTGCCCTCGCAAATGCAGCTGCTTCACATGTGGCTGAACAAGATGATGTTCACAATGGTTCCGTATTTCATCCTGCTACCGTGGTATTTCCTGCTGCGCTAGCTACAGCACAAACAATTGGTGCCTCAGGTGAAGATCTTCTCGTTGCCGCTGTTGTTGGCTATGAAGTTGGTATCCGGGTTGGTGAATTTTTAGGTCGTTCGCACTACAAAACGTTTCACACTACAGGCACTGCGGGCACACTAGCAGCAGCAGCTGCTGTAGGCCATCTCCTTAAACTCAATCCAAGCCAAATGCTGCATGCCTTTGGCTCTGCTGGAACGCAGTCTGCCGGTCTTTGGGAATTCCTACGCGATGCTGCTGACTCCAAGCAACTACATACGGCACATGCCGCCTCAACCGGCTTAATGTCGGCCTACTTGGCACAATCGGGCTTTACTGGTGCCGAACACATCCTAGAAGGCAAGCAAGGTTTGGCTGCTGGCATGTCCAGTGATGCAGATCCTAGCAAGCTAACCGATCGATTGGGCAGTCGCTGGACTATTGCTGAGACCAGCTTCAAGTATCACGCCTCTTGTCGTCATACCCACCCCGCCGCGGATGCTTTATTGCAAGTCATGTTGTCGCACAATCTCAAGCCAAGCGATATCACTAAGGTAGAAACCTTGGTTCACCAAGGAGCAATTGATGTTTTGGGTCCAGTAACCGACCCAGCTACCGTGCACCAATCTAAGTTCTCAATGGGAACTGTATTGGCCTTGGTTGCCCACTATCAATTTGCTGGCTTACAGGAATTTGATCAGCATTTTCATGATCAAGAAATTTGTGCATTCCGCGATCGCGTCACCATGCTCTTGGATTCAGAAGTGGATAGTGCCTATCCCCAACGCTGGATCGGTAAAGTGAAGGTGTATTTGCAAAACGGTGCAGTCTTGGAAGGTCGAGTTGATGAACCTAAAGGCGATCCCGGCAACACCTTGAGCCGCGCTGAGATTACGGATAAGGCGATGCGTCTTGCTGCATTTAGCGGCGGCGCAACACCAAGTGAAATGAGTTCGGCAATAGAACGCTTGTGGAATATCCGCAAGCAGCCCAAGGTAGGTTTACTGATCTCGTAATTTTCAAATCGTTGTTTTTCTTTTTTGCTTCGCATTTCATAGAGCCTCATACATGAACCCACTTGATACCCCCATTGGCTTTAGTAGCACCTTCTTATTTGTTCCAGGTACTCGCCCTGAGCGTTTTTCGAAAGCGCTAGATAGCGGTGCCGATGGCGTCATCATTGATTTAGAGGATGCAGTAGCCGCGGAAGACAAGGAATCGGCTCGAACAGCGATACGAGCGGCATGGCCTGCATTTAACGCAGAACAAAAAAAGCGTCTGATCATTCGCTCAAATTCTCCAGGCAGTCAGTTTTATGCAGCAGACCTCATCTTGGTCCAAGAGTTGGATGCAGCATGCCTACTCATTCCCAAGAGTGAATCCCTTGATCAAATTAATGGTGCAGCCCAAATCCTGCCAAATACAGCCATCATTCCAATGATTGAGACCGCTATTGGCTTGGATCGCTTAAATGAAATCGCAAACTCTGAACAAGTCCTACGTTTGGCCTTAGGCAATATTGACTTACAGGCAGACTTGGGAATGGTGTGTGATGCACAAGAAACCGAGCTACAAACAGCGCGCTTTCAGATTGTGTTGGCATCCCGCTTAGCCCAAATTGCCCCTCCAATTGATGGGGTTACCCCATCCACCGACAATATTGAACGTATCACAGATGATGCTGAACGGGCCAAAAGAATGGGGTTTGGTGGCAAGCTTTGCATTCATCCAAAGCAGGTTTCCCTGGTCAAGGATTCCTTTATGCCTACTGCCGCCGAGGTCTCATGGGCGCATCGCGTCATTGAGGCTGACAAAACATCCAAAGGTGGCGCCGTTAAGCTAGATGGCCGCATGATTGACCGTCCGGTTGTGTTGTTGGCCCAAAGAACACTCGCTATTGCTGGTAAACCCTAAAGCCGATAGTATTTAAAGGTGGCAAAATTAGCACGCATTACACATTAACGGAGACTTAAATGAAATTAAAGAAAACCCTTTTCGCTGGGATTGCTGCAGTTGTTAGCGCCGGCACTTTATTGGGCAGCAATATTGCATCAGCTCAAAAAGATTGGCCAACAAAATCCATTTCCCTGGTTGTTCCTTTTGCAGCCGGTGGACCAACTGACTCAATCGCACGCTTAATTGCAGTGCCAATGGGTCAGGCTTTAGGTCAAACAGTAGTTGTTGAGAACGTACCCGGCGCTGGTGGCACGATTGCCTCTACCAAGGTTGCTCGCGCGGCTCCAGACGGCTACACCATCTACATTCACCACATGGGTATGGCTACAGCAAATGCGTTGTACGACAAACTCCCCTACGATCCAATGACTAGCTTTGAGTACATTGGCCAAGTTGCTGACGTACCAATGGTATTGCTCGGTAAAAAGGATTTGCCAGCAAATAACTTTAAAGAGCTAGAAGCCTACATCAAGGCTAACGGCTCAAAAGTAACAATGGCTAATGCTGGTCCTGGCGCAGTATCACAACTATGCGGCCTGTTGTTCCAAAGTCGTCTGGGCGTTAAGCTGACCAACATTCCTTACAAAGGAACTGGTCCTGCTTTGACAGACCTTTTAGGTGGTCAGGTTGATCTCTTGTGCGACCAAACTACACAAACCATTCCTTACATCAAGGATGGCCGTGTAAAAGCATTTGGCACAACTACTATGAAGCGTTTGCCTGCAATTCCTAACGTTCCAACTTTGAACGAACAAGGCCTTAAGGGCTTTGAAGTTAAAGTTTGGCACGGTGTATATGCTCCAAAAGGCGTTCCACAGCCAATCTTGGACAAAATCAATGCTGCTCTAAAGAAAGCATTGAATACACCTGATGTGAAGAAGCGCTTAGAAGATGCCAACATTGATATCGTGCCAGCAGAGAAGGTTTCTGCAAAAGGCCTCAAAGATCATCTTGAGAAAGAAATCAACGTCTGGGGTCCAGTTATTCGTAAAGCCAATATTCCAGATTAATTCTTGGAATAGCGGTCAACAAAAAAGCCAGCGATCTGCTGGCTTTTTTGTTACCTAAAATTCACTGGGCAAATAACTTAGGAATCATCAACCCGCTCTGAAGAGGTAGCCCGACTGCGCCTTTTCACGACGCTTGAGGTAAATTGCATTCAGGATGGCTAGCAGAGCCCAAATCGCCAAGAATGGATCGAGTAGATAGTCCCAGAGATTTGTAGATTCATGCCAATGGGCCGCCCAAGCAATAATCGCAAAAGAAATAATCCAGACACCTTTCATCCAGCCAGCAAGGCCGCAGCCAATAGCAAAGAGAATAACGGCAATCAAAAGTGCAATAGAGCCATAGCCCCATGCATAGGGATCCACCATCCCAAACCCAAGAGCCAAGGGATAAAACGCTATCGCAATCACCGCCAATGGCACCTTAAATCCAAGTGGCGTCTTTTTTGCAGTAGGTAATATGGATCCCCACAATAAGAGCATAGTGACAACACTGAGTTCACCAGTAACACCGCGCACATACCCAGATAAAGGTAATTCAAGCGACATTCCTAGGGGCCAGAAAAATAGGTTTCCCAATAACAAGACTGCAGCTAGACGCATTACAGACGGGATCTCTATTGAGGATACTTTTTGCAGAAGAATAATCAGCACTACCGCACAAGTCAGCGACATTTCAAGCAAGGCAATGATTTGCAAATATGGAGTCATCATTGCACTTCCTTTTCTTTGAGATTGCTTGAGGCATGCTTAAACCAGTTTGCCGGAAAATAAACATGCTTAATCTTTTGCCTATTCCAGGTATAGACAAGATGAGCATCTTCGCCATTGGCAGAGATTAAATACGGATAAGAGAATTCTCGATGCTGATTGTTTACCAAAGACTCATCATCCTCAATAAGCTGTACCACCTGCCATTGGGAGGAATTTGATTCACGCATTACCATCACCAAGCGATAGCGCCCTGCCTCAATATTATTGAGCACCATCAATCTAGCGCCGCTGGCTAGAGTAAGTGCCGCAACAGCAGAATTGGGATTGGGAATCTCGAGATCTTTTGTTACCACCCAGGACTGCCCAGCATCCTTAGTTTCACTTACCGGAATTTGCTTGGCTTGAGAACTTGACCGAGTTTGGCGGAAAAAAGCACTTGCCTCTTGCGGACCATCCGCAAAGAGTGCAGGCTGAATCGCACCCCTACCTGAGCTCATACGTCGTTTATCAATCACTTGACTCGCTTCGATTCTGAGGAACTCACCAAAGCGACCAATCCATTCGTGATATGCCGGCAGGCCAAGACGCCCATCTGTAAATGAAACTGCTGGAGACTTTACTAAGGTGCTGAGATTAATCAATGGTGAGCTAATGAGTCGCTGAGGTCGATCCCAAGTTAAACCTTCATCGTCTGAAATCATTGAAGAGATTGAGCTGCCTGCCCAGCCCCCTATAGATACAGTCACAAAAAATAACTGCATGCGACCATCGGCCATTCTTGCGGGAACAGGGTTGCCTAATTTAGCAATGTAGCGGGACAAACCTTTCTCGGCACTGACGCGATCCATTACAACAGTTGGTGAACCCCACCTAGATGCCTGCGGATCAAAGACCGCTGTATTGATTACTACATCTGGCGCACCTTCTCGACTCCCTGCAAACCAGAACGCCCTCACTGCGCCATCCTTAAGCGCGATTAGGGAGGCGGCGTGTACTGAAGGTGCCCCGGTATCCGGCAACCAATCGGTCCGCAGACTTGGCTGATTAGGTTTTACTAGCCCAGTATTTTTAAGATTTTTTACCGGCTTGCTGATTTCAGTCGATTCCGGTGAATCATCTGGTTGATTCGTATTGCCAACTAAAGAGTCACTTGCGAACGGCGCCCAAGTTGGACGACTATCAATGTGCAGATAACCCAGCACTGAAGCAAGCAATAAAAAACAAAAAGCAATAACACGGCTCATCGACAAGCATCCTTACCCATTAATGGCAACGCAATCGTTGCTGGCGTAGAAATTAAATATTCATTCACAAATAGGTACTCTCCGATGCGGCCTCTGAGCATTGCTTGAATTTCAGCCTCAGAATGACGGGCTCGCATTTCCATACGTTTACCCACGATCTTGCAAGATTCGCAAAGAACAGGATCAACACCTATTGCTGACTGCGCCGCTAGCAACGGGTAAGCGCTGCTTAGCAAATCAATTTGGCCGGCATCCTTCGCTAAGTAGCCATGCAATATCGCACCCGGTAACAAGAGTCGATACTCCTCATCCTTGGCCCGATAGTCACAAGGCACCCAAACATCTTTTCCAGCAACATCCTGAATGGTAGATTGCGAATATCGACCCAAAGAGCCCTCTAAGGGAGACAGGCTACTAGTAAGCGCGCAGTAGCAAAGAAAACATCCAGCCAAAGCGATTGTTTTACTCCGCTCTCGATTAAATATACCGAGCAGTATTAAGGCAATTGAAGCTCCCATGAAACCCCAGTGCCAAGGAGAATAGCTCCAAATGCCAGGCTGACCCAAGAAATTCGATAACTGTAAGTTGCCACCAAGCCAAGACAGCGCAGAAAGCAAGATCAACTGCAATGACATTGCAATCCGAAATCCCCATAAAGGCAATCGATCCCAATACATCGCAATTAAAGCGGCAAATGCCGGCATCACCGGCAGCAGGTATCGACCAGAGCGCTGACTTGGCAAGCTAAACACAATAAAAAATGCTAAAGCCAGGAGTAGCAATAAGCTCTCTTCAAGCGAAATAAAACGACGCTCTCTCCAACATTGAAGCAAGGCAGAAATCAAAACAAAAGTGAATAATCCAGCATTGGCAAGTGTCGTTAAAGCAAGCATCCAAATGCTATCGCCACCACGCACTAAATCCGCAAGATAGTTAGAGCTACGGGCCTCGAACTTGCCAGCATTCTCACCTAGAACAAATTCTTTCCAAACCGCCTCCGGAAATGGGTCGAGCACAAACCAGAGGGCAAACACACCTAGAGCCAATGTGGCAATCAAAATCACTTTATACAAGTCTTGCAATAAGACTTTAGGCAGACTCCACTCCCGCCAGCGCCAGTAAAACAAGCTCAAAGCAAATGCGGCAGGAACAATATATGCAAAAGACTTTGACAGTAATGCCATACCAAAAGAGGCGCCAGCTAACACCGGAAACAAAAGCTTGGATTCAAAGGCAGCTCTACCCCAATACAGCAAGGCAAAGAATGGCAAGCTCAGCCAAAATACTTCAGGAGGATCAGTCAAAAATGGCCGACCATAACGATAGGTCGCAAAAAAGGAAAGCCACACCAATCCCGCCAGCAATCCAATCTGCTTTTTACCGCTAAAACGGGCCACGGCAAGAAATAAGAAAAATGCCGTTAAGCCTGTATAAAAGACACTGGGCCAACGTAGCGCCAAGAGCGTCCAATCCTGCCCCCAACCTGTGCTAGCAATTCCCTCCCAAAACACTAAAGGTGGTTTAGTGTTTTTTATACCGTCCATCTCAGACTGCAGGGGTAACCAAGCCCCAGTATCTGCAGTCATTCTCACGATGTGCATGTAGGGATACTCATCACCATTCTTAGGAGCAAAGCGGCTATCTAAACCATACAAATAGGTGAATACACCTAGAAGTAGGATGAAAAATATATTTCGATAGGTAAAAGAGCCTCGCATATCGATAGTTTATAGGTCTTAAGACCAATCACTCAAAACTATTGAGACTCTGACCCTCGTTTTTTGCTCTAAGCTTATTGAAAATCCGTCTAAGTAAAACCACCAAGTGCACCGCGATCTGATTAAGATAGGATCTATTAGCATCATCCTTAGAACAGCTGTATGTATGACGGAGACTATTCCTATGCGAGTGAAGTATCTAAAACCTATTTTGGTGGCCGGCACCCTAATTGGCCTGAGCCAGTGGAGCGGGCTAAGCATTGCACAAACGGCCGACCAACTCTATAAGCGTGGCCTAGCTGCAACCTGCGCCAATTGTCACGGCACTGATGGCAAAGGTGTAGTTGATGGTGGTATGCCACTCATCAATAATCTCACTAGCCAAGAGATGCTCGCCAAACTCAAAGCTTATAAGAGTGGCGCACTAGAAGGCACGATCATGCCTCAACTAGCAAAAGGCTATACCGATGAACAACTCACTACTATTGCCAATCAACTTGGCAAAAAACAATAAGGAGGCGCCATGGATCGTCGACATTTTATAGGTCAGAGCGCTGCAGCAGTAGGTCTACTTGCAGGACTATCTAGCCAAACAAAAGCAGCCACTTTACAAAAAGCGGAAATCTTAGTCATTGGTGGTGGCTATGGTGGCGCGACTGCCGCCAAGTATTTGCGATTGTTCTCAAACAATACTGCTCGAGTAACTCTCATTGAGCCTAATACCTCTTTTATTTCTTGCCCAATGTCCAATTTGGTTATCGGTGGCTCAAGAAATTTAGCTGAAATTACCTCTCCTTACGACACGCTGAGCAAGCGTCATGGCATCAAAATTATTCAAGATAGCGTCAGCAGCATTGACCCAGATAAGAAAACTGTGACCCTCGCCTCAGGAAAAACTTTGCGCTACGACAAAGCCGTTGTATCCCCTGGTGTGTCACTCAATTTCAAAAGCATCGAAGGTCTTGCGCAAGCTAACAAAGATGGCGTAACACTTCAAGCCTGGAAAGCTGGGGCAGAAACTGTTGCTCTGCATAAGCAGATTGCTGCTATGCGCGAAGGCGGCACTTTTGCAATCACGATTCCGGAAGCCCCTTATCGTTGCCCTCCAGGGCCTTATGAGCGCGCCTGCCAGGTAGCCAACTACCTAAAGCAGCACAACCCGAAGGGTAAGGTAGTGATTTTGGATGCTAATCAAGATGTCACCTCCAAAGGAGCCTTGTTTAAGAAGGTTTGGGCTGAACAGTATGCTGGAATCATTGAGTACCGACCCAAGAGCAATGTTGTGGGCGTAGATGCAAAAACCAAAACACTCAAACTCGAAGTTGAAGATGATGTGAAGGCTGATGTATTAAATGTCCTGCCGCAAATGGCCGCTGGGGAAATTGCCATTAAATCTGGATTGGCCAATTCAAATGGTCGCTGGGTAAACGTGAACTTCCTCAACTTTGAGTCAACCGCTCGAAAAGATATTCACGTCTTAGGCGATGCCATTCAGATTGCACCATTAATGCCAAAGTCTGGTCATATGGCTAACCAACATGCCAAAGTAGCTGCAGCAGCTATCGTTGCAGAATTGAGCGACTGGGAAGTCAATCCAGCACCAGTTCTGACCAACACTTGCTATAGCTTTGTGAATGATCGGGAAGTAGTTCACGTAGCAAGCGTTCACCAATACAATGCTGCCGAGAAAACCTTCAAAACTGTTCCAGGGTCAGGCGGCTTATCACCTGCACCATCTACTCTTGAGGGTGTTTATGCTTGGGGTTGGGCGCACAATATCTGGGCTGATAGTTTGGGTTAAAGCGTGTTGATGCTTATTAAAAAAGAGGCCTCTGCCTCTTTTTTAATGTCTAGAGAGATTTACCCATCTCAATGATTCGCTTGCGTCTTCGCTTGCTAATAAATAAGAAGACAATCGCCACCACTGGAGCAGCAATTGCGGCAACAATTTCTGGGTGAATAGCAAAGCCAGCCTCTTTGCCGCCCTTCGCAACATAGGCCAATAAACTCACTGCGTAGTAAGTTAATACCAGGACCGATAGGCTCTCCACCGTTTCCTGCAATCGCAATTGCAAACGCGCTCGCTGATCCATGCTGGCGAGTAATTTTTGTGTTTGCTCTTCATTTACAAACTCAATACGCGTTCTTAAAGTTTGAGTTGTTCTTGAGATGCGGTCAGATAGCTCTTTTAATCTACGTTGTGTCCAGATGCAGGTACCCATCGCAGGCTGAAAACGTCGATCCATAAACTCAGAGAGAGACTGTACCCCAGCAATCGGAGATTCCGCTAGCTCATATAAGTTCTTACTGAGTAATTGGCTGTAGGCCTCAGAAGCAGTGAAACGTAATCCATATCCCGAGATCCACTGCTCAGCCCTTGATGCCAAGTGAGATAGTTCGCCTAAAAACTGTCCATCTTTTTCAGTATGTACGCCTGGTTCGGTTTGTAACTGAGAGATATTTTTAGACAAGTCCGCCAATTCTGACTCCGCACTTCTTAATGGCATTGAAAGACTCTTAGCTACCGGGAAAGCGATCATGGCTGCCATACGATAGGTCTCCGCTTCAGCGATGGCCCGTGCTACACGGCCAGCCTGGCGCGAACCTAAAATATCGTGTGGAATGTAGTAAGAAATAAAACCATCATCATCTAAACGCAAATCGGTCCACAACTGAGTCTTCTTGCTTGATAAGATGTAACTCCCCAGCACAGTATTGCCACTAAAAATATCGGATACCTCTTGAGCTTCTGTAAATAGTGGGCGATGCTCAAACGTAAGATCTAATGCGGAAATTCTTTCGCCGCCCGCCTCAACAATTGTGGGGCACCCTAAGCCTCGAAACAATGCATCCAAGCCCTTCTCAAGAACCAGGCGAGACTCCAAGAGTGGGCCAGTAATTTTGACAGGGTTATGCATGATTGCCGCGATAGTTGCAAACTCACCGTGCAACTCCCACTTAATCAGCACCCTCTCTGGCTCGGGCGCCAAGGTGAGCATCTTAAAAGAATGGTCCTGCTCATGATCATTGGAAATGCCCAATGCAGCGCTTAGCTTTTGAATCCACTCAATTTGAGTCTGACGAGAATTAGCATCAAGCAAAAAAGATTGTGATAACACCCTTTCATTGGGCCAAAGTGCAATTGGGGGACGCGCATGCACTTCTTCGTGCAACTGTTTGCGAGCAGGGTGATCGTAGGGTTTCATAAGAATGACGTATTAATGAGTATTAACAAACTATACGCCACCAGCATCTTCTTGGAACTGATAAGGATGAACGCCGCGATTCAAACAGTTACGGACATAGTCAATGCTAGTGCGCAAGGCATAGTAGTCGCTAGCCATACTCTTTGAAACCTTTAACTGCAGAGCTTGATACTCCAGAAGATCCAGTTTCTTGAGGTACTCATCTTTTTTCTCTGGATCGAAGTTAGTCGTTAACTCTTGCTCATAGGTTTTGAGAACACCATAGAGCTGGTTGATCTTTCGACGCATGCGCTTATTGCGATATCCCGGCAAGGTCAGTAGGACTGGATAAGCCAAAGCGCAGAATGGTAACAATACAAATATCAAGCGATTCACTAACTCAGCTAACCAAAATGGCAAATACGTCATTAATAATGGGGAGCCATTTTTTTCATAATGCAAAGCCACTGGACTCTCTGGAAGACCTGTATTTTTAAAGGAAGGAAATTCGCCATGCTCCGAAAAGAAAGTAGCTCTACCATTAATCTCACGCGCAGCTTCTAGAAATAGAAACTGCAGCGCTGGATGCATTCTGTCATCGATCAATAAATTCGTCGTCGAGGCCATCAGCTTAATTTCCTGTGAAGGGAAGTTGCGTATCAAGCTAAAACTACCTGTTGGCACATTTAAAATTTGCATATAGGGAAACAAACGTGAATATGCCTCAGCCCTAGGAAATGCGGATAAATGTAATTTAGGGTCTGCTAGTAAGGCCTGTACATTAGGGGCCTCATAAGAGTCAACAATAAACGCAGCATCAATCTCTCCTTTTTGCAAAGCTTCAACTGACTTTGATCCGGAAAGATAAAGAAAATGGGCGCCCTTTTCAAATCCATTTGCCTTCAGAATTTGCATGGCTTGAGCATAAGTTCCACTACCTTTTTCGCCCACAGACATTTTGGAGTTTAGAAAGTAACGGGATCGTGCTTTGATCTCCTGAAAATCATTTTCTTTTACTTCGGCTCCCCGATAGAACAACCATATGGGATCATAAGAAATTGCCCCCAGTGACTGCACTCCTTTAATCCCATGGGGACTAAATACGCCCGCCTGCACGAAGGCGGCCTGAATAGGATTCTTGCGATCAGCTAAGTATTCGATATTCTCCTGAGCGCCTTTCGTAGGAATAAGCTCGAGAGTGATTCCTTTTTTTTCAAAAAAAGCTGCGTACTTCTTGCCCAAAATGTCATAGGAACCACCAGGCTGACCCGTTGCCATCAAAACATGTCTTGGCGGCGGAGGGTCCGCATACCACCAGACCCCCATCAAGCCAATTAATAAAAATAGCAATATTGGCCAAGCTTCCATTAGAAATTGGGTAAAGTCACCCCACTTTTCCTGAGCAGTCTCATAGATACCCAGGTAGGTTTCTTTAATGTCTTGTTTGATACTTCCCATGGAAGGCCAATCAGCAAATATGTCAAAAGCTAATGATAATGTGCTTACTCCCTCCAGAAAAGATCTACACCATGCTTACCATTCGAAAATCTCAAGAACGCGGCTATGCTGACCATGGATGGCTGAAAAGCTTTCACTCCTTCTCTTTTGCCGGTTATTACGACCCCCAATTTATGGGATGGGGTAATTTAAGGGTAATCAACGAGGATCGAGTTGCTGCAGGCATGGGCTTTGGTAAGCACAGCCACCGCAATATGGAAATCATCAGCTATGTTTTATCTGGTGAACTGGCTCATGAGGACAGCATGGGGAATGTCAAAGGTATCCCACCTGGCGATATTCAACGCATGAGTGCTGGTTCTGGCGTTACCCATAGTGAGTTCAATCACGCCAAGGATCAAAGCACCCATTTTCTGCAGATTTGGATTGAACCTAATGTTACCGAGATCCTGCCAAGCTATGAGCAGAAATCCATTCCTCTCGAAGAGAAACAAGGGAAGCTATGTTTGATTGCTTCGCCAGATGGTGGAGGCAATGCCGTCAAAATTCATGCAGATACCAGAATGTATGTAGGACTTTTCAACGATGCACAGTCCCAGCAATTCGATCTCGATCCAAAACGCAAAGCTTATGCTCACCTCGTAAGAGGCTCTCTGGATATCAATGGCATACAACTATCCGGTGGGGATGCCTTATTTATTGAAGGCGAAGACAAGCTAACTATTAGCAATGGTAAGGACGCTGAAGTGTTGGTCTTTGATCTTTATCAACAATAAAAAATGGGGTGTCAACCTACGTTAACACCCCATGATTGAGTTAAGCAGCGTTTAATCTAGCTTAATTTTTGCCTTTTCAATAACCACTTTCCATCTAGCGATATCAGAGTTGTACAAGTCAGAAAATTGCTGAGTATTCATAGGTGCAATTTGTACGCCCGCTTTTACAAAACGTTCTTTCATCTCTGGAGTATCTAGAATTTTCAGAATCGCCGCACTAAGAGTGCTGATAATTGCAGGAGGTGTACCTGCCGGTACAAACATTCCTTGCCACAAAGCCATTTCATAACCTTTTACACCAGCCTCTTGCATTGTCACTAAATCAGGGACTCCGCTAAAACGATTCTTACTAGTAACAGCGAGTGCATTGACTTTGTCACCCTTGTACAAAGGGAGTCCAACAGGCATACCGGCAAAGTAAAAATCAATTTGACCCCCTACTAGATCAGTTGCGGCTGGTGATCCACCCTTGTATGGGATATGAATTGCTTGGGTGCCAGTAGTTGCCAAGAATAGCTCTCCAGCCATATGGTCGGAGTTACCAATGCCAGATGAGCCAAAGCTCATTTTTCCAGGATCGGCACGGAGCATGGCAATTAACTCTGCTACATTTTTAGCCTTTGAATTGTTGTTCACAATCAAGATATGTGGAGTGGCAGCTACGCCGACAACCGGTAGCAAATCTTTTTGGCCATTAAAGGGCAACCTTGGGTTCGCAGCCACATTAATTGCTAAACCATTTTGCGCAAACAGAACGGTGTAGCCATCAGGAGTGCTTTTAGCTACCGCATCGGCTGCTAAGCTACCTGCAGCCCCACCTCTATTTTCAACAATAACCGACTGCTTTAAGGCAATACTGAGCTCATTCGCCACCATTCTTCCAACGATATCCGTTGAACTTCCTGGCGCATACCCAACCAACATCTTGATTGGCTTATCTGGATAGGCAGCAAATGCTGTTCCTAAAACTAGTGGTAATACTAAAGAACCTAAAACTATTTTTTTAATTGATTTTTTAATCATTTTTGTCTCCTTCGGTAAGTTATAAATCTAATGCTGCAATTCCACACTCCTTGGCACAGTTATTCAAAGACTCTTGTAATTCAGTTGATATCGGGATGCCATTCTGAAGTCGCTCTGCCATCACCCTAGCGGCACCATCTCCAGGCACTCGAATCTGGTTAACACCCGGTAATTTAGAGGAGGCCTTCAAATCATCAACCAAAGCAATCACTCGGGCAGTAAATAATTCCTTATCCCCAAAGGCACCTGGATCAACCGCAATAATTGTTTGGCCTGTATTCGTAATAAGATCATGGTGGGCATTGAAATCAATCGTATCTTTCCCAACAGCTGCGTTGTTTAAGGCTCCAGCAAGCAAGCCAATCATCACTGCAAGTCCATACCCCTTGTATCCACCAATTGGCAGCAGAGAACCTTCGCTAGATTTTTTTGGATCCGTAATTGGCTGACCATTCTTGTCAATCATCCAAGTATCTGGAATGGACTCGCCCTTTTGAGCAGCAAGTTTTACCTTGCCGTAAGCGGCTACCGTAGTGGCAATATCCAGCAAAACGATCGGCTTATCACCTGATGGCACAGCAATGGCAATGGGGTTGGTTGATAACAACAAATCGATGCCGCCCCATGGCGCCATATGGTTAGCATTACCAACCGCCATATAAATGCCAATGTAACCTTGTTCAGCTAACTTTCTTACATATACGGATGCTGCTCCAGAATGATTTCCGTAATGACTACCGACCCAGCAAACGCTGTGTTGCTTCACTTTTTCTATTGCGATATCGACCGCTTTATTCATTACCAAATGACCCAAGGCGTTATCGCCATTGATCAATGCAGTTGCACCCTGCTCACGCTCAATATGAATGTTAGGCGCGAGGTTGATGCCACCCGCACGAATTCTTTTAATGTAAGCGGGCAGCCTGAAAATTCCGTGTCCATCAGCGCCGACGAGATCTGATTGCACCATCAGTTGCGCAACAACTTGAGCATCCGCTAAGGGCACTTGATTGGCATGTAATGCTTGGGCAATAAATGCCTCAGCTTTAGCGATAGATAAGTGTTTCATATTGATTCTTGTAATTTAATTTCCAGCATCACTCTTAAATTCCATCTTATAAGTGTACTTATTGTGTGGGTGGTAGGTAAAAGTGACCTCAAAAAGCTTGTCCTGATTGTCAAAGTAACGACGAACAATAACCAAGCATGGATCACCTACCTTCAACTCAAGCTTCTTTGCAATATTGGCAGACACACCCACAGCGTACACATCCACCTCGGCCCGATCAATTCGAGTGCCATACTTTTTCTCGATTTGCTCGAACACCATGACCTGACTATGTTCAGGATCCGAAGTTAAAGATGCGAATTGGGGAAGGATGTAGATATCGGTCCATGCAATGACTTCCTCAGAGTCCTGTTGCTTACGGATACCTCCAATGTGATACCAAGAAGAGCCTACTGCGCCACCAATCATCTCGCTCAGCGGTTTATCCAGCTCAATAAAATCTTCAACAATATTTTGTCGATAGGTATTTCTCGGATAACTCAAAATATCAATCGGTGAGTTAAAGCTTTGCGTAAACCTTCTCACCTTTCGCCTTGAGATCACCTGAGTTGGTGCTCCTTGACGACGTAATACAAGTCCATCCCTCTCTAGGGTTTGAAGAGCATGTCTTAATGTATGGCGGCTTGCTTCGAAGCTTTTACAGAGCGCCGCTTCCGATGGTAAGTGAGACCCTACAGCCCAATCACCCTCGTAAATCCGCTGAGTCAGCGCATTTGCCAATACCTTATAAAGCGGTAGAGACTCTTTCAATTTAGGAGAGACCAAACATCTTCTTGCCAGCTACTGGCAAACGTGCCTTCAAGATGTCGCCAGAGAGAGATTCGGTAATGTACAAATCTTTACCATCCTCCCCACCAAAGCACATGTTTGCTAAGTGATGATGGTGTGGGTTATCCGAGTAAATCAAATGCGTCGGAAGCATATTGCTATCAAACCTCCAGATACCAATACCTAAGTGACAGACCAGCAATCCATTCTCAGAATCCATCTCAATACCATCTGGCCCAGCAACACCACCAGTTAATTGAATGGCTACACCGGTTTTAGACACAGAGCCGTCTGCCATAAGGGGCAAGCGCCAAATTTGTTGCGATCTTGTGGCGGCAACGAATACATGTTTTTCTTGCGTATTCAAGGTAATGCCATTAGGGCTTGGTACGTTTATAGCCAAACGATCTAACTGGCCATTGGCTCGCAATCTAAATACCCTACCAGTTGGATCGGCAATGCCCGTTTGACCTTGATCGGTAAAGTAAAGGTCACCGTTGGAGGCAAAATGCAAATCATTTAAACCTTTGAAGTTTTCGCTATACATGGAACCTAAGATCGTTTCGACCTTACCGGTTTTCGGATCAAGAGCCAATAAGCCCAGCTTGTAATCGCAGATAAACGCGCGACCATCTTTATGGAACTTCAAGCCATTGGGCCAGCCATCAAATTGAGTGACCAAATCCCAGTCACCCTTGGGCGTGATTCTAAAAACCCGACCGAAAGGGATATCCAAAAACCACAAGTTACCTTCACGATCAAATGAGGGGCCCTCTAAAAAGCACTCTACTTCAGCGTTTTGACGATTGGGATCCGACCAGGCGGTACGGGATTTTTTCCTGAACTTAGCAGGCATCGACATAAAAACTTCTGCCTTAATTTTTTCTACAGGCTGAAATGGGTTGTGCATCGTCATAGCGGAAAAACCTTCTATAGTTATACGGATAAGTTAAATTTAGTACTGAATCATTAAAACATAATTAATGATAATCTACAGTACTTACTGGAATAAATACACTTGCAGGCCTCCTCAAACTTAACCGCATAAGATAAAAATATGAGTCAATATGTAGCCGTAATCGGCACCGGAACCATGGCCGCAGGAATTGCAGCAGGATTTATCTCTCACAGCATTCCCGTTGCAATATTGGGAAGAAGCAAAGAGAAGTCTGGCGACTGCCTAAAAAAAGCGATTCAACTAGCAGTCAAGATTGGTCTACACGGCGAGAATGCTTCGCTTGATATGACCTCTATCGAGGCAGCTCAAGTAAGCACTACTATGGAAGGTTGGGAAGCGTGGGATGAGTGCCTCTGGATCATTGAAACTGTTGCAGAGAACCTGGAATTAAAGAAGCAAATTTTTGCTTATCTTGATGACAAAGTGCCAGCGCATATACCAATCGGCAGTAATAGCTCAGGCTTCCCAATCACCAAAATCTCTGCCGACCTGAAAAGTGCGAACCGAATGATGGGAGCGCACTACTTTATGCCAGCAGAGGTAGTGCCTTTAGTAGAGATTGTGATGGGAGAAAAAACAGAGTCGGCTTTTGCAGAAAAGGTATGTCAAATCTATAAAGATATCGATAAAAAACCAGTGTTGGTTAAAAAAGATATTCCTGGATTTTTGGCGAATCGTATTCAACATGCGTTGATGAGGGAGGCGCTTTCCCTTGTGCAAGAGGGGATTGCAAGTCCGGAAGATATTGATGACGCTGTGCGCTACAGCTTTGGTTTTCGTTATGCAGCCGTTGGGCCAATGACTCAAAAAGAGATCTCTGGCTGGGATGGAATGGCCAATGCGGCAAAAGAAATCTACCCATCTCTTTCCAATACCACCACCTTACCGCCAAAAGTAGTGCAGCTGATGAAGGATGGCAAGACTGGTATGAAAGCTGGTGAAGGCTTCAGAAAATGGACGCCGGAAGAAATTCAACAGACCTCAAATTCGTATTCGAAAAGGTTGAAAGCAGCCTTTGATGTATTGAACATGGACTAATAAATAAAAACCTATTTACTGAAAGCATCGCATGATTGAGACATCTGAGAAAAAATTAGCCGGGCCAATTATTCGCCTACACCCTAATGACAATATTGTTGTTGCTCGTGTAGACGTTGGCATTGGTGAAGCTGTACCTAGTGAGAACTTCACAAGCCGAAGCCAGGTTCCCGCAGGCTACAAAATTGCCGCAAAGAAAATTCTTAAGGGCGAGCCAATCCTGAAGTACAACGTAACCGTAGGATTTGCCAATACCGATATTGAGCCCGGCATGATGGTTCATAGCCACAACACCGAGTTTCGTGAATTTGATCGCGACTACGCTTATGCCAGTGAGTACAAGCCCACTACCCTGCTACCGGAATCAGAGCGTGCCACCTTTCAAGGTTATGTGCGCGCTAATGGAAAAGTTGGCACACGGAATTTCATTGGTATTCTATCTACCGTCAACTGCTCTGCAACTGTTGTCAATAAAATTGCAGAATGGTTTACACCGGAACGTTTAAAAGATTTTCCAAATATTGACGGCGTTGTTGCTTTTAGTCATGGTATTGGTTGCGGCATGGAGATGAGTGGCGAACCTATGCAACTTCTGCGCAGAACCATGGCAGGCTATGCGCAGCATCCTAACTTGGCTGCGGCCCTGATCATTGGATTAGGTTGCGAACGCAATCAGCTCAAAGGATTGATGGAGCAAGAATCTCTGCAAGAAAACTCTACTTTGCACACTTTCATCATGCAAGAGACCGGTGGCACACGCAAAACAATTGAAGCTGGAATTGAGGCTGTGAAGGCACTCTTGCCAGAGGCCAATAAAGCGAAACGGCAAACTGTTTCCGCAAGCCACCTATGTGTTGGCTTGCAATGTGGTGGCTCCGACGGATTCTCCTCCATCACCGCAAACCCAGCCTTAGGCGCTGCAATTGATATTTTGTCGCGCCATGGCGGTACTGGAATTCTCTCGGAAACACCCGAGATTTATGGTGTTGAACACACCCTTACCCGTCGAGCAGCGAGCAAGGAAATTGGCGAGAAATTAATCCAACGTATTCGCTGGTGGAAAGATGAGTACTCCGTTGGTCGCGATGTCCAAATCAACGGGCAAGTCAGCCCCGGAAATCAAATTGGTGGCCTAGCCAACATCTTCGAAAAATCACTTGGCTCGTCCATGAAAGGCGGCACAGGCCCCTTAATGGAAGTGTATCGATATGCGGAGCCAGTCACAGCTAAAGGCTTTGTATTTATGGATACGCCTGGATTTGACCCCGTTTCTGCAACTGGTCAGATTGCTGGTGGCGCAAACCTCATTGCATTCACCACAGGACGTGGATCGATGTTTGGATCAAAGCCAGCGCCTTGTATCAAACTTGCTACCAATACACCCATGTATGAACGACTCACCGAAGATATGGATATTAATTGCGGTGAGATCTTGGATGGCACGGTCTCAGTCCAAGAGATGGGGCAACGTATTTTTGAGCTCTTTCTCAAGACAGCTTCTGGTGAAGCCTCTAAAAGCGAACTATTGGGGCTTGGGGATTATGAATTTGTACCCTGGCAAGTTCGGGTAATGAGCTAAGCTCAGCCTCAAGTTGAGGGTGATTCCAAGCGGGCTCGATGCCCGCTTTTTCTTTGCCTAAAAAGAGCTAAAAAAACAGTGCTGAGGATTGTAGAATGAAGTCTATTGATTCAATCGGGACTTCATTAGGACTATGAAATTCAGGGACTACTACGAAACACTTGGTGTCGCACGGAGCGCTACCGAAGCAGAAATCAAGGCAGCTTACCGCAAGCTCGCTCGCAAATACCATCCAGACGTCAATAAAGAAGCTGGTGCAGAAGAGCAATTTAAAGCTGTTGGTGAGGCCTATTCCGTACTCAAAGATACTGAGAAGCGTGCCGCATATGATCACATGGGCGCCAATTGGAAAAATGGTCAAGACTTCACTCCTCCGCCTAATTGGAATGAGGGATTTGAATATTCCGATGGTAACTTTGGTGGCGGCTATGAAGGTGATCAGAGTGAATTCTTTGAATCTCTTTTTGGCAGGGGTCGCCACACTCAAGGTGGTCGTGGTGGGAACCCCCGTCAAGGCATGAACTTTAAAGGCCAAGATCATCATGCCAAAATATTCATTGACCTTGCTGATGCCTATAACGGCGCAAAACGTACCATTGCTCTGCATATGCCTACGCAAGATGCTAATGGTCATGTCAGCACCCAAGAACGCAAACTCGATGTCAGTATCCCTAAAGGTATTAAGGCTGGGCAAAATTTACGCTTAGCTGGACAAGGTGGTCCAGGCATGGGCACAGGCGGTGCGGGTGACTTATACCTCGAGATTGATTTTCATCCAAACCCCATTTATCGCGTGGACGGCAAAGATGTGTATCTTGATTTGCCCTTAGCACCATGGGAAGCCGCACTCGGAACAACCGTGAATATTCCCACTCCTGCAGGCTCCACTTTGGAACTAAAGATTCCTGCAGGTACGGCAACCGGCCGCAAGATGCGACTCAAAGAAAAAGGAATCCCAAGCAAAGAGGCAGGTGATTTATACGTAGTACCCAACATTGTCTTACCTCATGCTGAAACCGATGCTCAAAAAGAAGCCTATCAAACACTAGAGAAAGCTTTTGATTTCAACCCCAGAACCCACCTGAAGGGATGATGAATATGACACAAACACAAATCACCTGGATTGAAGGTAGCGTTGTTGAAGAAGAGGTGCATATGAGTATTGTGGAAATTGCACAAGCCACGCGCGCACCAGAAGATCTCATCATGTCTTGGGTGTCTGAGGGCGTTCTTAGCCCCGCTGGGTCAAGCCCTGAAGACTGGCGCTTTAGCGGAGAGTCTCTTAGACGCGCAAGGACTGCCGCTCGTTTAACTCATGATCTGGAGCTGAATACCCCTGGTGTTGCTTTAGCGCTTGATCTTCTAGAAGAAATTGGTCGCCTCCGAAACCAACTACTTCGTCAGAATCTAGGATGAAACATCAATGACCGCATTGCCCTGTATTGAAATTGAAACCGCTCCCAATCCCAGCGCTTCTGTAATTTGGCTTCACGGACTCGGGGCTGATGGCAATGACTTTGTACCCATCATTCCACAACTCAATCTGTCTGAGTGCCCCGCCATTCGATTTGTGTTTCCAAGTGCGCCTTCTATGGCCGTCACGATCAATGGTGGCTACGTCATGCCAGCTTGGTATGACATTACCGAAAGAGCTATCAATGCTCGCGAAGATCTTGCTGGTATTCATAAATCAGCAGCAGCAATCTCTGAGTTAATTGAACGAGAAGCAAGCCGCGGCATTGCCTACGAAAATATTGTTTTGGCTGGCTTTTCACAGGGCTGCGCTATGTCTTTGCAGATTGGCCTACGCTTTCCACATACACTCGCTGGAATCATGGCGTTGTCAGGCTACCTCCCCCTAGCAAGATCACTTGCACACGAGAGAAGTGAGGCCAATAGCAAGACCCCTATTTTTATGGCGCATGGTGTTTGGGATGCCGTGATCACCCTAGAGCGCGCAGAAGCTTCAGCCGATGCCCTAGAAAAATTAGGCTATCAGGTGGACTGGAATACCTACCCAATGGAACACTCTCTTCATCCAGATGAGCTCGTAGATATTTCCAGGTTTTTGACTATGGTGCTTAGTAAGCCATAAACCAGACTGGTTAAATGGGCTTAAGATTCTGAGCGGCTTAAGAGTAATTCCCAGCGCTGCAATTTGATATCTAGATCTGCAGTGATTTCTGACAAACGCGCTTGCATGCTCGCTGCCAATTCGGGCTCATTCTTATAGAGATCAGGGTTACTCATCGCAATACCAATATCTGCCTGCTCTGTTTCCAGAGTTTCAATTTGCAAAGGCAGTACCTCTAGCTCCTGACGTTCCTTACCATTGAGCTTCTGCACACCACTTTTTGCAATCGGAGTTTTAGCCTCAACCTTGGCCTCAGCTTTTATTTCTGGCTTTGAGTCTGGCTTTTCAAGGGCTTTAGCGCCGCCATTGGCTGCGCGGATCTTATCTGAGCGCGCTTTCTGAATCTTCCAGTCCTCGTACCCACCCTCATACTCACGCCAGAATCCATCACCCTCGTTAGCAATGATGCTAGTCACGACGTTATCCAAGAAGTAGCGATCATGACTGACCAAGAACACCGTACCCTTATAGTCTTGGAGTAATTGCTCGAGCAAATCTAGAGTGTCGATATCCAAATCATTCGTTGGCTCATCTAGAACTAAAACGTTTGCAGGACGAGCAAATAAGCGTGCCAATAATAGGCGGTTACGCTCTCCACCAGACAATGTACTGACTGGTGAATTAGTGCGCTCCGGCGCAAATAAGAAATCACTCAGATAGCTCTTAACGTGCTTCTTATTGCCATTAATTTCAATCCATTCACTACCTGGGCTAATGTAATCCTCTAGCGAAGCATTGAGATCGAGGCCTTCACGCATCTGATCAAAATAAGCTACCTCGATACGAGTGCCCATGGTTGCTGTACCAGAATCCGGCGCAATCGTTCCGAGAATTAACTTCAGAAGCGTAGTCTTACCGGCGCCATTAGGGCCAAGCAGTCCCACTTTATCGCCACGCAAAATCGTTGCCGTGAAGTCCTTCACAATCGGGCGATCGTAAGACTTAGAAACATTCTGGAGATCAGCAACAATCTTGCCGCTTCTATCGCCTGCTGAAACTGCGAGCTTCACCTGACCAACAGCATCACGCCTTTGTGAGCGACTTGTGCGTAGAGCCTCGAGACGGGCTATACGAGCAACGCTACGAGTACGTCTAGCCTCTACACCCTTGCGAATCCAAACTTCTTCTTGAGCAAGTAATTTATCCGCACGCGCATTAGCCAGGGACTCTGAGTTCATTTCCTGATCTTTTAATACTTCATACGCCGAGAAATTACCTGGATAAGTGCGCAAGATACCGCGATCAAGCTCCACAATTTGTGTGCAGACGTTATCCAAGAAAGCACGATCATGGGTAATCAGAATTACGGAGCCTTTGTACTCTTTGAGCAAATCCTCTAACCAAGAAATCGAATCTAAATCTAAATGGTTGGTAGGCTCATCCAATAGCAATACATCCGGCATCTCCACTAGAGCGCGAGCTAGGGCAACACGCTTCTTAGTTCCACCCGATAAAGTATTGATTTTGACCTCAGCGTCCAAATGCAGGCGATCCAATGTTTCATGAACGCGTTGCTCCCAGTTCCAACCGCTGAGAGCCTCCAACTGGGACTGCACTTCATCTAAGCGATGGTGAGCCGCATCATCCCACTCGCCGATGCTCAGGGCCTCATATTCTTCACGCAGAGCCTTGGCTTGAGCTACACCCTTAGATACCGCATCAAAAACAGTCTCTTCAGCCTCAAATATGGGCTCCTGAGGAACATAGGCAATCCGTAGGCCTTGCTGATATTGCAGCAAACCATCATCCATTTTTTCTATGCCGGCCAAGATCTTCAGTAAAGAAGATTTACCAGTGCCATTGCGGCCAATTAAGCCAACCCGCTCCCCAGATTCCAATGAGAAAGCAGTGTTTGCGAGGAGGTCAACGTGGCCAAAAGCCAGTTTTGCATCAGTGAGTACGATTAAAGCCATGGCGACATTATCGTCACTTCACCCAAAGTGCTGATATTTCCAATAAACATGGGATTGAGAAGTAGAATTTACTTAGGCAATACCTTCAAATAAAGGGATAAATGACTTGTAAGCTTAGCCCCGCTGCTCCACGACTTATCCTCTTTGCTGGCCATGCAGGCACCGGCAAAACCACTTTAGCCAAAAAAGCATTGCCCCTCATTATTGAGAAAACCGGGGAAGACTTCTTCTTTTTAGATAAAGATACCGTATATGGCGCTTATAGCGCCCATGTCATGGAGCTCACCACCAATAATCCTAATGATCGGGACAGCCCCTTCTATCTCCAGAATCTAAGGGATTGGGAATATGCTGGACTGATTGCGATTGCAAAAGAAAATCTGCAGCTCGGAGTCAACGTCATCCTCGTGGGGCCATTTTCCAGTGAAATTCAAAGCGGTCGAATGTTTAAGCCCGAAGAGCTGGGAGTGCCCGGTGTATCAAGTATCAGAATCGCCTGGATAGATCTAGACGAGGACGAGGCGAAACGTCGCATGGAGAAGCGAGCAGATCCAAGAGATGAATACAAACTCAAACACTGGGATCAGTATGTCAAGCGGAGAGTGGAGCCACCAGAACATGCGGCAATACGGCGCTTTGATAATCTTCATTTTGACGAAGCGCAGTTTGAAAAATTAATCGATCATTTGATCAAGCAATAAAACAGTAAAAGCCCTATCTACAGGGCCTTTACTTTAGATGCCGAAGCATCCGAACTAGGCAAACAACTTAGAACTTATATGTCACACCAACTGCTGGCGTCCATGGGCTTAAGTTAAGCTTACCTATGCTGGCACCTGTAGCTGCATTGCTTACGTTTGTATTCATGGAGATGTACTTCACATCCAAGTTTAGACCCCAATTCTTGTCGAGCATGTAATCCATACCAACCTGGCCGACCGCACCAAAGCTTGAGCTATCAACAGTATATTGAGTGCCACCAAGTGATAAATTATTACGGTTACTAAAAATTGTGTAATTGACACCAGCGCCAACGTAAGGCTTGAATGCGCCCAAATCAGTGAAGTGGTATTGCAATAATAGTGATGGGGGCAATGCCTTGATGGTACCAATACTATTAGATCCAGCATTAATAGTTACTGTTTGTGGGTATGTCAGAACTAACTCAGCCGCAATATTCTTCGTAAAGAAATAGCTAATATCAAACTCAGGAATCATCTGCTTACGGGCTGTTATGTTTGCAGTTTGAACTGTTTCAGTTTGGCCATTTGTCCAATCTAAATAAGCCGCACGCACACGAACCATCCATGGGTTCTCGCTTGAGGATTGAGCTTGAGCGGCAATTGGAGCCAATGAAGCTACTGCTGCCATAGCGGCTACTAGAGTTTTAATACGCATGATGTACCCCTTTTCTGTTATCAATTTGATGAATCTATTTTCAAATTGAAGATGGGGTTTGAATTTGATGCAAATCAAATTCAAGGGCTACTGAAATTTTTTATGGGTTTAAAAGCAACACTGTTTTGATCTGTTTTTGATCCAGATCAAATTGATCACAGTACTTTGGAATAAGTGCCCTTAGCTTGAGATTCCCTGAGGTGACGATCAAAAGTCATCGCCACACGTCTAGCCAAGAGCCTACCCTTGATAGGTACAAGCATTTTGGTGCCCCGCCACTCCAAGAGACCAGCTTCCTCTAGATGCTTGAGTTCCTCAATCTCTGTTTTGAAGTAGCTTGAGAAATCAATTTGATGGGCATGAGCAAACTGTTCTGTATCGAGGGCAAATTGACACATTAGCTCGCCGATTAATTCACGGCGGAGTAAATCATCCTGATCTAGACGCAAACCTCGGAGGGTGGGCAGATGGCCATCATCAATGGCAGCGTAGTACTCACCTAAGGTACGAACATTTTGAGAATAACAATCATCGACCTTACCAATCGAAGAGATGCCAAAAGCCAAGAGATCGCACTCTGCTTGGGTTGAATAACCCTGGAAATTGCGATGCAGCTTACCCTCTTTCTGGGCAAGCGCTAACTCATCATCAGGCTTGGCAAAGTGGTCCATACCAATAAACACATAACCCGCCTCACCTAGCCTCTCTATAGTGTTCGATAGGATATCTAGCTTGTCTGCAGCCCCCGGTAAATCTGCTTCAGCAATTCTGCGTTGGGGCTTAAAGATGTGAGGCAAATGCGCATAGTTGTAGACAGATAGTCGATCGGGACTCATCTTCAGGACAACATCGACAGTCTCTTTAAAAGTCTCGGGCGTTTGTTTTGGTAGGCCATAAATCAGGTCTACGCTTCTGGATTTAAATCCATACTTTCTCGACCAATCCATTACTGCCTGAGTTTCCTCAATAGTTTGTACGCGGTGCACCGCCTGCTGAACCTCAAGATTGAAATCTTGAACACCCAAGCTAATGCGGTTAAAGCCCAATTCAGCAAGCAAGGCAATATCCTCCTCGGTCACTCGTCTTGGATCAATCTCAATTGAGTATTCGCCGCCAGGAAGTAGATCGAAATGCTCACGCGTATGTTGCATCAACTCGATCATCTCTTCGTGAGACAAAAATGTAGGTGTACCGCCACCCCAATGCAACTGAGTCACGGGTATTTTTTTCTGGGCACCCATGGCTGCACAAACCATCGCCATCTCTTTAGCTAAATACTTAATGTACTTAGCGCTTCGACCATGGTCTTTAGTGATGATCTTGTTGCAACCACAGTAGTAACAAATGTTGGGGCAAAACGGTAAATGAAAATACAGTGATAGGGGCTCATTAACCTTAGCTACGCGTTGCAAGGCCCCCAAATAATGAGACTCACCAAACTCATGATGAAAACGATCGGCACTGGGATAAGAGGTGTAGCGTGGCCCATTGATATCAAACTTCTGTAATAGCTCTGGATGAAAAAGCACTTCTTTTTCATTTGGGCTTAAATCAGACGCCACAGAACTCATCAGAAATCCGCCTATTAAATTATTTAGAAAGATAGTCGAGCGCAACTGCTTCAGCTACTTTAATTCCATCAACCCCAGCCGACAAGATGCCACCCGCATAGCCAGCACCTTCGCCCGCAGGATAAAGACCTTTGATATTGAGGCTTTGGAAGTTTGCACCCCGAGTAATCCGCAAAGGGGATGATGTGCGCGTTTCAATACCAGTCAATACCGCATCCTTCATCGAAAAACCTTTAATCTGTTTTTCAAAAGCAGGAATCGCCTCTCGAATCGCCTCAATTGCATAAGGAGGCAAAGCATCCGCAAGGTCTGTCAAGTGCACGCCAGGTTTGTAAGATGGCATTACAGAACCAAAGTCTTTAGAAGCCTTACCGGCGAGGAAATCCCCTACCAATTGTCCCGGGGCTTCATAGGTAGATCCGCCCAACTCATATGCCTTGGACTCTAAAGCTCTTTGAAACTCAATACCCGCTAGAGGACCACCGGGATAGTCTTCGGGGGTAATGCCAACAACAATACCGGCATTCGCATTGCGCTCATTGCGAGAATACTGACTCATTCCGTTCGTCACAACACGATTTGGCTCGGAAGTTGCAGCAACCACAGTTCCGCCTGGGCACATACAGAAGCTATAGACTGCACGACCATTCTTGGCGTGATGAACCAATTTGTAATCAGCTGCGCCGATGAGCTCATTACCGGCGTGAGGGCCTAAGCGCGCCTTGTCGATCAAAGATTGTGGATGCTCAATACGAAAGCCTACTGAAAAAGGCTTGGCTTCCATATAGACGCCAGCTGCGAGCAAGGCTTCAAAGGTATCGCGAGCACTGTGACCCAAGGCCAGCACCACGTGGCTCGCTGGCAAGTTTGGATGCCCTTCAATCCTGACTCCGACAATTTGATCATTCTGGATATCAAAGCCGATGACCTTTTGTGAAAAGCGAATCTCACCACCAAGCTCAATAATTTCTTGGCGCATTCTTTCAACAACGCCAACCAATCGGAAGGTTCCAATATGCGGCTTAGCTACATAACGAATTTCTTCTGGAGCACCGGCTTTAATAAATTCTGCGATGACCTTGCGACCATAAAACTTTGGGTCTTTAATTTGACTATAAAGCTTGCCATCAGAAAATGTACCCGCCCCACCCTCACCAAATTGCACATTCGATTCTGGATTGAGGATATTCTTACGCCACAAGCCCCAAGTATCTTGGGTGCGCTCACGTACCGGTTTGCCACGCTCTAGTACGATGGGCTTAAAACCCATCTGTGCCAATATCAAGGCAGCAAAAATTCCACATGGCCCAAATCCAATGACGACAGGACGTTCAAAGTTTTGGCCTTTCACTTGTGAGACATTGGCCACAAAGTGATAACTTGTATCGGGCGATGGCCTGATGTGAATGTCATTCGTAAACTGCTTAAGCAGCTTCTCTTCATTCTTTACCGATAGATCTACCGTATAGATGAAGGCTAAGGCCACATTTTTCCTGGCATCGTAGCTTCGCTTAAATACATCAAACCGAATCAGATCCTGAGCCTGGATATTCAGGCGCTTCAAGATCGCCTCTTCCAATGCCTCAGGGGGATGGCTAATAGGCAAGCGAAGTTCAGTAATACGGATCATGGGACTCTACGATACACAGTAAATCAGGGTAATTTTCTAAATAATACTGGGAGATCCGGCTTGCCCTCTTTTAAAGGCGATAATGCGCCATGGCTCTACGCGCAACTATCCACAAAGCCGACCTCCACGTCGCAGACTCTGACCGCCACTATTACGGCAGTCACTCCCTTACTATCGCAAAGCACCCCTCTGAAACCGAAGAGCGAATGATGGTGCGCATCATCGCTTTTGCCCTGCAAGCACAGGAAGACCTGGCTTTTACTAAAGGTTTAAGCGATACCGATGAACCTGACCTTTGGATCAAAGACCTCACGGATGCCATTAAGCTTTGGATTGAAGTAGGTCAACCAGATGAGCGACGCATCCTCAAGGCCTGCGGTCGATCTGATCAAGTGATCGTCTATTGCTATGGCGGACACACCAGCAAAATCTGGTGGGACGGGATTGCCAACAAGCTGACCCGCGCCCGCAACCTTCAGGTGATTTCTATTCCAGCAGAGCAAGCCAAAGAGCTCAATAAACTAGTTGAGCGCAGCATGGTTCTGCATGTGAATATTCAAGATGGGGAAGCGTATGTTTCTTCAGATATGGGTCAAGTGACTATCACCCCAGAGATCTGGCGTAATCAACAGCAATGAAACCGGTCGTTTTAGACACCAATATCTTGTTAGATATTTTTGTCTTTAATGACGAAAGAGCCGGCAACTTAAAACAAGCAATTGTGAGCGGAAGCATTCCTGCAATTGCGAGTCAAAAGACTGTGTTGGAGCTTGCCGACGTCATCTCGCGTCCCCTCTTTAAGCTCAATGAAGCAACTCAAGCGGCTATTTTGGCTGAATGGCAATCTATCGCTCGGCAGCATGACGATTCCTGTCTAGCTCCCGCACCTTGGAGATGCCATGATCCGGATGATCAGATCTTCTTGGATTTAGCCTATCAGTTCAGACCAACAATACTTATTAGCAAAGACAATGCAGTACTAGATTTGGCCACTCAAGCTGCCAAAGAAAATATTCTGATTACCAGTAATTACAACGCCTTCAAACTTTAGAGTTAAACCGCAAACCCTTTGCTGCTTCAGCGGCAATCTCAAACGATCTCAATCGCGCTTGATGATCATAAATTTGGCCTGTCATGATAATTTCATTTGCCTCAGTCTGATCGAGCCAATACTGCATCTCTTTTCTGACCGTTTGCATAGAGCCAACAGCAGAGCAGCGAAGAGCATGGGCGGCAGTAGTCTTTTCGTGTGACTCACAGAAGTCGTCTAAATTTTCAATCGGCGGCGGTAATTGCCCACGGGTATTCCGGCGCATGCGAATTACGTTCTGCTGCAAAGTTGTAAATAAATGAGCAGCATCTTCATCGGTATCAGCAGCGACTACATTCATTAAAAATGCGCAGTAGGGTTTGGCCAACTTATTGGATGGCTTAAACAACTCACGATAGGTTGCCATTGCATCTAATAATTGTTCTGGCGCAAAGTGAGAGGCAAAGGCATAAGGCAAGCCGAAATGGGCTGCCAGTTGAGCTCCATACAAGCTAGAACCCAGGATCCAAATCGGCACCTCAGTATCCGCACCCGGAATAGCCCTCACAGCTTGACCCTCCTGGATGGGGCCAAAGTAATGCTGCAACTCTCGAACATCCTGCGGAAAGCGATCATCGCTTCCAAGCAAATCTCGACGCAAGGCTCTAGCCGTCATTGGATCTGTGCCTGGCGCACGCCCTAAGCCCAACTCAATCCTACCTGGGTAGATAGATGCCAAAGTACCAAATTGCTCCGCAATGACTAATGGAGCATGGTTTGGCAACATCACACCGCCAGAACCAACGCGAATGGTTTTGGTGCCTCCAGCTATGTAAGCAACCAAAACTGCAGTAGCGGAGCTGGCATTACCCGTCATATTGTGATGCTCTGCCACCCAATAGCGGGTGTAGCCCAAAACCTCAGCATGCTGAGCGACATCCAGTGAATTGCGCAAGGCGTCTCCAGCGGTAAATCCCTGTGGAATTGGAGATATATCTAGAATGGAGTATGGGACAGAGTTTGTCATACGTAGATCATACTGAGAAAGCACTTTTTTAACATGAGCAAACCAAAAATGGCGGATGCCGATGATGGCCTCTTTAAGCCAGGCAGCAAGCTAAGGCACATTAAGACGGGCGGTTTTTATAAAGTGGTGCTGCTTGCCAATGTTGAAGCCAATCTTGAGCCAGCCTATGTCTATGAATCACTTCAGTCACACGACTTTTGGATTAGACCAAAAGCAGAGATGGAAGATGGTCGATTCGAATTGGTCGATGCTTAAAATCAAAATAGAGAAATTAAAATGACTGAAGATCGCATCACTAACCTTGAAATCAAACTCAGCTTTACTGAAGATCTGATTGATCAGCTAAATCAAACCATCTACAAACAACAGCAACAAATTGAATTTCTATATCGCGAGCTTAAATCGATTAAAGAACAAGCTAGTAGTGCGGACGGCATCGGTAACAGCAGCCCAAAAGATGAAATCCCTCCCCACTATTAAAGCCCTGATAATATTTAGCGTTAAGAGTGCAGTTCATTTAAAAAAGGATGCTCATCATGGGTAACTTAATACCGTTTTTAGCTCAGTGGGGCTTAACCTCCTTATCCCTATGGGTTGCTAGCTATCTCTTTAGCGGTCTTCGCTTTGCAGATGGTGGCTCACTGTTAATCGCGGCCCTATTGCTTGGATTTGCCAATGCCGTTGTGAAGCCTTTATTAATCCTGTTTACGCTACCGCTAACAGTACTCACCATGGGATTATTTCTGTTGGTCGTGAATGCCCTAGTTCTGATGTTGGTTTCTGCGGTAGTGAGCGGCTTTACGATCTCCAGCTTCTGGACCGCGTTCTTTGCCAGCATCTTTATTTCTTTATTCAGTCTCTTTATCAGCGGAATATTATTTTAAGAATTACTCTGCCCCAGGGTAGATATCTGACCAGGGGTGGAGTGCATCACGGCAGGGGTGAGCTTTTGAAGTCATTGATCTGGCATTCTCAGCCAGAATACTTGCGCCGCCGGTCAAAAATCCAAGTCCAATCGAAACGGCGCTATTTACTACTCCAGCTTGATTAATAGCCGCCTTAGGGTTGGACAGAGTTCCACCCACCTTCACCAATCCAGCCAAATCAAGACCAGTGGTCAAGCCAGATTTCTCCTGAGGATTAATCGTCAGGTTTACACCCTCCGTTTTTAGATTGATAGAGCCAGCTAATACGATGTTCAACCTATCGGTTTGGGCGCCAACTGTATTGGCAATATTGATTTGACCATTATTAATTGGCAGGTAAGCAACTGCACACTCTAAAATCGTCTCACTCGTTTTTCTACGCATTGGATTCATAGAATCTAAAAGCGTGACAACAAAGTCACCAGCATCATTTAAAAAATTTGTACCCATGCGGGCTTGGTTGACACTCAACTGAATCTTGCCGCTTGAATTTGATGCCATTTGATGCAGGCTATTTCCAGATGCCTTGACATCAAATGCTAATTTCATACTACCCCCACTAACCTTCGAGCTTGGATCAACCCTAGCGAGTAAATTTTCTAAGGTGAAATCCTTTGTCACCCCTTTGGCTGAGAAAATGGGGGTTGATGTATTCAACTGAGAAAGTTTGATCTGCAAATCAGCACTTCCTTTGCCCATCTGAAACGTTAGATGCGGGATGTCAATAGCGCCGCCATCCAATTGCAAAGTGGTCTGGAGATTTTCGATCGGTTTACGTTTTGGCAATCCTAACTCAGCAATACTGATCACGATTTTTCCCTTAGCTTGAGGCAGCACATCAAAAGGGATGCTCTCATTACCAAATAAATACTTAGCCTCTGGCTTTTGGGTTTGATGCACGACTGGTGCTGACTTAGATCCAGCTGTAGCCTGAGGGGCTGCATTGGAAGCTACGCCCATAGTGGGCCAGTCAAATGCTTTTGAGTTCAAGGTCAAGTTGATTGTGGGCGGAGTCTTAGGGGACTTATTTACTTCGCCTTTAATCGTCATAGACTTGCCATTCATACCCAGATTCAGATCGAGCGGGAATTGCGTTGATGAAACATTCCAATGCCTCAATAAATTAGAAATAGAGCCTGTTTTTCCACTGAGCTCGAGTGCTTGCTCTTGAATTTTCATGCTGAGGGAAACGGTTGTTTTATCGCCACTCTCCGCCAATGCTAATCGCTGAATTTGATAGCTAGATACCGAGCCAGAGGGATCGCGATACTGAATCTGAGCATCGACTACAGAGGTGCCCTCCATATAGATCAGATTGTCGCCAACTGAAGTCGCGCCTGAACTGTCACCACTAGAACCAGGGGCGGCATTCGATGCCTCTACACTCATGTCCCAGTTTGCCTTACCAGATACATTTTTTTGGAGAAGCAGATCTAGGCCAGCAAGCTTCACATTACCAATCTCAATACGCTTACTAAAAAGTGGCAGAGTTTTAATGTCCAGCTCAATCCGCTTGAGCGTGAGCATTTCAGGCTCAGATGACCAAGAGGCATTACTCAAGCTCAAACGCTCAGCTGAAACAGAAATTCTTGGAAAAAAACTCAAGGTCACCGGTCCATCGATTTTTAACTCTCGCCCAGTATTAGCCTTTACCGAAGTAGAGAGTAACTTCGTTAACTGCACCGGATCGACAGTCGAGGCTGCGTACCAAGCCCCCAATACAAGAAAGAGGATTGCCCCGCCTATGGCGGTGATGATGATCTTGGCTGTCTTATTCATTGTTAACTTATTCTAAATTACCCCACTCGCCTTAGACTAAAATTGATCTTTACACTTTTTGCTAGCAGCCACCATGAGCGCCACACCCAACTCCCCAAAATGTCCAGCTTGCCAAGAGGACATGACTTATCCCGATGGCGATAATTTTGTTTGCGCTCAATGCGGTCATGAGTGGCCAATGGCTGCGGCTGCAGAAGAAGATGAAGGCGGTCTGATTGTGAAAGATGCAAATGGCAACTTACTGGCAGATGGAGACACCGTAACCCTCATTAAGGATCTAAAGGTTAAGGGATCATCAACCACCCTCAAGGTGGGCACCAAGATTAAAGGTATTCGCCTGGTTTCCGGCGATCATGAAGTGGATTGCAAGACTGAAGCAGGCAATATGCTACTGAAGGCCTGCTTTTTGAAAAAGGCTTGACTTTCAATAAAGAGACCCTCAGACCCGAAGATAGGCTCCGATGGTCTAAGGCCTGAGGCTCTTAAGTGCTGCTAGCTTTTTTCAAGACCGCGTACAACTGATCTTTCAGCAAGAGCTTTTCTTTTTTCAAAACTTCAATTTCTTCTGGGGTGCTAGGCTCGGTATGAGCTTCCATCCTTTGGATCTTCTGATCCAGATTGTTGTGCTTATCAAATAAATGAGAGAAGTGACGATCTGTTGTTTTCAGCTTGGTGATTAACTCGCGATATTCAGGGAACATAGATTCTCTTTAGGTTGAAGTTATTCAAAACTGCACAAGTTCAGTGTACCAAGTTCGTACTTAAATTCAAGCCCTCACACCTCCCCTTCATAAGCACAAAATACTGACCCACCTTCTATTTGATATTGCCAGATAAATCCCCATATTTTCGTAAGCCAAGATTGATAGAACTGAAGTAATATCACACATGTGCGCTATGCACATTAACTACCAAAAGGAAGGGTAAAAGACCATGGCTACAAAGAAGTCTCCAGCAAAAAAGAAAGTAGCTACTAAGGTGGTAAAAAAAGCCCCTGCAAAGAAAGCCGTCAAAAAAGTTGCTGCCAAAAAAGTGGTAACCAAAAAGGCCGTAAAAAAGGTAGTGAAAAAACTAGCAAGTAAGAAGGTAGTCGCTAAAAAAGTGATCGCCAAAAAACCAGCGCCTAAGAAAGCGATTAAAAAGGTAGCAGCGAAGAAACCAGCTGCCAAAAAACCTGCCCCAAAGAAAGCAGTCAAAAAATTATCCAAGGTAGCTGCAGCAAAAAAGCTGAAAGTGGATCAGTACGGACTCGAGGAAGATGACGAGTTCTACGGCCTATACTTTGCTAAATCAACCAATAAGGGCTTAGTTGAAGTAAAGCCTTGCACCTTCTCACTAATGTACTGGTGGAAAGGCCTGCTTGGCTACCCTGACATGATTGAGATCTCCAAAGATAGCAATACAGCAATGCTGCAATTTGAATCCACCTTTGGTGGCGGTGATTCTGGTGAAACGGAGTTGACAGAAAAAGATGTGTTTGATGTTGACCACATTATTGAAGTCGACGAACAAGAGCAATTGGTCTCCCTCTACTCTTATGTTCCGATCCCAGTTCCGGAAAAGCTGATTGGTGCCTTAGGTCTCGCCATTCTGAATATCAACCCAGAAACGCGTTATGGCAGCTTAGAAATCTGTTCAACAGATAATGAGGAAGGTTTAAACGAACACTTCCTACGCTATCGTGCTGCTACGTATTTGCGCGGCATCAAATCTGGCAAGGTTGAGGCGATTGAAAGCATGGTCACCAATGGCTCAGAGTTCTTTGGTCTGGCCTTAGATGCGATGTGTGTCAACAAATCGATTAAGAAATGGTTGCTTAGTTAAGCAATCTCAACTTAATAGGTATTGCACACAAAAATATAGGTCATAGGAAAGCGGTCGTTCACTGTTTTGCGAGTTTCAACGATAGTGGCGCCTCGCTTTCCTAGTTTTTTGCACTCTTCCGCTGCGGCCGCCTGTGCTTCAGTATCTTTAGCCGATTTAGGGGCATGTACCCCAACCGTTCCATCAGATTGTCGATAGACTCCAAACTCACTCGGCGGAGTTGCGCAAGCTACCATCGCTATCGAAACAACGAGAACTAGGGCAAGTGGAATGATTTTCATATTGGGATTCGGATCTTTTAAGGAATGAAACCATTCTAGCTATCTTTTAAGCCTAGAAAATGGATTTCACTTATATCCAACTCGATCAAGCAAACGCTGTGCAGCAATTTGGTTCTTACCAATCGCTGCAACGGAAATATTTTCCGCCTTAAATGACCCCAATATTTTGAGCCCTTCATTTTCAATTTTGACTGACTTCACTACTGGCCATTCGTTATTACCGTTAGCAAAGTACTCTTGCGCAGAGTCACTAGCTAGGTATTCGAGAAACTGAACAGCGGCCTGTGGGTGCGGTGCACCCTTGGCAACGCCACCACCAGCGATATTGATATGCGTGCCAGTAGTCTGCTGATTTGGCCAAACAAATCCAATCTTGGAAACGATCGCCTGATCTTCTGGCTTAGTGGAGCGCAAAAGTCTAACCAAGTAATATGAATTTGTTAAAGCCACCCCACATTCGCCCGAGGCAACTGCTTTAATTTGATCGGTATCACCACCCCTTGGAGGTCGAGCCATATTGGCCACCATACCCTTAGCCCACTCTTCGGTGGCAGCCTCGCCTCGACGCTCAATCATGGCGCCGATCAATGACAGCATGTAAGGATGAGCACCCGAGCGCGTACATACCTTAGCTTTATTGATCGGTTCAGCTAACTTCTCATAAGTATCTACATCTTGTGGGTTCACTTTAGCTTTGTTGTAGACCACTAAACGAGCTCTAGTAGAAAACCCAAACCAAGTTGAACCCTCTGGTTCAGACTTAGATCGTAAGTTTGCTGGAATGCGGCTCTCTAAATACTTTGAATGAATTGGCTTAAAGAAACCATCAATTTGCGCCCGCCACAATCGTGCTGCATCCACCATCAAAATCACATCCGCTGGACTATTGGCACCTTCGCTTTTGAGTCTCTCTGCCAAAGCATTGTCATCGGCTTCAATACGATTGATCTTAATGCCGGTCTTTTTAGTGAAATCGCTATAGAGCGCTTCATCAGTTTGGTAGTGACGAGCGGAATAGAGATTGAGTTCTTTTGCTTCCTGGGCATGCAATGGTAGAGCCAGAATGCCACCCAGCATTAATGCAGTGAGGCCTAGGAATTGATGTATTTTTTGAGTTGCCATTGCTGTATTTGCGATCAGAATTAGAGTAAATCCAATGTATCACAAATACGAATGATTATCAATTAGGACTTGGAAATGACCCTGGAAAGCAGCAA
>JACCDT010373673.1_pt1 | contig 51943 bp, 47 predicted proteins | sample 7446291 | NCBI WGS metagenome assembly JACCDT01 (sample SAMN15323446, study PRJNA562643) | freshwater metagenome | isolation source: river surface water | place: USA:Blue River Watershed | collected 2017-08-17
AGAGTCCGCTAATGGATCTCCAAAACCATCGCCGTCTACATCTGCATAATAGGTTTGCGTTGCTAGACCATTGTCTGCCACTCCATCACAATCTTGGTCGATGCCATCGCACAATTCTGCTGCGCCGGGATATACCGTATCATCCGCATCGTTACAATCGGTATTGTCCAAGACGTAACCAACGGGCACTATGCAATTCACTGAATCCATTGCCGCATCTCCAAATCCGTCGCCGTCTCCATCAGCAAAGTAGGTTTGAGTTGCCAAACCATTGTCCGCAACACCATCACAATCTTGATCTATGCCATCACAAACCTCGACTGCTCCGGGGAAAATGGTGGCATCATTGTCATTGCAATCGCCTTGACAAACAAAAAAACCATCTGCGTCCACATCAAATCCCTCGTCAATGACTCCATCACAATTGTCGTCAATGAAGTTACACAACTCAACAGCGCCAGGATAGACATTCGCATTTGCATCGTCACAGTCATCACTGGTTTCCACAAAACCAACTGGAGCTACACAAGCTTCAATGCTGTTGGCACCTCCGAAATTATCACCATCGACATCCTCAAAATAAATGTTGGTTACACCCTCATCAATCTCACCATTACAATTGTTATCCAACTCATCACAAATTTCCAAGGCAACAGGGTTAATGGCATTATTGGAATCATCACAATCGTCTGCATTATCTACGTAACCAACGGGGATATCACAAGCAGCGGTATCCACAGCTCCAAAACCAAAACCATCGCTATCTGCATCCAAGAATGAAGTGATGTATAGATCTTGATCTAAAATTCCATCACAATTGGAATCGATATTATCACAAATCTCCGTTTGACCGGGAAAAATTTGGTCATCAAGATCATTACAATCCAACTCACAAACTGTAAATCCGTCCAAATCCTGATCCCAGAATTCATCAATCACCCCATCACAGTTGTTGTCAATAAAATCACAAGATCCCGGTTGAAAAGGGCCTTCCAACATTCCAGGGTTTACATTGGCATCGTTATCGTCACAGTCTCCTTCGCAAGTCGCCCATCCATCACCATCCAAATCAAAATCTTCATCTATTAATCCATTGCAATTCTCGTCTAGACCATTACAAATCTCTGCATTACCGGGGAATTGAAATGGATCTCCATCATCACAATCCGTATTATCAGAAACCATTGAGGGACCGGCCACGCATGCATCCACTGGGTTTGCATTATCGCCAAAACCATCCGCATCCAAATCATAATAAAAAGTGGTCAAAACAAAACCGTCATCGATGCCACCTGCACAATCATCATTGATTCCGTTGCATATTTCCGGCTGACCGGGGTTGATTGTTGCATCATTGTCCTCACAATCCGTATTGTCGTAAACAAATCCTGAGGGAAGCGGACAAGTTTCACGGCTCGTACCATCCAAAAATGGTGTTCCATATCCGTCACCATCGAAATCACCATAAATCGTTACTGGAGCAAAACCTTCATCAGTAGATCCATTACAGTTGTCATCCGCGAAATTACAAACCTCAACAGCTGCAGAATTTATGTTAGGGTTACTGTCGTTGCAATCCGTGTTATTGGCAACAAACCCTGCTCCACAGGCTGTAGGTTGATTCACGAGTAATCCAGGATTACCATAACCATCACCGTCTTGGTCTCGATAACAAACCACAAAAACCCCATCCAGCACAATGGGGTCAACCGTTGTACTATCGAGGTATGAATGATCATTGTCAGGAATGGTTGATAATGTGTTTTCCTTTGCGACTGCGTAGTTTAGCGAAAAAACAACAGCTGCAAAGGTTAAAACCCTTTCCAATGATTTGTAAAAAACTCTAGTCATTATGCACTATTTTTGGTTTTGGTACGGATTGTATCAATTACAAATATATGAAAATCGACCTAAGATTCTTTCCGTAGGTGAATTTAACATTCACTTATCAAATCTAAAAACATGTTTATCAATCATTTATATCAGAAAAAAAAGTCTAAATCCTTAGATATTTTAAAACAATTGAGGGAACTATTTTTTGCAGTTTTCAACAACAATTTGACTAAGAAAAGTGGAACAGTTTGGATATACCCAGAATTCCCGAGTCGTAATTCCACTATTTACAAAATTTCCAGACGTTTGAAATTCAATTTGGTCACCCAACCTTTTCCGAATACCGAACTGGGCATACACTTTCACGACGCCACCATCAATTCACCCCTGGAACAAAACCACCCTTTTCCAATAATCAATAAAGAAATATATGATATTTCTAAGATAAAAATTGATGAGGTTCATTTAGAAATTTTCGGTTATAACACCATTGTCAATCCATTGACGCACATCGGATCATGCGTTGTCAAGAGCAATGAAAATGCACTTCATGATGGTCAAATCATTCGATGTCCAATACAACAAACCGAAAAAAACAAAATCTATCAAATCATCATCGATAACCAAGAACAAGAACTATTTGTGGATTACAGAATTTGCGTAATGAAATCGGATATAGTGATCGCTTATAAAAAATACAAAACAAGAGAATTGCGTTTTACGAACGACACCTGCGCCGCCTCCATTTTAGACATCCAATTCATCCCTGAAATCATTCAAAACTATATCGTTTCATTCACCAAAAAAATGCAATCTGATTTTTGCGAAATAGATGTGTTAAAAGACAACAATACTGGAAAGTGGTACATTATCGATTTGAATAAAACTCCGTATGGACCACCAGCGTCTTTATCTAAATCCGATAAAAAGAAAGCCGTTGAAATTCTATCCAACGGCTTTTCAAAAAACTTTATGAATTAACGCTTACTCAGAAGCGAATTTCTCGACTACCGGTTGAGTGACACCCGTGTTACTGAATCCACCATCATGGAAAAGATTCTGCATGGTGACGTACTTTGTCAAATCGCTGAACAAAGCAACACAATAGTTGGCGCATGCCAAGGCGTCTGCATTTCCTAGAGGCGACATTTCTTCAGAGTAATTGATGAATCCATCAAAACCTTTCACACCGCTACCTGCAGTTGTTACTGTCGGTGATTGACTGATGGTGTTGATCCTCACTTTATTTTTAACCGCATAATGGTAACCGAAACTTCTAGCGATACTTTCTAACAAAGACTTGGCATCAGCCATGTCTCCATAATCAGGAAATATCCTTTGCGCTGCAATGTAGCTGAGAGCCACTACTGAACCCCACTCATTGATAGCGTCTTTTTTATAAGCCGTCGCAAGCATTTTATGCAAACTAACCGCACTAACGTCCAATGTTTGTTTATACCATTCGTAATTCACATCCGTGTAATGTTTTCCTTTTCTTACGTTGGGAGACATTCCAATGCTGTGCAAAACAAAGTCAATTTTTCCGCCAAAATGATCCATTGCTCCTGTGAACAAATTATCTAAATCTTGCTCATTTGTTGCATCCGCAGGGATTATGGGTGCATTAATCTTCTCAGCCAAACCATTGATTTCGCCCATGCGCATGGCAATTGGAGCGTTGGTTAATACAATTCTTGCGCCATGCTCGTGTGCCAATTCTGCCACCTTCCACGCAATGGACTTATCATTCAAGGCACCTGAAATAATGCCTGTCTTACCCTCTAATAATTTTGCTGACATATATCGCTATTTAGTTAGACAAATATAGGCCTTCTTTTTTTGTTCTGAATTAAATTTGTACCTTAACCCTTGAAATGACGCCAAAATCCTCCTACCATAAATTATTGCAAAGGCAAATTAAGAAAGTTCAGTCTTTAAGCGTCACTGCGGAGGAAAAACTTGACTTGTTGATGGATCTGGTTCATGACTCCTACAATACGTACGACAAGGACATCAATCATCTGAAAACTGTAATTCGTGAAAGCTCCACGGAGCTATTAGAGAGCAATGAGCAACTTAAAAAAGCGCATGCTGAAATTGCAGATGCCTACACCAATGAGGTCGGATTACTCAATAATTTGATTGATAAATCAGGTGAAGCCGTGCAAGTATCTACTGAAGATGGTGTTATGGTGTACATCAATGAAAAAGGAGCTCAGCGCCTCCAACGCAGCAAAGATGACATTCTTGGAAAATTTGTAGGCGAGGTTGAGAAAACTTTTTCCAGTAAGCAAGATTGGGCTCTTCATGTGTCCCAATTGAAAAACAACGGCCCGATGATTATCGAAGGGCTCCACAAAAAAGCAGATGGCACAGAGTTCCCTATTGAAGCCAATGCTTATTACACCGAGATTGGCTCGAGAGGTTATGTCATTGCCTTTATTCGGGACATCACCGAAAGAAAAAAAATAGAATCACAGTTGCTCAATTCGTTGACAGAAAAGACAACTTTACTCGGAGAAATTCATCATAGGGTTAAAAACAATTTGACTGTTATTTTTGGATTACTTGAGATGCAAATTCTACAAAGCGACAATAACGAAGTCATCAAAATATTGCGAGAAAGTCAAGGGCGTATCCAAAGCATGTCCATGATTCATGAAATGCTATATAAGACAACGGACTTACAAAATGTAAATCTAACAGCCTACATTAGAGATTTGGCTCAAACCATTTACAGGACCTACCACACCAACGATAATATACATCTTGAAATCAGGAACGAAACTGAAATAGGACTTTCACTCAACAAAATGATTCCTTGTGGATTATTATTGAATGAAATTTTAACCAACGCCTACAAATACGCTTTTAACGGCAGAGAAAATGGAACTATTTTCATCGATACACAGTTAAATGATGGACAATTGATTCTTGTCATCGGTGATGATGGAACCGGCCTCCCTGAAATCGAAACTTCTATTAAAACACACAGCTTGGGCATGAAGCTCATTCACTCCTTCTCTAAACAATTAAAAGCCAAAATGACCATTGATAACTCTGTTGGCGTAAAATACACTTTTCAAATTCCATTAAATTAGGCATGAGTAAAAAAATTCTTTTGGTCGAGGACGATGAAATCATCGCATTTCTGCATCGTCACTTCATCGAAAAATGCGGATATGAAACCTTAGAAACGGTAGATAATGGTGAAGACGCCATTGAGGACGTTAAAAAATTCAACCCAGATGCCGTGCTCATGGATATACGAATAAACGGTGAAATGGATGGAATTGAAACCGCACATAAGATTAGACAAATATCTGAAGCCCCTATCATTTTCTTAACAGGAAATTCAGATGAGAACACCCAAGAGCGCGCCAAAATGCCCGGACAAATAGGCTATTTGGTCAAGCCGGTACGTCACGAAGATCTTTGCGCAGCTCTGTCCAAAGTTACATTTTAAGACAATGGTTAGCATAATAATAACTGCATATAATTATGGACGATATATCGAACGTGCATTGCGCAGTTGTCTTGATCAAAGCCTGGCGAAAAATCAATATGAAATCATTGTCGTGAATGATTGCAGTACAGACAACACCGTTGCTATATTAGACAACTACGAGCATGATGCGAGAATCTATCATCTCGATAAAAATGTTGGTTTATCGGCGGCACGCAACTTTGGTGTGAAAAAAGCAAAAGGACAATATGTAGTTTTCTTGGACGCTGATGATTACATCCACAAAGAAATGATTCAAGTTCAAAAATTGTATCTTGAAGAAAATCATCACCTCAATGCTGTAGCCATTGATTACTACTTGGTAGATGATTTGGAAACGCACAGAGAGCGCGTATCTGCTGAAGAAAAACCCATCGCTTGCGGAATCATGTTCAGAAAGGATTTGCTTATCGAAATCGGATTGTACGATGAAAGTTTTAAGGCCCGAGAAGAGGAAGATTTACGCATTCGCTTCCTAGAAAAATTCAACATTTATCACATCCCATTGCCGCTCTACCGTTACCGCAGGCATGAGCAAAATTTAACCAATAATTTGGATATGATGGAGGAGGCGCAAGCGCAACTTCACCAAAAACACGAAAACATTTGAATATGCAACTTACCGAATTTATTGCTCTTCATGACAACAAGAGTATAACAAGACCTTTCATTATTGCAGAGGCTGGTGTTAACCATGAAGCCAATATGGATTTAGCCAAAAGACTCATTGACGAAGCCGCAGAAGGAGGCGCTGATGCCATAAAATTTCAAACCTACAAAGCAGACACCATAGCTTCTAAAGATAGTCCTTACTATTGGGACATTACCAAGGAACCCACAAGGAGTCAGCACGAGTTATTTCAGAAATATGATAAATTTTGGAAGAAGGAATATGAAGAGTTGAAGAAATATTGTGATCAAACTGGTATTGAATTCATGAGTACCCCTTTCGATGCGGAAAGTGCACTGTTCTTGAATGACTTGATGAACGTGTATAAAATTTCATCATCAGACATCACCAATTTTCCTTTTATCGAAATGCAGTGTCAATTTGGCAAGCCCATCATTTTAAGCACGGGTGCTTCACATTTATGGGAAATTCAGGAAGCTGTAAGCATCATTGAAAAATATGGGAATCCATTGGTTCTAATGCACTGTGTTTTGAACTACCCTACCCCCAATGCCAATGCTCATTTGGGCATGATTTGGGATTTGAGAAATAAATTCCCCCAACACATCATCGGATATTCAGACCATACAGTACCGCAGGAAATGGAAGTGATACACTCCAGTGTTTTGTTAGGAGCCACAGTTATCGAGAAACATTTTACCCATGATAAAACTTTGCCTGGAAATGATCATTACCATGCCATGGACAAAGAAGATTTAAAATTGTTTTGGAATAAATGGGAAAAGACACAAGAACTCCTTGGAAGTTTTGAAGTTGCCGCATTGGCAGACGAAGAACCTGCAAGAAAAAATGCACGAAGAAGCCTCGTCGCAGCGCGCAATATTCCGGCTGGAAAGGCCATTGAGGAAAGTGATTTAACTTGGAAAAGACCCGCCCATGGGATTAGCCCTAAATTCATGGTAGATTTAATTGGTCAAAAGGCTGCCCATGACATTGCGGAAGACACCGTCCTTCAATGGCGATATTTTCATGGATAACTGATTAGCATCACAGCTAAACGACCATGAAAAATCATATTCGTTTAACACTTTGCTTGAACAAATGGGTATACTTTAGTGGCCCATCACATTTAGGAAATGTACAAGTATTGGATTGCTTCTTTGATTGCTTTTTCATTTTGTCTTATAAGACAAGAAGGGTTTTCTCAATTGGTAATCAATGAGGTTCTCATTAATGCTACTACTGCCAATAATGACGGAAATAATTCTCCCAACACAGGAGAATGGACTGAATTGTTGAACAATAGCTCTAATACATTGGACATCTCGTGTTACGTCATGACCGACGGAGATTGGTCAGTAACCTTCCCTCCGGGAACTACATTACCCCCTTTCGGGATTATCACCATTGGCTCAATATTCTCCCAAATTCCCGGCTTAGATATCAACCTCGCCACTTGCAATTGTACCAGTGGACCAGCAAGTGATATTGGAGTTTTTACCAACGGAAATGAGCAGCTCATCATCGCCACCAACACAGGACAAATCATCGATGGTGTGTACTGGGGAAACGGCCAATTTGGGGGAAGCTTCACGACCAGCGGTTTATTTGGATGCCCTGCTCTCACCATTCCCATTTTGCAATCCAATCCTAACATGCAACAAATCCAAGGAAGCATTGCGGAAACGGTAACAGCTTATCTTCCATGCAATGGAACAATCGTCATTGGAGGAAATACCAATCCATCGCCAGATGCGCCGAATATAGGCCCAATCCAAACCATCAATCCCAATGAGATTATCACCCATGAAAATTGCGGAACATTGGGATCCATCACGCTCAATCCATCAGGAGGCATAGGACCGTTTGAATATCTGTGGGCCAATAATCTAGGCAATGCCAATACCATCAATGCACTTCAGAATGGCAATTACAATGTCGACATCACCGATTTGGGACAATGTAACACCATACAAAACTTTTCATTCATTGTTCTAGAAAACAACAGTACTAATTTAAACATAAGCGCCGATAACCTCACCATCTGCAACGGAGAAAGTGTAACATTGACAGCCACTGGTGGAAGTAACTATTCCTGGAACAATGATCCATCATTATCCAATACCACTGGCAACATTGTTACTGCCACTCCTACCACCACCACCACTTTTACCGTTGAAGACAACACTGGTAGCTGCAACAGCACTTCGAGCATAACTATCCAAGTGAATGACATCCCGTCAACCAATCTGTCTTACAACACAACCTTGTGTGAGGGTGACGATTTGATGTTGACATCTAGCACAACCACAGGGACATTTCAATGGACAGGGCCCGCCGGATTCTTGAGTTCACTGCCCTCCCCTTCTGTCATCAATGTTTCACAAAGTCAGGCGGGTAATTACACTCTCACACTCACGCAAAACAATTGCGCTTCAATTTTTACTTTGCCTGTTACAATAGCTGCACCCATCTCCAGCACCATAAATCCTGCGGGTCCATTCTGCCCCGGAGATTTACCTGTTGATTTGATTGCAGTTGAGGAGCCAGGCAACTGGACGGGTCCAGGCATAGTAGACAACACATTGGGTGTATTTGATCCAGCTCAAGCCAATGTAGGAAACAACAATATTGTTTTTCAAAGCAACAATACTTGCACACTTCCAGCCTACTTAACAATAGTTATCCAATCATTGGGCGATGCCACGATCAATCCCATTGGGGATATCTGCGAAAACAGTTCCGATATTAACCTTCAAACCGCCACACCAGGAGGAAGCTGGACAGGAAATGGCGTCAATAGCCTTGGCACCATTCAACCCAACTTGTTAGGTCCTGGAAACTACCAGGCCATTTACACTCTTTCTGGTAACTGCGGCGCAACTGAAACTTTGAATTTTGTCATACATGACAATCCCACACCCAATATAACCGTCAGTGATGCGGCGGTATGTATCCCTGGCAACGTCACTCTTAGCGCTGACAATGCCAATGCTGGATGGCAATGTGAATGGTGGGTAGATGGAATACCCGTCGGGAACAATTGCGCAGCACAAGCCTACACAGTGGAGACCATCAATTGTAATCCAGTACAACTGATTGTTACTGATAACTACGGTTGTATTGGAAGCACCATCATTCCCAACGCCATTTGCGGACAGATGCCACCAGTGGCAGCATTTACCTCAGATCCGACAAGGCCCATGGCCACGGACAACAACATATCTTTTATTGATTTGTCCACCAATGCCAGTCAATTGTTGTGGGAAATTGCAGGATCAACCTTTACTACCTCAACCGTGGATTATCCCATTACAGGACTTGAAGAAACCATACAATTGTGTCTAACTGCAACCAATGACATTGGATGCGAAGACAAAACATGCAAAATCATTACTCTTTTGGACGATTATGGAGTCTATGTACCATCGGCTTTTACGCCCAATGAAGATGGCTACAATGATGGGTTTGGACCTGTACTTTACAACTTGCCATTGACTGAAATCAATTACACGTTTTCTATTTACAGTCGGGATGGTGAGCGGGTATTTTACAGTAAAAATCCGAAGCAAAAATGGCATGGCAACAAAGATGGCGGTGACCTCTATGTCTTGCAAGACAGCTACGTTTGGGTTCTGGAATTAAATCTGCCCGATGCAGGGGAGCGCAGGATTTTCAAGGGGGATGTAAAAATTTTGCGATAAAAATTAAAAACCATTTTTTTTGAAAGGTAGTCTCGTATTATCTTTGGCGCGGAGAGTTGGCAGAGTGGTCGATTGCGGCAGTCTTGAAAACTGTTGACTGTAACAGGTCCGGGGGTTCGAATCCCTCACTCTCCGCCAAGTGACTGTCTAAAAAAGTCCAAAAGCGTCTAAATCAGTGGTTTAGGCGCTTTTTTGTTTTAGTTCTTTTCTTAAAATGTATCGGTTTGTCTATACTTTGGGTTTCTATCTGGGTTTCTTTTTTTAGAGGCCAAAAAAGAAACCCAGCAGTTAGACAGATTAAGACATAATAAGACTGAAAAACAAGCAATTACGCTAGCTTCTTTCGCCTTAGGGATGTAATTTTGTAATCACAAATGGGGGGCACAATTTTTAAAAATTGCGCCAAAATGGTTTCTAAAAAAGCAAACTTCTCGCTGGTCATCTACATCAGCAGAACAAAGACAAAACAGAACGGTGAAGTACCGGTTCTGATGAAAATCAACATCAATGGAGAACGTGCAGTTATGCAGCTCCAGCGAAGCATCCTTCCCGATCAATGGGACAATCAACGCAGCCGAGCAAGTGGTCGCTCTCATGCTGCTAATGAGTTTAATCAGTACATTGATTCGGTCGTCACCAGGGCTCGTCAGAAGTATTCCGAGCTCATTACCATGCACGACACGGTTACGCCACAAATGCTGAGAGATGCGATCCTAGGCGTTAATACCGCCAAGGCAAAGATGATCGTTGAAATTTGGGAAGATCATATTGAAGGGCTTCGTAAACTTATTGGCAAGGAAAGCACTTATGCTACTTGTCAGAAGTACACTGCGGCCAAGAATCACTTCCAAACCTTTTTGAAGCAGCGTTACAAGGTTGCTGATGTACCCATCAAGGCTATTGACAATTACATGGTCACAGAGTTTGGATTGTATCTTAAAACGGAAAAGGGCTGCAATTACAACACGGCAAACAAGTTCCTTCAAAACCTTAAAAGGATAACCTACCGCTGCCTTCGTCATGGTTGGATTGTTAAGGATCCGTTTGCCGGAATCAGCTTAAAGATGAAGGAAGTTGATCGTCCTTATCTCACCGAGGAAGAGCTTCAAAAGCTGATGGAGTTCAGCTCACCGTTTGACCGCTTAAATCGTGTGCGTGACTTTTTCATCTTCTCTTGCTTTACCGGTCTTGCTTATGCTGATGTAAAGAAACTCAAGCGATGCGAAATTGAAATCAACGAAGCCGGTTACTGGATAAAGACAAAGCGTAAAAAGACCGGAGGCCGTGCGAACATTCCTTTATTGCCGGTTCCTGTGAAGATCATTAACAAGTATGTAGACTTAGATATGCTCCAGGATAATGATCCAGTGTTACCGTTACTAAGTAATCAAAAGATGAATGCGTACATCAAGGAAATTGCAGACCTGTGCGGAATTACCAAGAATCTTTCCTTCCATGTGGCTCGCCACACTTTTGCAACAACAGTAACGCTCACCAATGGCGTTCCTATCGAGAGTGTGAGTAAGATGCTTGGGCATAAGAACATTCAAAGCACACAGCACTATGCACGAATAGTAGATAAAAAAGTTGGTGATGATATGCACCTACTCTCGCAGAAAATAGAGAATCGATTATCACTCACAATTTGAAAATGAAACCCTGGCCAGTCCAGGGTTTTTTATTAGACATTTTAAGACATTTCAAGAATATGGATGGACAGTTTAAGATCAGATCATACGGATATGGAGAGCTTGCACTACAATACTTTCCAAATAGCAATAAAAGCAGCGCAAGCACTCAGTTAGGTCGTTGGATAAGGCAAAATGAAAAATTGAAAAGACAGTTAATGGAATTGGGCTTTAAACCTAGAAAAAAAATCCTTACTCCAAGCCAGGTTAAGTTGATTGTTGGTTTTTTTGGGGAGCCTTAATGATTCTCAGCCATACGCAGGCAGGGATTTTAATTCTAAACTACCTACGAAGAACCAAACTTTAAATTTATAACATTCCTTTCCTACGAAGCGCCAAACCTCTGCTTACGTATAGATGAAGTTAGGGCATCGTGTTTTCTTCATAGTATGCAAAAGATTGTGGTGGTACTTTTCCGAAAGATTCTTTTATACAAAGTTCCTTTTTATATCTCTTGACTCTTTTAACTTCAAGGGCAAATCCATTCTCCTTGCCGGCAAAATAGTCGTAAAAATAGTCTTCTGTAATTCCCGAAAAATCTTTGGTTTCTTTCCAAAGCGTATTTAAGTCTTTGAAATGAATTTCCCCAATTTCAAATTCCCCAATAACCATGCTTACAGGAGCAGATGCGTAAACAATGACTTTAGAAACATCTTTATTTTTAAAGATGCTTCTTCTGAATTCGAATTTTTTTTCTCCTTCAAAAATCTTGTTTGCAAACTCTGGCTTAATCGACAATATAATTTTCATTTGCTCGAGCTTCTTTTAAAAATTCTTCAAATTTAGCATTTTCAATTTGTACAAATCCACGAGGTGCGTCAGATATTGACTTTATTATCCCCATCTCTATAAGTCTTTTTAAATTAACCTTCGGCTTAGGGAGAGAATCTATGTAAAGAAAGTTAACGATGAAAGGTCGGTTGTTTTTTCTGAAATCCCACCAATGACTTAGCTCTTCATCTTTAAATATACTTCTCTTGCGGCATAGTCTAATGAATTCAGCTTCACTTTCGATATTCGTTATTACACTCTCTACAACACCAATAGTAGATATCACACTTTCGTGATATCCACCTGTCCTGTAAAATAGAATTATGTCCCCACGAACTAAGTCCTTAAATATTGAACGAGAAATATAAACCTTCTTTAATGCATTTCTATGGGGTGCATTCTCGACATAATCCAAAGGAGATTCATTGTTCAGGTATGAATCTGGAAAAAGTTCTGTATGATAATCAGGCCAAATTGGATTTAAGAATACTCGTGAACTTCTTTTTATAAAAGGAAAACATTCTCTCGGATTTTCAAGGACTTTCTTAGTAAAGTCCCTGACAAATACTCTTTCACTTCCGTTCTTTGATTCTTTCTCTCCCCAATACTTGAATCCCCATTCATCCAAAAGGGCAATTAATCTTCTTTGTTCATCTCTTTTATCAAAGATAGTAACATAAATTTCATCAACCATATTGGCAATAGCATTGTCGAAAATGATTTTCAAAAATCGTTCACCCAATTTATATCCTGTGGAAGTTACTTTGAAAGTTCCAATTTTTAATCTCTTTTTTTGATCGAATGCCGGCTTAATATCTGCATAACTCTCGCTTCCTGCATTTTCAATCTTCAGATACAAGAAAGCTTTTACTTTGCCATCAGTAATACACACATAAGAAATATTGTCTGCTTTCTTGTTGAACCAAGAATCAAATTCGCCATAATCTTCCAAAAACGAATGAAAAAACTCATCTTTCAAATTGATATTACCAAAGTAATCTTTCTTGACAGACAGTACTTTATATTCCTTTAAATCAGGATTTTCAGAAGTGCATTTGTCAATGAAGGCGTCAATCTTGTAGATTTTGTCTGCAATGCCTAAGAATTTTGCCTTCCTATGAATACCCTTATCCTCGGTAATTAAAAAGTCGACTCTACTGTTCAGAACCTCTTTTAGTAGGCTTGTGTCTATAAAGTCATTTCGGGACTTATCAGCCTCCCTAAGAATAGATATCTTCTCTGTTTCGGGTGAGTCTGTCTTAAGTTGGTTATAGTTGCCAATTTTAACACGCATGGTATTTACAACTTCCTCATCCTGATAAGACCCTATTTCTTCAATGGTTAAAGGGTGTACACACTTTTCATAATGAAGCTTATCTATCCAATTGAATAGCAAACCAATATCTTGATTGTAAATCCTACTAGCTTCACGATGTATAATAATGTTAGTATCGAGTAAAATTCTCATTATATAAAAATGTTTTTAAGTTATTGGTTTCCTCAGATTTAAGGGTCAAATGCGGTTTGTTAAGCTGTTCCGCCAATTCTTTTGAATACTCAAGTTCAAGTTCCTGGAATTTTAAAAGCAAATTATAATCATATTCTCTTTTGTCACGGTTCTCGAGACGTTTTTTAATTTCTTGAACGTCATCTACAACAATAATAAATGCAAAGGGATTTAATGTTCTGAATGTATCAAAGTCAATCTTTTCAGGAATATTGTCTGTATTCAATAAACAATAGTGACCATCAAGAACATATCTTTCTTTTTCCTTAACAATCTGTTGAAGGTTGGTGATTAGACGATTTTGAGTAAAAGCAAAATCGTCCACCAATTTGTTTTCCTTCTGGCTGATATCTTCCCACTTCAATACATCACTTGCACTTAAATGATGTAGATTAAGGTCATTGCAAACATTTCTGCAAAGTGTTCCCTTACCAACTCCGTGAATACCTCCTATGAAAATAATTTTCTTCATTTCGAGTGATGTCTTTATAGCATGCTCCCTAACGTTTTGGCGCTTGACGCAGTGGCGGATTTCGGAGCACAAAACTGTCAATACACCGCAAAAGTTGATGCGAGGTAGAATATTCAATTAACCACGTCACCCGCCATTGAGCCAAACGGCTGTTACCACAAGTGCTTCTCATAGGTTGTATATAGATTGTCGTTTTCTAAATGCTGTCTCGCCTCCTTCCAAAATACCACAAGCTGTTTTATTTGTTCTTAGATTGTCTATGGAACCTCTGTCAACAATCAAAGTTTTTTCATTCGTACTCTTTAAAGGAATAATGAGTTCTGAGTCACCAAGAACAGCAATGTTTGCGTTGTGTGTAACTATGATGACTTGTCTATGCTCCTTTATTCTTTTAAGGTTTTTTACGAGTGTTTTATAAATAAATTCACTGTCCAAATTGTCCTCTGGTTGGTCAATAATTAGAGGACAGTTACGTTTTGAATACAAAAGTAAAGTAAGTAAAATGGACTGTTGCTGTCCCATTGATAGTTTTGAAAAATCTCTCTCTAGAACAGTTGTTGAGCCGTCCGGATTTGAAACTATTTTTTTTATTTTAATGAATGGCTTATCCTTTACAATTACTCTTTCTATTTGTCCTAAAGTTGTTATGTTTTTTAGTCGGCTAACTATATCTAAAGCTTCTTCTTCTGAAAATATTTGTTGTGCGGACGCATTTCTTAAGTTTGTAAAAACGGTTTTGTCTGATTTATATATGGCTTTGATTAAGTCAAAGTACGAAATGCCTTCCACGATAGAATCCCCTTTAGAACGAAATCCCATAGTACTTTTAATTATTTCAGCAAGCTCATTCGATAGATTCTGTTTTTCAATCCTAAGTTCGACTTCATAGTCAACAACCGAACCCTTTAGATTTAAGTTAACAGTATGAATGAATCTATATCGTTCGTTGTAAAGTTCATCAAGATTATTCTTTCTATCACTAAGTATTTTGTTTCTATCTTTTACTAGTTCTTTATACTGAGTTTCTTTTTGTCTCAGTTCTTTTAACTTGGCTTCATAGTCGCTGACATCCTTTGTTACCTTTCGTATAAAAGAAATATCAAGTTTGATTCCTTGAGCTTCAAGAGTTGCTCTTTTTGCTTCAATTTTTTTGATTATGTCAATTTCTTTGGCTTTCCATTTTTCAACCTCCTCTTTGATTTTGTCTTTAAATGCGATTGAATCAACTACAACTTGTGATGATTGCAAACCGATTGCTGAAATGTAACCTTCCATTAAAGTTGAAACAGCTTTATATTCCTCTTTCCCAACAATTATTTCTGCTTCTGTTATCGAATTAATAGAATCTTTTAGTAATCCAGTGTTTAGTCCATTAGTAATATTCTGAATATGTGTATCAAGATTGGAAATCAACTCTGACCTTAACGTTCGTTCATTTGCAATTCCTTCTTCGAGTTCTACTATTTCTTTGGCCTTATTAGTTTTTAATGTCGCTAATTGTCCCTTAGCATTATTAAACGCTTGTTCTAATGCAGGTATTCTATCTATTTCTAATTTAAGTCTTTCTTTTAAAGTTTGATTTTCAAGTAACGCTGTTCTAAACGATTCGTCTTTTACTTCGTAAGCATTCGTATCAATAAAATTGTCTATAAACTTCAATAGTATTTCAGGGTCTTTACCGCATTTTTGAATCGTTGCAGCAGTTTCGCCCTGACCGAAGCTTTCAATGGTAACTTGTTGTATGCCGTTTTTAGGGTCTGTGAAATTTAAATTACTATTATATTTTTGCTTTTGGAATTCAATAACTTGTCCAGCTTCATCTTGATAGTATAGTTTAATTGTATCAGGCCAGACTTCATTATCTAAAATATCTTCTCTTGTTGGATTTCCTGATACAGCACGAAGACATTCTAGTGTAGTAGACTTGCCAGTTCCGCGACCCCCAATTAAACTATTGAAGTTATCACTAAAGTGAATTTTATTACCATCCAAAATACCTCCTTCAAATTCGATTCCTAAAATTTTCGGGAAGCTTGTTGGTATACTTTCCTCAATTCTAATTCTTGAATTTGCATCAAGAAAGGCAACTCTGAATGAACTGAAATTGAGTTCATCCATTTTAATTCTTGTTAGTTTTTTTGTGCCACTTAGATTTTTTCCAAGTGAAGTAAGCTTATGAGCATCCGAAGACATTATTTTAGCAATGTTATAAGAATTGTCCTCTTTTAATATTTCTTTTCTTGCCTTAAACAATCTTTTCCTATCTGCATTCGTATCTGATTCTGTAAACCAATCAACTGCATTCTTATTTGATATTTCTAAACCATACAAAAGCTCGTGTTTTAAGATGGCTTCTTTGAAAGGAGTATATCCAGGAGTATAATTTTCAAAACCTGCGTCAATATCAATATGAGCTGCAATCCCAAAACCACCATATTTTTTAGCGATATCTAGTGCTCCAGTTATTGTTGTGTCACATTGCTTTTTGTCATCGGAAATTGTCAATTCGCCAATGAATGACCTTATCTTTTCGTATGTTTCAAAATAAACTAGGAAATGCCCTTGACTTGTAGAGAGTTCAACGCCCGGAACAACTAAGATATTTTTCCCTTCCGCATATTCTAATGCTGCTGGAATATTTCCGATTTCGTTATGGTCGGTGATACTTATGACTGAAATATTTTCTTTAATAGCTTCATCAATAATCTTCTCAGGTGTCATTTCGGTATCAAAGACATCATATGAAGCATATTTACCAAACGAGTGAATATGAAGGTCGGCTCTGTAAAATTTAGCTCCGTTGTCAATTAGTTTTATTTCTAGTAAACTCATTTCAGTTAATATTACGATTGTCTTTTAGCATTGGTGGTAACTCAGATATATGCTCTATAACTATTCGTTTATTAAATTAGATTTAGGTCGTTAAGCGCAAAATCATGTCATTATATCAGCCCTTCAAAAATAATTAAAATTCAAGAGATTATATACTTTGGTCAACAACTAACGACAACGGTCGACAACCTTCAACTCCCTCTCAAAACTTCTCCCGAATCTTGTCTCCACAAAAGGCAAAATTTATGAATCACCCACAAGATACCGGCGCATTTACCACAGTTTCAGGAATGATTGGTGGCGTGGTAAAAGCTATTTCCGTGAAACCGGTAATGATGGCGATAACATTTGGCTCTCTGGCCAATGTGATGATCTATGCAGCTGCTTCTGCTGGCATAGGCTACATCGTAAAAAAAGCACTCGATAAGATTTCAGAGCGCATCAGTTCAAAGTTTAACCAAAATCAAAATTCAAAGACAGATGAATAAGGTTTTGGGCATAGGACTAATTGGTTTGGGAGCCTATGGGCTCATCAAATTGCTTCGCATGAAGAATGTGAGCGATTCCATTTCTACCAACCTAGTCAATCCCCGAATCCATAAAGTCAGTCTTGCAGGAATTTCTTTTCGCACGGAGGTTGCTATCAACAACCCAACGAAAGATTCAATTCAAATCACAAAGCCGGTGGTAACGCTTACAACCAACGGCAAACTGTTGTCTCAATCTAACTCGGAAAATAAAACGATTACGATTGAACCGCTTAATGTGTCAAAAATTGACACGATTGAACTTGTTTTAGGCTGGACAACTATCGGAACATTTGTTACCGGTATCCTGAAGAAAATCCCTCAGCTCATCGCAGCTTTCAAACCAGGAAGCACCAACGATATTGGGCAGATTCTCGGTATTCCTATCGAGATGACCTTTTCTACTTACGCCAACGGCATCTTTTATCAATCAACACCTGAGAAGCTACTGTGATGCAACTGGCTCGTACCATATCGCCCGATTTTGAAATCACTTCCGGTCAAAGACCGATTCGTGATGGAAAGCAATATGACCGCTATTTTCCAAAGCCGGATGAGCGTGATCGTATTATCATCAAAGATGGTGAAGTGAGCGATACTGTTGAGCTAATGGAGAAAGTCGTTCACAAATATCTGACGGACACTTCTCGCATAGCTCCATTGCTGAAACGAAGGAACCTGGATGAAACATGCAAGTCGATTTACGACTTCGTTTACAACCACATTCAATACAAGCTCGACAAGCGTGGACTAGAACAGCTTCGCAGACCTGCTCGTTCCTGGGCTGAACGCAGAACCGGTGTGGACTGCGACTGCATGAGCATTTTCGTTTCAAGTATTCTGACCAATCTTAAAATTCCACATAGTTTCCGCATCACTCGATACTCAGCCGATCATTGGCAACATGTGTATGTGATTGTTCCGGACGAACGAGGTGGTTATATCAACATAGATGCGGTAGTCTCTCCCTTTGGTTATGAGAAACCTTTCACAGATAAATTGGATTATACCATGAGTTTAAATGGAATCAATGTCGCTGTACTCAGCGGCTTAAATAGCGACCTGGACACCGTTGTAATGGGTGCAGGTTTATCAGGCTCCGATTTAGGAGCTACAACTGCAAAACAAGACCTAGACAGCATCTACCGTCACTTGGTAGCTACCCGAAAAAGTATTGTCGACAATCCCAAAATGGTCAGCTCCATTGACGATCCGCAGGCACTTATCAAAATGCTTGACTATGCCATTCAGTATTTCTATACCGATAAGCGTGACGAAGCACTTGCTGTTTTAGAACAAAACGAGGCACAGCTCAATTTCAGAAACGGATTTTCCGGTTTGGGAGATGATGTTTTCGATCACGATGAGTATGCACTCAACGGCCCAGGAAAGAAAGGCTTTTTCAAGGGCATCAAGAATGCAGTTCAGAAAGTTGGCAAAGGCCTAAAGGAAGTCGGCAAAGCAGTTGTTCGTTTCAATCCGGTGTCCATTGCAGCCCGTGGTGGCTTTCTGGTAGCCATGAAAACAAACTTGGGTAAAATGGCTGCTAAACTCAAATGGGGCTATGCTACTAAAGAACAAGCTGCTGCAAAGGGAATCAGCGAAGCTCAATGGAACAAAAGCAAAGAGGCACTTGCCAAAGTAGAACGCCTGTTTGCAGATAAGCTCCAAGGGAAGCGTGATGCTCTTCGTAATGCCATTTTGAAAGGCAAAGCTGGCAATTTGGACGGAATTATTGAAGAAGATTTTCAAGGGCTTGGCGAACCAGTTACAGCCGCAACACTGGCAGCCGCAACCCCTATCATCGTGGCAGCTATTAAAATTCTGAAGGATTCAGGACTACTCAACAAAAACGAGAATGTCAATCCCGATGATTTGGCTAAGGAAATGGCCAACGATCCTAGTGCTGCTGAAGCACTGCAAAAGGCAGGATCGGAAAGTGGCACAGAATCAGGTGGCGATGCACAAAAAACAGCCAGCACTACCAGCGAAACCGATTCCGGAACAAGCTCCGGAGGTGGTGTCATGGAGTTCATCAAAAAGAATCCAGTGCCAGCTGTAATTGGCGGCGGTTTGCTTGCTTTTGGTATCTACAAAATGGTATCAAAGCCAAAGAAACCAGTATCCCTATCGGGCTATCGCAGCAAAAAGAAAAAACAAAGCGGTAAAAGCAAGTCGCACAACAGCTCAAAGCAATTACCCATGAAATCAGTAAAACTCTTATAAGCAACCAATAAAATCAATAATCATGGCAACTCAACGAAAAACCAATTCCAAAATCAGCAGCCAGGCTGTAATGGAAGAAGTAAAAAACCTGGCGATGCTCGGAGGTGGTGTCGTACTGGGTTCTGTGGGCGGCAGACTCATTGACAAGGTAATGAAAGTGGACGGTACAGAAACCGGCTTCAATGCCAAAGCAATGGCTCGTCCAGTTGTGCTCATCGCAGCCGGTGCAGCCGGAGCGGTGATGCTCAAAGAAAAAAACATGAAGCTCCTTGCTACCGGTGTCGGTGCAGCAGGTGTACTGAGTGGCGTAAAAGTCATCCTAAAAAAAGACTTGTTAGCCGGACTGGCTGACTTTAGTGGTCTTGGCAACGATGATTCGGACATGTCCACTCCGGTTAAGGTATTTCGTGAACCGGTGCAACTAGCCGTAGAACGCTACAACCCGGATTTACCGGCTCTCAATGCTGTGTATATGCCTTATCCCAATCCAATGGATACTCAGGAACAATTCGACATTCCTGAACGCAACATTGGAGCATCTGGAAGCGAAAGCGAACCAGCCTTCATCGAAATCATGTAATTCAATCAATGTTCAACCTTAAAAATCAATAATCATGTTTACGCTCGGAGAAATCGAACAAAGCGAACACAACCTTTTGGGAGCCATCAACGAAGATGACTTTTTAGAGGCCTTGGATGCAGCGCCTATGCCTGCAAAAAAGAAGTTCTTCCGCAAGATGCAAATGCAATCTCGCATTCAAACCGCCACCGCCAGCTCACGCAGTCGTGCCGAATTTGAAAAACGAATTCACATGCTTCCATCGGAGATTCAAAAGGGACTTGCAAACCAATCCTTGCAAGCAGTTGATACCGCACTGTATGTGGTAAAATCAATCACCGGTAGCAAAGTGATTAAGATGTTCAAAGATGATGACAACAAAGTTGTCGGTATCTCAAACATCTCATCCGGAAAATTGGAAAAAGGAAACTTCTTCTTGTTGTACGGAATGCAGTTGCTTGCTGGTGTTGCCGAAGGAACAGAAACCGCTCCCGATGTTGCGTTTAATGTCATTCCTGACTATGTGCGCAACGGTGAGTTTGAGTTCAAAGCCAACGGAACGGTGCTTGTGCCCAATACATCCAATGAGGTGTTCTTCACTGAAGGTAAAGACATCTTCAAAGGATTGTATGTCCTGGACAATCCAAAAGTTATCAAGGATCAGCAGTCCATTGAGTTCAACCTAGAATGGGGAAGCAACGCACCTGAAAAGTCTTATTTGAAAGCCATCCTTCGTGGCACATCAGTCATCAAATCATAAACAGCGATAGCTCTGAGCCATGAAGAATCATAAGTTCCAACAGATCCGAATAAGGATTAATGCACCAGGTGACTCGGTAAGATTTGCTGCCGAAACGGACAAGCTCTATGCTAAAGTTCGGGGCGTGTTTGCTTCCGTGCCCAGTGACCAGGTGCTTGTTGGCGCAACGATTGGCTTGAAGATTAATGGACTGGATGTGTTTGACGATGCGCATGAAGTGAGAATGATCACCTGCGGAAACCAGGTAGCTCCAAACAATAAGTTTTTTCGTTTCGAAGAACATATTGAAGCTGGCGGCTCATCCGTTGAAGGCAGGTACACTGATCCAAGAGGCACTAATACCGCTTTATATCCATACGATGTTAAACTATATCTGTGGCTGGTGAATGAAACTCATCAACCGGAAAAACACGGAGAAAAGCATTCGGAAAAACACCCATGACAAAGATTCGCTACCATATCATAAAGCTTGATGTAACAGAGTACGAACAGGTGGTTGAAATACGCCATCGTTTGCCTTCGAATTACGGACGCTGTTTAGGATATGTAGTTCGTCATGTCAAGGGAATTGGATCGGATGTGGACATACCGGAAATCGGACTTGTAGCGTTTGAGTTCAACTCTCGAAAGCAGCTATATGTCAACGATTTTGTTGGCTATGAATTCCAGGTGGATCAGTTGCCGAAGTTTCAGGAGTTAAACATTCCACTAGAATCAGGACAGTTGGTGACCGGGTTTTACCTGGACACTCAAAAGAATACATACCCATTGATAGACATCAAGGAATGGTTTCGTCCCTATCAGGTAGCCATCTATTTGAAATGCGAACTACAAAACGGAAAAAAGCATGTACGATCATCTTGTATTCATCCAGTCGCAGCTGAAGCAGCGGCAAATTGAACCGGCACTTCAGCAGTTCTACCGAATTGAGCTGCCGGTGGGTACAAGCCATTATCAGTTCTATGCTTACAACGAATTGCTGTTTCTAACGAATGCCGCAGCGCTTCCACCAGGCACATTGATTCATTCCGATTCAAGGGCAAGGCGGATTCCGCTTGATGTGCATTCGCTGGAAGGTATTGAGGACTATTCAGGAACCATCTCTGTTGAGTTTCCGCTTCCGCTAGAAGTGGACACCACGATGGAGTTCATTCAAATTGTAATTAAGTGAGCAAACGAAGAATATACCACCTTATCGAAGTCTGCCGGAAGATGATTAAAACCTTTCCGAAGCAGGGATATAGTGCTGTGGTATTCAACGCCACTTTTTACAGAAACGGAAAGAAACTCAATGCCATTGAACAGGCCGATGTATCAGCCTTCTCGCAGCTCATCAGAAGCTATGAGAAAAGCGAAAGTCCTGACAAAGTAAAGGTTGAATTTAAAGACACGGAGAAAGGCATTCTCATTTGGGCAAAGACCTTCGATGTAAACGAGATTGAGGAAGAAATACACAACCGAACAACCAGCGGTTTCCAGGGGCTTGGCGAAGTTGAAATCAATGATATGGTTCAGCGCAAGTTCAACGAAATGGAGCGGCAAAAGACCTTGGAGCAGCTTCAGCAAGAACTGCAACAGCAAAAGGAACTCAACGAAGAGCTGCAATTCCAGGTCTCCGACTTGCAAACCACCCTCGATGCTAAAAAGCAAGTGGAGTACTACTCAAACATTATTGGCATGGCACTTCCCGGACTAGCGAAGTTCTTTACCAATTCACCGGTAGGCACAGCCATGAGCTTTTTAGCTGGAACCGAAGAAAAAGACAAGGAAAAAAAGGAGCTCAATTCAACTGAAAAGGATGAAAGCAAGGATCAGCAAAATGACCAAAGACAAAGCATCATTAACCTGATAAACGATTTCAGCACAACGCTGAGCAATCAGGAGCTTGGTACGCTTTACCTCTTGTTTATTGAGCTGGAGAAAGACAAGGAGAATATCCAACGCATTCTCAAATTCATTACCCAAGTATCAACACAAAAAGCAACAGAAACCAATGCAGAACAATAGTGTCACCGTGAATGTGCCAGTGCGCAATGATATTGAAGCCAAGCAAGTACAACAGGCCATTGAAGCCATTGTAAAGACATTCAAGCCGCAGGAGTTGGTTTCCATTTCAAAGAAAATAGATAACCCATTAGTGCTGTTAAAAATACGCTCAATGATTTAAGCCATGCCGATTAAAGAGAAGGTCATAGAAGTAGTTTCCGATAACCGGGGCAAGATTATCAACGGTCTTTTGGTCGTTGGTGGTGTTTACCTGGCATATCGCTTTGGCAAAAAAATCATTGGTGACATCAATAAAACATCTGCTCAAGCTCAAACCGATGATAAGCCCTCCGTAAGACAAGCCATGACACTTCGCAACGCCATGAACCGAAGCGGTGTGTCCTGGATGATGAGTTCGGACGGCACAAACGAGCAGCTCATTTTAGATACAGCCCGTCAGATTTCCGACCTGGATGAAGTATCAAAAAATTACCGAGATCTATACCAGTCTAACTTACTGGATGATCTACAAAGAGAACTCTCTGCTGAGGATTATTCTAAATTTCTTACACTAGTAAGCTCTAATCCAGGCAAATCAACCAAGAAAGGCTCTGCTCCTCCGGTCACCTTTGCAAAGAAGTCGCAATTGGTGGTTGCTAAAAAAGCTGTTACCATTCGCAGCTCTCCGGATGCTTCCAACCATGGAGCATTTTACGAGGTATTCTCTGAAAAGAATATCATACGCACAGCCAAGGCAGGCGAATTTTTGGGTTATGCAACAGGAAATCAGCATTTCGATGAAGTAAACAATGTGAAATTCATTGAGGTGGGCTATGTGGTAAGAGGCGAAAAAGCTCCGGGAGCTTTCAAGGCTTTCAATAAAAAAAAATTCACCTTTTGGGTGAGTGCATCTTCCAACTATGTCGAGATTTTCGACTACTACAAACCCATGTTTGACCGCTATCCATCCACGGTGAACGCTACACCTTGGATGAAGCCATTGGACTACTTTGAAGCAGCTCCTGCTCCAAAGAAAGGAGATAAATCTGTTAAGGGAATACCAAGCAACGCATCCAAACTGATTACCACCCACATTGTACAGGTACTCAACGAAAGATTGCAGCCTATTGCAAGTGTGGACAGAAACACTTTGCTCGGGCTACTGGTGATGACCATGGACACTGGCAAGGACAGGTTTTACAAATTCAAAACAGTAGATAATACCGAACGCTGGGTAAATGCCCGGTTCATTAAAGAAATACGATCATGAGCACCAAGAGTGAAAATTATGTAGTTAACAACTTTCAGTACGCTAAAGCTGCTGGCTTAAAGTATAACATGGATCCGTTAGTGATTCTTGCACAAGGTGCACATGAAAGTGGTTGGGGCACATCAGGCCTTTCTACAAAAAGCAACAACTACTTTGGAATCACCGCAGGTGGTTCAAAGAATGAATACTGGGATGGAGAAATCTATCAGGCACAGAACAAATACAAGCTAAAATTCCGTGTTTACAAAACACCGCAAGACAGCTTTTATGATTTTGCTCGGCTTATTTCAAGCAAGTACAAATCAGCACACGCTGCCGGAAACGATTACAAGACCTATGCGCAGCGCATCGCCTATTCGCCCTATATCAGCGAATCAAATGGTGATAATCGTGAGAATTATCGCAGTGCAATCATTAAGCTCTACGATTCCATTCTCAATACTGTTAAAAAAAAAGCCTTGACATAACCCCGGAAGCAGCAGCTAAAGGGGGCATCGGACTGGTAGGCGCAGCACTGCTGTTTTTTGGTGGAAGATGGCTATGGAGGCAATTAAACAATAAGACGAATAAATAAAACATGGGGTTCACATTACGACATCTGCGCACAGGCGAAACCAAGGCTTTCTCTACCAAGGAAGTCCTGGAGATGTTGGGTGATCCAGTCAATGATGAAATAGTCGTTCACAATGAGGTGTATCGCATCAGTTCCTATGTGGGTTCGGATGGCGGTGATGGCACATTGCCTACGCCAAAATGGAATGAGGTACAGTTAACCTACTCCACTAAGACTGGGAACAGCTTTCCTTTTGCGTTGAGTATTGATGGCAAGGCCTTGTTCTTTTCAATCAATGGTGTGCTGTATCAGCATGGAACGGATAAAGACTTCCATACAGACGGAACGAGGCTCTACTGGCACGGCTCATTCAACTTGGAAACTACGGATGTAATACTGGTGAAATACCTGCAAATCATATAATAATGGGAGACTTTGTAAAAATTAAACAGATTGAGAATCTTGCAAAAGAACTTGCTGAGATTCCGAAGGCGCTTGAAACAGCAGTTGCAGCGCAAAATGAGATAACCCAAATACGCGAAATAATCAATGGATTGAAAAGCGCTAATTACGCTCGTGAGGTGTTCACTAACCTCGAATCCAAAGACCGAACACCCATTACTTTGAGTTTGACATATTCTGTCAATGATTCGGATAGTGTTCAGGTGTTTTTCAATGGTGTTTTTCTAAATAATGTCAACCCACAGCAAGGAACTAACATCGTAACATTTGATGTGCCCTATATCACTGAAGTAACCGACACTATTGTCGTTTGCTACAATTACTAATCACCATGGATAAGATACAATCAAAGCAATTAGAAGGTGTTGTCGATACAACTACGCAACAATCCATTGGAGGTGAAAAGACATTCAACAACCCGGTCAATTTTCAGCCACCGTTGTTGGAGAAAGGTGCTTATGCCATTCGGATTGAAGGTCTATGGATATACTGGGCGCAGGATGTAATCAATCTGAATCAGGACAACAATTACCGAATTGGAATTGGAGTGGAACGAAGGCTGGTAGCCGAAGTCTGCAAAGGTGGTAACTGGGAAATCTATCCAATCTAATCATGAATCTATTAAACCACATATCAAATGAATACCAAAACACGACTGAAGCTCACCGTGATCGCAGCCTTGTTCCTGGGTGGAATAACCATCATGGCTACCATCATGAAATTGGAAGTTGTCGCCACCACAAGCATAGCAGGAATCATGACCATTTTATCTGCCTACATCTGGGCACAAACCAAAAGGCCTTCCGGATATGAACTACCTGATTCAAATACTGAGGAGCAGAACATCGAGGACGATAGCGCTTTGCGTATTCGCAATTCTGTTTTTCCTGCTGGCTATCAAGCTAACAAACCTAGTGAGAAGTCAGAGCAGGGAAAATGATAGGCTTAGTAAAACCTTAGCACAGACTGTTCAACAACTCAAAGAGATTCAAACGCAGTCAGGACAACTGGCAGTAGAGAATGAAGTATTGCAGCTCCGCTTGAAGGAGTTGAGTACACTATATCCTAAGCTGCTCGATGAAATCCGAAATCTTAAAATCAATCCTAAAAGAGCCGAGAGTATTTCCTCAACAGCTATCAATACCGAAAAGAGGATCGTCACCGTGCTTCGTGATAGCGTCATACACGACACCGTTCCAGTAAAAGTATTTTCCTACACGGACAATTACTACCAAGTGCACGGAATTGCACATGATAGCACACAAGAAGTAAAAATCAATTATCAGGACACCCTGGTTCAGGTTGTTTACCTGGGCCCAAGGGAAAAGCCTTGGCTATGGATATTCTCACCTCGCAAATTGCAGCAAAGGGTAACACTTAAAAATCCCAGTGCACGAATTACCTATTCCGAGTTCATTCAAATTCAAAGGCGAAAATCAAAATGAATCAGTTTGAACTCAATAGGAAAATAGAGGCCTTCATCAAAGCGAAGGATAGCAAGGGAGAGCATTATTCTGCCAAGGATATTGAATTTATCCAGCAGTATGAAGGTGATGGCGGACAAGGATCAAAAGGAGCAACCGGTGAAGGGTTGCTTTATGAGTTTTATACCCCACAATACATCGTGGACTTGATGTGGAAACTCGCCATGCGCCATGGATTTGACGCTAAAGGAAACATCCTGGAGCCTTCACTGGCCACTGGAAGATTCTTTGCACCGGCTCCGTTCAAAGAACGCTGTTATGGCTTTGAAATCAATCCTGTTACCAAGCGTATTGCTGAAATCACCTATCCGGATGCACACATCTACCAAGGGTATTTTGAGACTGCATTCCTGGAGCCGCCAAGGTTTACACAACGACTTAAAAACAAGCTCACTTGGCTGGAAGGTTATCCCTTCTCGCTGGTCATTGGCAATCCTCCGTATGGCAAATACAAGAACAAATACAGCTCGTATTTCCCAAAGCCGAAGATGCACCAAATAGAACTGTTCTTCATCTACTACGGATTAAAGATGCTTCGCCCTGGTGGGCTATTGGTGTATCTGACTTCAAGCAATTTCATGCGAAACGGCATTAGCTATCAAGGAGAGAAAATGGAGATACAAGAGATAGCCGACTTCGTGGATGCGTATCGTTTACCACCGGTATTCAAGGCATCACAAGTACCCACAGACATTTTAGTATTTAGAAGAAAAGCAACAGCATGACATACAAGATACCACAATACCAACCTCATTTCGTTTACGACAAAGCCAGCTTTGACGAGCTAGAGCAACAGCTTGATGAACTCAACGCTGAACTGAATGTTCGTGAGATTGAAGTCACTTTCACTGGAGAGCGTTTGTTCTTTGGGAATGTAACAACCTCAAGGGATGCTTATCAATTTATTCGAGATACTATCCTCAAAGGCATTGAGGTTCAAGAGCATTTTGTTGCGATATATCTCAATCAAGCCAACAGGATTATCGGCTACTATCATCATTCAACCGGCACGATCAATTCAACACCGGTGGACATTGAAATCGTGGCTGCCGTTGCCCTGAAAACACTGGCAAAGGCTGTCATCATTTCGCATAATCACCCAAGCGGAAATCTAAAGCCCAGCGAAGCTGACCGTGTGCTGACCAAAAGATTGAAAGATGCTTTGAAACTATTCGACATTGCGCTGCTCGATCATGTAATTGTGACAAGGGAGGGCTTTTATTCATTTGCCGATGAAGGTGACAGAAGCCTTTCAGGAATGGAGGTAAAGAACTCATCGGTTGAAACGAAGCTCCGTGAGGAAATCTTAAAGCAACTCAAACGAGTAACCGAAGCCAACGCACCCAACCTCTATGAGCTGTTGCATAGCCGTGAGGGATATGCCAAGGCAGAGGAAATGGTGATTCGTAAAGTGATTCACGACCAAATGATACCGGCTTCGGTGATACCCTTAATTGAACAAGAACTTGAAATGATTTAATGATGAGCTATGCGCAAGAACTTCCTATGTACTGGCGAGCACGACTTGAAGTGTTCCGGGAAGCTATTGCCCAGGCTCAAAATGATGATCCGGATATAGCACTGCTTCGCAATGGGGTAATGAGAAACAAAGCCTCGGAAGAGATGCTTAGCGAAGCCCGAATGAAGGGGAAGGAATTTCCAAACAGCCCTTTGTCGCTTATGGAAATTTGCAGCTTCAATACCTGGTTTGCCAAGCATCCGGAGAAAGTATGCGGAGAAGAAATTATTACTTCTTCCAGAGAGTTTCCTATTTCAATAAAAGGAGACCGTACCTGGATCGAAAACACGATTGGACATCACATTGGAGAGGACAGATTGATTCTGCCGGTTCCGTTTGAATGGTCAATCAAATACTTCGATGCTTCCAATCCCGACTTTGATGTGGAGTACACAAATGGAGAATACAAAGCCCGAATTTACCAGGGTGGCGTGGACTACAACTTACAAATCCACAAAGGGGACTACATCGAGGATAATGTGAATTTCATGGATATCAGAGATGCAAATCTGCATCTGATGAATTTCATGAAATCACACCGAGGACAGGCATCATCAAAAACATTGGAGCTGGAAGCACTGGCTCTTGAATTAGAATTACAAATGACCGAACTATGAGTTATTTATCAGGCATACACCATAGCAGCGCACTGGGCGCAATCAATCCATATCTATCCACTCAGATCAGAGGCAATCGGCATATTCTTGACCGTGTGCTGAAGGAAGCCAACGAGCTTTCCGGACTGGGAGATACAGAGGGCAAAGTATTGTCTTTTGATGATGTGGTTAGTCGCTACAACAAAGGCATCTCTGAAGAAGAAATCATCGCCTGGATTTGGTATAAGCGAAAGCTCGGAGTACCCATGAAAGGTTGGGAGAAGTATTACCTGAAACAAACTGGTAAAGCCCTGGAAGAAAAACTATTTGACCTAGTGCGTGCCGGAGCTTTGTACTATACTTCCGGAGAGCTCCTTCCCTTTCCGATCTATACCTATGGGAATATGTATGATCGGGAATTACAGCTTGAAAAGGACAAGGAAGAAATCCTGAAACATTGGGACGAAGATGTGTTTGAGAAACATCGCAAAGCTGTTGCAGATGCTAAGCCCGAGATGTTATCCGTTACCAATCCTGACGAGAAAGAACGACCGATTATTACTGCCATATCCGACTTTGCCCAAGACGGCAATCTTTTTTACATCACTGAGGTTCGAGAGGAATTTATGGAACTCGAGAATTCAGAGGAATTAAAGAAGGTTAATGGAAAGTTGGAGCGAAAAAAAGACAGAGAAAAAATCAATATCCGCTTTGACGGCGAGGCAAAATACACCTTGCAACATGTATATATTAAATGGCTATTCACACTCAACCAGGACAGTGATTTTGAGAAAAGCTCACCGGTCGATATTGCAGACTACTATATCGCCAATCGTGCCTTGCGTGACGATAAAATGAGCAAAGAAGAAAAGGCTGAACTCAAAGCCAATGCTCGCATTGAAGGTGAAAAGCTGTTTTCAAAGTTCCTGCACGAGGTACTAGCATTCGAGGATCAGCAGCGTTTGGACTATGCCTGGAACCGTCTTTATAACGGACAGTCAGACATTAACTATTCCAAAGTGCCTATTGGCTTTGAATGTTCGGCTCGCTTCAAATCGGGGCTACTTCAAATCACAGACATTCAGCGTGAAGGTGTCGCGTTCATGGAAGCCATGGGCTCCGGCATCAATGCCTTTGATGTGGGCGTTGGAAAAACCATGACAGCTATTGTCAATCTCGCTCACAATCTTTATTCAGGAAAATGCAAAAGACCTCTGGTAGTGGTTCCTAAACCCACCTACAAAAAGTGGATGAATGAAATCATTGGATTCACCGATAAAAAGACCGGTGAATTTGTATCAGGTGTATTGTCCCATACCGGCATTACCGTGAATGATTGGTTTAACCTGGGAACGGATGTAGTTAGCAAAATAAATATCAACCAGGCTGTACCGGAAAAGTCAATCACCATGGTGACTTACGAAGGATTCAAGCGATTAGGATTTGGCGATTCTGTTTCGGATGAGCTGTTTACGGAGCTAGTAAATGTGCTCGGGCAATCCAAAGAGAAAACACATAGGGACAAAGAAATCGAGTATCAGAAATTCCGTGAGATGATCGGAATTGGCTTAAAGAATACCATTGCCGACGTGGATGTGTTAGGCTTTGATTATGCCGTGATTGATGAAGCGCACCGCTGTAAAAATGTATTCAGCCAGGTGAAAGCAGATGATGACGGAAACAAGCGTTACAACATTCAATCAGCAACTTCTGAAACCGGACAAAAAGCCTTTTTGATTTTGAATTTCATACAGCGAAAGTTTGGACGAAACACGATGCTGCTAACAGCAACACCTTTCACCAATTCGCCACTGGAGATTTATTCCATGCTTTCACTTGTGGCGTATGATTCACTGCGAGATAATGGCATTGCCAACCTCGATACCTTCTTTGATTTGTTTGTGCTACCAACAGTCGAATGGACAGCCAATTACAAAGAGGAAATTGTGGAGAAGGAAGTGATTAAGAGTTTTACCAATCGAAGGATTTTACAAAAGCTTATCTACAATCATATTCTCTACAAGACTGGTGAAGAAGCTGGTGTGGTTCGACCAAAGAAGATCAACCTTCCGCTGCTGTATGACTTCAACAATACCAAGATTCGTTTGGCGCAGGACAAGCAAGTGCTGACCTACATCAACATGACACCCAAGCAAAGGGAGAATCAAAATGGCATTGTGGCCATGGCCAAAAAATCTACCCAGGGCAAGCTTGATATGGGCAACTTGTTTAGAGCATTAGCATACAGCCTGGACAACGCATTATCTCCGTTTATTCTAAACGGCCAACCAGAGGACTACAAAGAGTTTGTTGAGGAAAGTCCGAAGATTCAGTATGTCATGGAGTGCATTCGTTCTGTAAAAACCTGGCACGAACAGCATAAGGAAAATGTTTCCGGCCAAGTGATTTACATGAACCGAGGCAAACAGTTTTTTCCGCTTATCAAAGAATACCTGGAGAATGAAGTTGGTTATCAGCGCGGAGTGATGTATGATAAAATCAAGGTTGATGAAGTGGAAATCATCTCCTCTGAAATCAACGATACACGAAAGGAAACCATCAAAGAGGCGTTCCTGGACGGTGTGGTGAAAATCATCATTGGTACAGCGACTATCCGTGAGGGTATTGACTTACAGAAACGAGGCACGGTGATTTACAACTGTTACCCGGAGTGGAATCCTACCGACATCCGTCAGCTCGAAGGTCGTATTTGGAGACAGGGCAATCAGTTTAGCTATGTGCGCATCGTGATGCCACTAATCCAGGATTCCATGGATGTATTCGTGTTTCAAAAGCTCGAAGAAAAGACCTCACGCATCAATGACATTTGGTTCCGTGGTGACCGGGGAAATGTGCTCGACCTGGAAAGCCTGGATCCCGAAGAAATCAAACTTGCACTCATTACCGATGTGGATCGTTTGGTGAAGATGTTTTTCGACCAGGAGAAAGAGCAGCTCAATCGGGAATACAGAAAACTAGGAACCGCTATTGAGGCCATCAAGGAAGTTCAAAATGACATCAAGGATTACAACGAATACCGAACAAAGAGTTTAGAAGCCATTCGAGCTTTCCATACATCACTGCTAAACAGCGATTTTCTAAAAGAAATCCCCAAGGCAGCCGAGGACGGTGAGATACAGAATAAGCAAGTTAAAAAGGCTAAGGAACTGAAAGAGGAAATTGAAGCCCTACTGAACGGAACTGAACAGCCCGATAAGGACATCCTATCCCTGGGGCGTAAAATTGAGAACAGCTATCCTGTGCTGGGGGTGTATTTCTCCAACCGGTACTATTTGGGGTACTTTAAGGAGTATGTGAGCAAGGTGCGAAAAACCGAGCGAACGATCCTCAAACCCAAGGGTTACAGCCTAACTAGCGACCTGAGCCCTGTTTTAGGCCAATACGAGGCCGATAAAGCCGCTTTGCAGCTTCGGGCGGAAACTTACCAGGGCGAGCAGAACTCGCCTCGCTGGAGCGAATTAAGGGGCGAAATCGAGCAAAAGAAATCAGCCCTCCAGGTGGAAGGCCGAACAGCCGAGAACCGAGCTGAGGAATTTGGGCGGTTAAACTACCTCTTAGAATACAAACAGGCACTTCCTACACAAGCCCCGGTAGAGGAATCTACGAGCAGCGAATTAGAGCTGGAAGCCTTGGCACTAGAACTCGAATTGGAATTACTTGACTTTTAATCAAATACACAGAAAATCATGCTTACAACAAAGAATTACTTTACCGAAATAAAGGATATTGATTGGGCAACCATGCCTGAAGCCCTCTCTAAAGGACATAACCTAGTCGTGGGCGCATCCCAGGGCAATTGGTCTGCCTACAACTCTAATGAGAACATCAAGCGTGTGGTGGATGCCTATTTTACCAAGTTGGGCGACTACCTCAAAAAAAACGGCAAACCCAAGGCAGAGAACGCACTTCCGGAAAAGTCCGTAAAAACTGCCCCAAAACCGGCTGCCAAACCAAAAGAAAAGACATCAGAAAAGCCCAAGCCTAAACCGGCTTCAAGAGATGAGGACGAGGACGAAGATGAACAAGAAGCAACTCCGATCGAGCGCATTGATACCGATGTGCAATTCATTAAACGCTATGCTTCCATGCATGGTAAGGTGAAGACACAAGCCCAAGTATTGAACCTGCTTACCGGTTTACAGAAAGCCATCCTGGAACGGAGGATCCGCAAAGATTCTCCCTACGCCAAGGAAGTAAATCTCATGCAGGAGCAACTCATTAAAGCCTATGAGAAAATGGGCGAAATGGCTGAGATAAAGATTGATTCTAAAAACCTGAAACGCTACCTGGAAATTGCAGGAAGCCAGGAGAACATGCTATCCATTACATTGCTCAAAGCCTATGTAAGCCTAAACGGAAAAAAGGGAATGAAAGAAAGGGCTGAAAAGCTCATTGAGCGCATGACCAAAGCTGTGCAGAAAGGTAAAATTCATAAGTCGGACAAATACGCAAAGCGATTGAACGATGCCTTCGAAACATTAAAAAACTTTGTTTCCGGAAATGCCGATTCCCTAAAAATCAGCAGAGCTGAACTCAACGGTCTAATGGGAATAGTAGGTGATGACTTATTCGGTCAAAAAAAAAGTCTAAACGGAACCGATTACGAAGATGATGAGGAAGGTGCGATTGTTGTTCCTTCCGGTGAACTGCTCGGAATGGACTTTGAGACCATCGGATTGAAAGGGAAATACAAAGAATTGATTGGAGATCCCTCGGTAGGCTTTTCTGCAATGGTCTATGGCTTACCTAAATCCGGTAAATCAACCCTGTGCCTTGACTTTGCTAAACATCTAGCAGAGCATCATGGGAAAGTATTGTATTGTGCCGTAGAGGAAGGATTCGGCTATACACTGAAAGAAAAGATTGAAAGATTGAACGCATCACATCCGAACCTTTACATTACTGATCGAATTCCAGCTGACCTTTCACAGTATCAGTTTGTATTCATTGATTCTGTTTCCAAAGCCGGCATGGATGTCTCAGACTTAGAAGAATTACGCAAGCAATATCCAGGCGTATCGTTCATATTCATTTACCACACAACCAAAGAAGGTCGCTTCAAGGGTGTGAATACACACGCTCACGAAGTGGATGTGATTATTGAAGTCGGTAAGGGTGAAGCAAAAGCCACCGGCAGGTTTAATGCAGGGGGAGTGATAAGTTTAGATTCTTGAGAATAGAACAACGAGAACAAAAATTAATGAGCTGATTGATCCTAAAAGAAATAACAGGGTAACCATACATCCGCTTGTTGTTCTGTTATATACTCGATTGTATAATGCTTTCTTCGGATTGGTTATCCACCCCATACCTCTGGGAGCTTTGAAACCAAGGTTATGCCGGATGATCCGCTTTACCGATGTCCGGGCTGCGATTCGCTTGGAAATTGACGGTATGCGGAAGCCGAATTTCATTCGTAATTAAAATAGTTATCTATTCTTCAAATATGTTATCTCACATGATTTACACTTTCTGCGCGATTGATCCATGTCAGCGACATTGAATCTACCTTCAGTTTTCTCAAATATATCTAAGCCTCTGCCAAGTGTTATTTTCCAGCCATTGTTTGAATCAATAAAACGATCATGATTGTTTTCGAATTTATAAACAAGATTTATACCTAGGTCAAGAACACTTGACTGAAGTTCTTCAAAGAAAGAAATACTATCCGGCATGAATTCATCTGTATTCCATGTTACAATTTCAATATCTAGCTCAATTTCAGGATCCTTATTATTACCTAGCATCATACAAAATTCCAGTAAATTCTTAAATTGATAAGGCATTCGTATATATGGATCTTGTAGAGTGATTTTAGTAGCTCCTTTTAAATAATTGCCAAATAATTTTTTGTATGAAATACCTGTTTGATTGTCCTTTAAGATATATTGATGAGGTTTGAGATCTACCAAAGCAGGAAGAACTTTCTCAGCTTCCTCTTCACTTGTTTCCATTTCCTCCTTGGCTTCAACTGCCGCTAAATAGTTCTGCATTTCTAAAGTTTCAGGTGCAAATTCCTGACCACTTGATAGTACTCTGTATTTAAACTCAACGGGCTCAGCTTTAAAGGTCTCGTCAATTTTATACAATTGATCTTTAACTCTCTTCCTTCCTTCTATGCAAAAGTCAAGAAGTTCGATTAACTCAACGTCTGAAATTTCTTTGTGTGGATATATTAGCTTAACCATTCCTGAAAATGATTTTCTAATTGCCACTCTATCCCTTGAAGTTAAAGATCCATCAAGCGAAATTTTATTATCAAGAAGGGTTGAGAAATCAGACTTCCTAAGTTCTCTTAATAATTCTGCCAAGTAATCAACAATAAAACCATACTCCTTTGAAAAAACAGAACTTTTTAGAATTCTTACTTCCCATCCGGGAATATACATGTGCATTCTATCTAGAAAAGCTCCTTTTATGTAGCCTTCTGGGATAGATTCAAATAAGTGGGAATTTTTAAGCATATACGGAACATTGTGCTTAGTATTTCCAACAAACGCCATAGAAGCTGTTGCTTGATAAGTTTCTTTACCTCTGTTGAAACTTTGATTGGCCATGTAGTTTTGCATAATTTTCACTAAATCTCCATCAGTCTTTTTCCCGCCTTTTTCTTGCTCAAACTCATCAAGCGCTACAACATCCCAATAGCCAACTAATCCAATTTTATTTCCGGTATTATTTACAAACAATCTTGCTTTTGAAACATCACCTCCAGAAACTAAAACGCCATGCGGAGATAATTCAGAGAAAATATGTGACTTACCAGTTCCTTTTGGTCCCAGCTCAATAAAATTATAATTGTTCTCTACATGTGGAATAAGCCTGGATAACTGAATAAATTTGTCTCTTTTACTGAAATATTCAGGATTTAAACCAATACTATGCATCATCAAATCTATCCATTCTTCAGATGTAAATTCCTTGCGCAATGAAATGTATTCATCTAGATCTACATTTGAAACTTGAATAGGTTTTAGATCGGTAATAATCCATCGTACAGCTATTCCATCTTCATGAGTATATCCCATTTCAATTATCGACCAAACACCACCACCACTTAAAAGTTTTTTATTAGCATTAACTATGGAATCAGCAATTGGAACCTTTGTCAATCCCATATTTGCAAATTCCGCTTCATAAATATTTGCTCTATCATTCAGCGATACATTTATCTTATCAATAATTTTGTAATTTCCAGAGCTCCGAATTTTATTTTTCACTATTTCAGAATCTGACCTATGTACATAATTATCACGTATGACATTTCTCACCTTTTCAATACCTGCTTGAATGACTGATTCATCATCAATAGCACAGTATTGACCAAGTAAATACTCCAGCACATATACCGGAACAGGGTTATTGCCTTTAACCAAAGAAGTCAGATCTTTTCTTACGACTTTGCCCTCAAAATGCTTAATTATTTTTTCCTTTAATAACATTAGAAATCAGATTGAATAAGTGTATTGTTTTGAACAAGTTCTTCTATGAGTGGATTTAGTTTATCATCTACATCATAAACTTTTAATTTTAAAAACGAATTTTTAGGAGTATCAGCTGAAAGGATCAATTCAATTTTTATGGTTCGCTCACTTGGAATATCAGAAACAGAACTAAGTAAAACGATATTTTCATTACTAACTAAAATATTATTGCTGTATAGTCCGACAGAAATCGTAAGCTCCTTTTCATTACGGGAAACTTTAGATGTTTGCAAAATGTTTAATCTCAAAACATTGGAAACAACTTTTAAGTCGCCTGTTTTTATCAGTGTAGGTTTAACTTTTGTAACGACTTCTTCTCGTTTTCTTGAACTCTCTATTAATGGAATAATTAGCTCCTGCAAGCTTCCACCTCCATGAACAAATTGGTGACCAACTCCTTGTTTCCGATATCTATTTACAGAGAAAGGTATTGTCACAAACACATTATCTTTAAATGCAGTTGTCTTAGAAAGTGGTATTGAATAACCCAAAGCTTGTTGAGATTTGTGCGATGTGATAAAATACCTGTTATGAGTTGTCAGGGTATTAGTCTCAGTTATTGCCTCTAAATCTTTATCCTCAATTTCTTTGTCATTATATAGAAAGCCATGATCAGCTGTAATAATTACTTTTGAAACATTATAGGTTGCATGAAGCGATTTTACAATGCGCTTAATTTCATCTATAGCATCTGGAATCACATCAAATGTCCTTCTTTCAGACGGTTTCTTATCACCGGTTGAATCGATTACATCATGATATAAATAAACTAAAGAGTTTTTAAATATCTCTCTGTTTTTTTCTTGGGAGTTACCTACCACATCTGAATACTGTATTGCTAAAGAATCAGATTTTTTAGTTTGTAGAATAGCAGTTCTATTGCTCAATCCTTCAGTGGATAAACCTGAAATACTGATGTCACCATTATTGTAATTCAAATCGCTTGAAGGAAGCAATTGAGCCATACCAATATTTGTTTTTGAAGGAATTGAAGCAAGCATGAATTTTATTTTTGCTGTATTCTTCACATCGCTATGCAACTCGGATAAAAGGTCCTGAGCAACTTCATAACGAAGAGCATCAGAAATCAAAACGACAACCTTTTGATTTAGTGGCTCGATTTCATTTTTGTAAAATTCATACTGTCTTGGAACTGGCAGGGTTGAATACTCAAAATCAAAATGATTCATACACTTCAACCATTCCCTGTTTAACTTATCAATGTGTTCCTCGTATACTTTATTTAAGGTCTGATGAATTTCATCTAATGTTATTTGTGAGGGAACTTCAGATAAATCAATTATTTTATAGCATTTAACTGCTTTTCTGTAAAATGAATCAATGAAATATAACTCTTCTGTATACGATAAAATGTATTCTTCAGGCCTATTAAGTATATAGCTACCCAGGCCGTTTATCGTTTGATGAATTTTTGAAACGAGTGTCAAATATGTTAATGAATTACCTATATTACTGTCAACAGTCTGCTGCATAGCTATATTTTCCAGTTTTCTAATAACAGCATCAGGACTAGTTTCAATCTGATTTTTTAAATTGATAATGACAGCCCAAATCATTGCTGAACTTAATTCAGCAAAATTTGCATCAACACCATAGACATCAATTAGTTTATCTCCTTTAATGTCATTACCAACAATCGACATCACTTGATTAAACGAATTACTAATACTGGTATGCAATTGAGTTTCATTTAACAATTGATTTAATCGGACAATTTGTGTTTGATCCTTTAACTTAAGGGATGAATAGGGATCAAGATTTGATACTATGGATATTGTTTGAGTGATTTTGTTGTAGTACACACATCTTGCCGCTTGCATCAATTCTTCCCGGCATATAGATTTCATAAAATATCCAGTGTACTCTGAAACCTCACGTATGATAAGATCTTCTAGTTTTAATTCGGAAATTTTATTTATTACCCGAATTAATTCACTGTTATCTTCGATAGCTAGTAAAGAAATCAGCTTTGATACAATTACCGGCCAGCTCTCTATATTTCTAAATTTTAAAAATGAAGAAACTAAACCTTTTTGTATTGCTGATTCCTCAAATCCATAAGAATTCAAAATTGGTTCACAAACCATTTGTACACCAGAATATTTCAATTCTTTCATGTACTTGGTTACGAGGTTCTTTTGATGGCGCTGCAATCCATATTTTTCCATGAATTCACCAACATTATCAAGTTTTAATTCTTTGTTGGCCAATAGTAAGCCCAAGAGTGGAAATTGATGATATTCTTCCTGTGTATTGGGATGGGGCATTGGAAGATATAGTAGGACTTTTTCACCAGACAATTCATACAGCAATTTATATTTCAATGAAAAGACTGCATCAGTGTAATGTTCTATATGAATATGTGACAAGCTCAATGAGTTCACCTCATTTATGAATTCCTTCTTTTCATCGAAAAAAAAGAGAATTCTTAAACCTGGGTATCTTTCGAAGTAACTTTTTATTTTATCTTCAATCATACTATTTAATTTTTGCAACTACTGATTCAAAGAGTTCATAATTCTTAGCAACACCATCATCCCAATCGAATTTAATTTGCTGATCGGCTACATTTTTAAGTGCTAAATCATATTGCTCACATTCCCTTAGATCAGTTCTTAGCTTGTCTAAAATTTTTGCTTCAGAAGTACTTAAATTACTAGCATTAGCTTCCTTTTGAGCTATTTCTGACTTTAGGTATTTTAAATGCTCTAAAAGATAATTGGCTCTGATTTTTTCTACTGTAAATTCATTCATCCTATGCATATACACCAATACCTGGAACGAGCCTTTTTTTGAACTAAACAACCAGTAGATAGGTGTTTTTTTATACATATCGCAATGGACTTTCCAAAAGTCATTGACAATAAATCTTTCTAAATCCTTATCTAGGCATTCCTGTATAAAATTGATATTTGCCGTGCGCTCTTCAGGCCCCCAAATAGTATCAAGTAATTGTGTGAACTGTTTTACAATATCATCATTGAAATTGCAATTCTTACCCATGATTGGCAAAATTGCATCCGGATCAATAAAAACTTCTCCATCATTATAAGTATAGCTTGCTAATTCTTCTTTTGAAGGATTAGGATGTGCAATGTTTAAGCCTGGCTTATCTAAGCGGTAGCGCCCCATAAATAAACCAATTGCATAGCTAATGAACTGACTAATTACTTCACCTCTGTTTATTGGAAGTTCAATGGCATCTTTTCCTTTTGCTTTAAAATTTTCTTCCAATGCCTCAAGATCATTTTTCTTTAATTCTTTTTGGAGAATCGTAACATCTTTTAATCCTAATTCAGGACTTATTTCATCACTTAAATCGTAATGCTGGATAAAATAACTATTAATAGCTTCTTCATTTGAATGCAATTTGAAAAAATCAATTACAACTCTGTTTTGCCAGTTTAAAAATGAATCTCTTAATGATTTTGAACTATTAATTAATGGGGAACATTTAAAATTCCAAGATAATTCTTTTGAATCCCAGTCTGACTTTGATAACGCTATATTCTCTTTACACAAGTCAATTACATCTTCACTTTTATTATCTATCCAAGGTAAATTCTGAACGTCAATTGCCTGATAATTCATTGTAGGATTATACATGTTTAAAAAATATTGTGCTACCTTAGAATTTACAAAAGCTAATACTATTTCAAATGAAATATCATCATTGAAAAAGCACGGAGATCCTGCTACATCCCATAAAAATCCAATTGGAAGGTATCTTGCGTTGAAATTTCCTGCCGTAATAAAGGACCACGAAATACCTTCTTTAAAATATAAGTTTTTTAAGGTCGTTTTAGATCTATTAAATTCATCTTTCCTTGACCAATTCACCAATTCGCAATAATTGCCATACCATTTTCGGAAATCACCTCCTTTTGAATATGGAATCCATTTTTTATCATTCTTAAAATCAGATATTTCTTTGTAGCTGTAAGACACTAATTTATGGTTTACCTCAAACCAATCTCGAAGGAATATAGAATTATTTCCTGTCGTCATTCCAGTTATAATTATTCCTTTGTCATCTAATCTATCATTGCTTGTAAATATGTTAATTGTTTTAGCATTTGCCCAATATGCAATTGAATTACCGGGTATTTTTGAAAAATTATTTTGCAAAATGCCGTAATAAAATATTCTTTGACCTCGTTCTGTACCATCTTTAGGAATCTCAGTTATACCATCTTCATCCCTATACAAATTGAAGTCATACTTGTAATCGACATTTCCGTTAGCGTATAAAAATAATTTTTCTATATCGTCATAAAGAATATGTTGAAAATTACGCTCGTGCAATCTAAAATATGAGCCACTAGCATTTTCTTTTTCTTCTTTTTTAACTGAAAATGCCACTGATCCAAAATCAACACCAAAAATACCACGCCCCATATGCAATAAGCTATCAAATTGAAATTTTTCAATGTAGCTTTTTCTCAATGATTCAAATGAAGAAAGAAACAACCAAGAAGGTAGGTTGATTAAGGCGAAACGTGATTTATCTTGAGTTAGATTTGGAATCACCTCCATGAATACCGTCATGAGATCAGACTTAGTCTCAGGATAATTAGCGTTCACATAATCCTTCAATTCGCCATTCATATTTACTTGACCCATGTAAGGTGGGTTAGCTACAACAGAAGTATATTGTGTTGTAAGAATCAACAGTACTGGAATAAACGGCTTGATTTTTTGATAAACAATCTCTGAATTGATGTCTTTAAAATCTGTGTTTTTCAATTCATTAAAACGCTTATCAATAAAAGATCTGGCTTCATTAGTCAAACTTAGCTTCATCACTGAGCCTAAGTTTTTGGCTTGTTCCATTAATTGCAAGACATCGGATAATTCTTTTTCGTAATCACTTCCATCTGCTCCTAAAAAGTCTTTTATTTCTTGTTGGCTAAATGATGCATACTCAGGCATTGCAAACACATTTGGTAACCATCCTTTACTGAACACATCTCTATATTGTTTAGCTGCTTTAAGAAGTATAGCAAAATTTGCAAGTTGTGCAGCACGATCGTCAAGATCTAAACCAAACAAATTATATTTTAAAATAGATTCTACTGCCTCTTCAGGTGTGTAGTATTCTTCCAAATACATTTGGTAGAGCAAGTCAAAACCTTCAACCAAAATATGCCCAGAACCGGCGGCAGGATCTATCAATGTCAATTGACTAACTTCAGATATGTAAGGTTCAGAAGTGGAGTCTGATTCGTTTCCTACTAAATATTTCAAGCTAGGCTTTATTTTACTATTAGGTTTTTTAACAAGCCAAATTTTACCTACCGTATTCTGCACCATGTACTTTACAATCCAATTTGGTGTAAATATTTGAGTGGCAGCAGGGATATCTTTTGCTTCTGCTTTTTTCTTTTTTTTGAAGGAAGCAAAAACCTCATCTTTTCTTTCAGAAATATAAAATTGATACAACCAACCAATTAATTCAACTTCTTTATATTGTTCCTCCGTAATCGCATCAGTCGTATTAAGTAAATGCAAGAAACCAGTATCCTGGAGCATATTATCAGGAAGTAGCAATTCTGTGTAATCGTCTAATCTTCCAAAAACATTGTTCAACATCTTATTGCTGTGACAATAACCAACTAGCAATAATGCAAATGCTTCTTGTTCTTTACTAAAGTCTGTGATTATTCTCTTTAACCTTTCCTGCTCATTAGTTGATAAAAAAGCAAATTGTCCTTGTCGTGCTTTTTGAAGAATCTGAGGAGTATTGGCCATTCCAGGAACATAGGCCAATTGATCATCTAGGTAATCATTTTTAGCCATAATCTGTAGTGCCATAATTCGATTGAACCAGGTATATGCAGCCTCTTCTTTTACAACTTCGATTCCTTTATTTCTTATAGCTTGTTGTAGTGAATTCCATAATTTTGGCACTGTCTCATCGTCAAAGACTTTACCTCTAAAAGTATATCCTCCGGGCACTGAATTAGGTTCTTCGCTGGATGAACCATTGGCATTAAAACCCCAATACATTAATTTATTGGTAACCCCCTCCATTAAAAGTGTACGAGACTCTTGGGCAAATGTTTTAGTGTTCATTTATTTTAAAATTATCGTCTTGTTGTCATTTAATAATTTTAGCATTTCCTCTTTTGTGCGTTTCAGAAAGGCCTCCATTTCATTTTCATTAGAAATTGTTGTTACACCTTTTGTTATATGATAAGGTGCAGTCTTTTTTCCACTTCCACCACCAGAGCCTGGAATAGGAGGTATTGCTGCTATTATCTTTTCAATTTGCTCTCGCTTGAAATTATCCGCATTTAGCTTTTTATTTTTAAGCTGAGCTATTGATTTCAAATTAGCAATCTCAGCTAAAACGGAATCTCTTTTTTCATAAACAGAAATATCAACATTCCATTTTAATGCCTCTTGTTCAAGCTCATCAAAAATCAAGGTGTATATATCTGTTACCTCTTTCTTTAATTCCGCAGTTAAATTCTTTAATAATTGAATTAATTCATCGTATGCTTTTTTGGCATGTCTAAACTCTTTCCGCGGATCTTCTAGTCTTAGAAATTCAATTATAACATTTGCCTTGATCTGATTTTCACTGGTAAATTCTTTGAAGTTTTCTTTATTGAATTCACAAAAGGAAGATAGCTCCAAATAATCTTTGAGATTGTTATTTATAAAGTCTTCAATGCCTTTTTCTAAATCAAATAATTCTTTGCCGGACTCTTTCGAACCGACAAAGTCATTAAACATTTTTTTAGGATCTCTTGTGCTACTCCAAGATGTTAGTTGATGCACTGCTTTTTGAAAGCAATTACCAAAAGGGTACTTGCCATAATAATCAGTTTCAAAACTTTGGACTCTATTCATCTTACTGGAAAACTGTTTCAGTAAGTTATCATACATCTCACTTCCATCATTTGAAGTGGCTAATGTTTCATTGAAAATAAACTTATAAGCTACAACAACCTCATCTAACAATGCTTGGTCGATATCCTCACCAGTTACAATTTCACAGGAGCCTCTTTCAGCAGTTGAAACTGCTTTATTGATAAAGTCAACAATGGGATATCTTGGAGCTTGTTTATATTTAAATTCCCTTTTTTTCTTTTTAACAAGCTTTAATGCAACATCTAGAACAGCCTCAAAGCGCCATCCGAATGGAGCATCACCATATTGTTTTATCAGATCAGCTATGGTAATCTGATTGTTATTAGTAGTAATAAAATCATTTACTGACTGTTCGGCTGGAGTTAGATTGGGGATTTCTATTTGAGTGTTGGCGGCAGAGGCCTTTAATTCTATTTGGTTCTTTGCATAACCTTCTGATAATTTGTGGTATTTATAGATTAATCCTAGATGATATTCTATTAAATTTTTTACTCGTTCGGATGGAGAAGTGCCATTGATTTGATCCGCCTCAATAATTGTATTTTGGGAAATAAATCTCGACTCAATAAATCTTTTTTCAATTTCCTTAGTGATATCTTCACTTAATTGCTTATTTCGGATTTTAAAATTCTCATTTGTTTTTGCTCTTTCACCGGAAGCTGATCCAGTTCCGTTTAACAGATACTTACTAGTTCTGCAATACCATTCAAAATCATTTCTTAAAGTCGCATCAGCATTAAACCATTCATTTATAGAAATTACTAGATCTTTGGATCCAACTTCAAGCATCTTTTGTTGAATTGGTGTCTTATCTGTTAAGAGTACTATGAGATTTATGTCACCTCCCCTAAAGAACTCTTTTGATTCAATGTTATAACTCAGTTTAAAATCATTTTGGCCGTAAGAAATCTTTTGTTGTAATTTCATCAATGGTCTGAGAAGCTCGTCAAATGTTGATAGTCGATCATCTAAGCCTATCGTTTGATTTTTGATGATGTTTTGAACATCCATCTCATCTTCGTTAAAAAAGAAATAGCTACCTTTTTCTTCTCGGATAATACTTCCTTCAATTAATTTGGTAAGGACATCTGTAATTTCTTTTTGCAGCTGCATCCTATTTTGATCCAACTTATCCATTAATAATACAGTAAGATTATCTACTGTGGAAGGGAAAGTTTGCCTTCTGTTTTCTAAAAGATTGGAGATCATAAATAAAACCTTTACTACTCTTGCTGCAAAGGGATTACTTTTAACATAAGGTAGTTCAAGACCGTTTTCAATTGCCTTAGCTCCTCTGTTTGTAAGGTTTGTATGAAACTGCTGGTTGTAAAAAGCATCAAATGGTATAAAACCACCAACTTCATCGTTGGCGTGTTGTTTTGCTGTAAAATGGGTTATACCTAAAACTGATCGCTCGTTGTCCTTAACTTCTTTAATTACAAATTTGAGTTGTTGAAATGCCTCAAAAACGTGAGCGATCAATTTGAACTGATAAGGTACAAATGGATAACCAAATAGAAACTCCTCTTCATTTTTATATCCCTTATACAGCTCATGACTTATTTTGAATTGATTCTCAATGTAATCTTTGTTGTCATGATAAATTTTTGTTAACTCGCCGATTCCTGTGCTATTTTTATCTAACACCCTACGTTGTGTAATGTAAGATGCATCATTACTTTGAAGCGATATTCTGCCTCCATTTATATCAAAACGTCCAAGTATTTTACCAAATTCATCCTGCACGTTTGTAACGCCATCTACACCGTTAGAAACCTCATCAAGTGTTTGTTGCGCCGTACATGCAATCCAAATTTGATTATTACATTCAACACCTATTTGCTCGATGATATTTTGGAAATTTAGTAGAATCTCTTTGTTAGATCCAATGTATTGAGATATCTCATCAACTAAAAACAAAAGGCGGTAATCCTTATCCTTATTTTTTAAAAACTTTTTGAATTCTGGTATTAAAGTACTTTCTATAGAAATTCTAAAATTTTCAGGGTTTGAAATTTTAGAATGAAGGGAATTTTCATCTAACTCTGGAACTAATCTTTTTGCAATTTTGAGCACGCTGTCTAATTGAAATGCGGCAACTTGAGCAGCATCAACTTCCCAATCAAAATTGAGCTCTGTTTGAATTAAGCTTTTAAATTCATTGAATTTTCCAGCTTGGTCTAATCTGTTCTCTAGTAAAATAGCGAGAGGTATATCAATTGAGTTGTATCCTCTAAATTTATTCAGCATGTTTAGAAATACTCTCGTAAGTCTCTCTTGCTTGCCATCATCTGTGACATCCTCCACGTTAAACATGATATCGTCAAACTGTGAATCAACAATTTTCTTTTTCAGTAATCTTAAATTGCTAATTGTGATCTTGTCGTTTGCATTCGGCTTTGTAGTATCATAATTATCGTTTACACCTTTTTCTAATGCATCAAAAGCGTCCGATGTTGTGTCCCTGTGCATAAGATAATGCACAAATTTTATGAAGTGTGACTTACCGGATCCATAGTAGCCATTTATCCAAATACCATTTTTGCCAGTTTTTTTGTTTATGACCGTATCCATAATTGTATACAGCTTTTCTATAATCTCTGGTGTAAAGACATATTCCTTGATCTCAGCTTCAATGGTTTTAGGATCTTTTGCGCTAACAACTACAGCTGGGTTGATATCGCGGTTAATGTCTCTTGCAAATATTTCGTTTAATTTCATGATTACTCATTTATTAGTTTGATTGCTCTGTATAGATTTTCGTCCTGAAGAAGACCAAATAGACTGTAATATCCCTTTGCTACTCCAGGATAAAACATTATTAACTTATACCCTTTGATATGCTTCTCAAAATTGCTCATAAATCGGCTTGCCCTTATGTAAGGGTATGAATTTCCAAAACCCTTCATGAAAACATATGCAACTTCATACTCAGTTGAACTATGATGCTCTGATATTTTATCTCGTAAATAATTCATAAACTTTTCTGTGTATGCATCCTGCTTTAGTGACTTATCAACGGCATCCTGCTTAGTTGACTCGTGCTCAATGAAGAAATTAAACTTTGTTGTATTTCCGAATTTCTCATTCTTCAAAAAACTAGTAAATTCTTCAAAAATGTCTACTACCATTACATCCAGATAATTATTGGGACGATGCAATCTATTTTTGATATCTAAAATCTCCTTCTCAACATCATATTCATGTTCTGGATTATACATGTACATGTAGGCAGGAAAAAACAAATTTCCTGTTTCATGATTTTGAAAATCCTTATCGCATAATTGATTATATAGTTCTGTTATTGTCATCGTACTAATTTTTAATAAAACATGCTGAGAGGAACCATGTCTCATTTATATCTTCAAAATACTTCCAAAAACTTGAGCTTATTCCGACTGGTTTTATCATGTTGTTTCCATCAAATAAACTCGCGTCTTTTATTGCCTTTCTGTATTGAACATTTATCTTCTCCAAGGTACTTTGTGACCAACCTGCAACAAAGTCATCTTTAGATGCTATTTCATCTAATCGCATTTGAATATCATATGCATTGAGAGTCTTACCTGTTTTGTATTTCTTAAGAGCAACTTCAAGATGTAAGTCTAAGACTAATGGATATGTTTTTAAACAAAGGTAGAATAGCCCAATTTTCATTTCATTTTCACTCCATGTAAAAAAATAATTCCAAAATCCAGCAGGTGCAAATGTGTTTCTTCGTTTTATTTCCGCAATAATTCTTTTTCGAGCAGACATTGTTGCTATTCCTATGACTTGATTATTTCTTTCTTCTTCTTGAATCATAAATAAAAAGTCATCGCCTTTAAGCAGAGACTCCAGCGACTTAAATTCATTAAAAAGTAAACCCCCTGCTGTAAAATTTGCATCATATTTATTTAACTCTTTACTCATTTTTTGAAAAGACCAGTTTTTCTTTGTTTTAAAAAAGCTTCAATTGTTTCAAGTATGTATGGCTCTTCACCAAATTGTTCTTCAATTCTTTGATTAAGAAATTGCATTTGTAGATCCTTATAACTTATCTTAAACAACTCAGCTAGCGGTTTAAGCATATGTCCTTGTAATTGTCGCTCCCCATGTTCAATTTTGCTCAACAAACTGATATCAATATCAAGTTTGTCCGCAACTTTTTTCTGAGAGTAGCCTGCGTTGGTTCTCAACTCCAGTAAATATTCTCCAAAATCAATTCTTCCTGAGCTCATAATTTTTACTTGACAGTGCTGTCAAAAGTAACAGGAAAAAACATCTTAACAAAATGTATAAGGTTTTAATTTTCAACCGTGTCAGATATGCCATAATTCGTGACAACTGAGGTCAAAAAACAAAGTCCCCGGTAAAAACCGAGGACTTTCACCGGAAATGGGGGGCAAGACCGGTAATCTCATGGTAATACCATGGGAATATTCTTAGAAAGGCATGGCAAAAAGCTGGTATTCCTGCGGATTATTCGGGCTTCGTTCAATGATTTCATGCTCTCTCATATACTTTATGTAGGCTCTAGCGGTGCGTTCCTTCACATCCATGTGCTCCATGACCGCCTTTATAAGATTTTGATTCGTGATTAGGTGCTTGTCCTTAAAAATAGACACTGCCGCATCTTTCAACTCACTGGCTTTGCGCATTTCAGAATCCTCTTTACTCTTTTCCCCCAGGTAAACATGACGGCCTTCCGCTTTACTCCAGCCAAATTGCATCATAGGTACATCCAATGGAGATCCGTCTCTCACTTTTAGTGCTTTTATGACACTCGAATTATTATTCTCGTCTTTCTCAATCAAAAGAATGCCGGCAGCTTTGCGTTGTACTTCTGAACCGAGGTGTCCACGAAGCTTCATTCCGGAAGGAGCCATGTGCAGAACGCAAATAATTACCGTGTTATAGATTGCCGCCATTCGGAATAATTCTTCAACGAGTTTCACAGAGCTTTCCTCATCGTTTACTGCTCCCAGTAAGTCGGCAATTCCGTCAATGACTACCATGTGAATACCACCATTCTCGTAAAAGAATCTGTCCATGGATTCTAGGATCAGATTCATACGCTCATTCCTGGAGATACCCACTAGGCAGTAAGCCTTGAACCAGGCAGGTGGCTTGCTTAAACTGGCTCGCTTCAAAATGTATGTGAGGTTCTTGTATAACTGGAACTCCGATTGCTCGGTATCATAGAGGATTACAGCCTGCTCATCAATGTTTTCTCGGATCGTTGTACCCAAGGTATCAATATCAATTCCTTCCGGCTTGATTGCTCCGGAAAGAATTCCTCCCAAGAAGTTGGTCTTTCCGCTGCCTTCTGAACCGGCAATACAAACTAGATTTCCCGGTGTCCCAATGGTTACTTCGTTGATGGTGAGTAATGGCTCCGGTGCTTTGGGAGGATTGTCGAAATCAATTTCACATGAACGCATAACGGCAATGGTATCTTCATAGAGTTGATCCAACATTTCACGGAACAGCATCATCAGGTCATCCTGAGAGTGTCCCAACTTGAAAAAATCAGAAATGTCTTTTTCGTTTTTATCACCCGAAAGGGGGAGCCTCAAACTTTTTAGTTGGTATTCTTTGAGGGAACCGATGAGCCTCTGCATAGAAGCAAGACCAGTCTCATCAACATCGTATAGCAGAGTAATGTGTTTGAACCGGTAGCTCAAACCACGAATCATATTCTTGGGTATGTTGGCAGTTTCGCTGTTGAAGCAGATTGCATTCAATCCATGAGCAACTAAACTAAGTACATCCTTTTCGCCACCAGTAATGAAAAGCACATCACCTCTGATTGGTAACTGATCAAATCCAAAAACATAGTTTTCTGTTACCTCACCGGTGTATAAGAATCGGAGCTTCGAAAATGGTCGGTAGAGCTTTGTGTATCTGCGGCTCTGATAACCGAAGATTGGCTCTGTGTCTGTTGTTTCAAGGAAGTATTCTTTTCCTTCTTTACCAATTCCTAAAAAACTCTGAATGGAAATCACATGGTATTTATCTAGTGTTTCTTTACTAATTCCGTATTGCGCCCAATAGGCAATCTCTTTCGGTGTAAATTCCTTCGCCTGTAAAGGCATTTTTGTTTGTGCTGTTTCAAAGCCATCATGGATAGAAGGTATTTGTGAGGCTACTTTGACTTCACCTTTGTTTTCTCGTAAAATCCTGTCGAGCTTTTGGTCTTTGTCCTCCAAGTTCAGATGCAGCTCCTGGTCAATGATTTCAAGGATCCGGATAAAATCCTCTTTGTCATCACAACTCAATCCAAAGACCTTGCTCACAAAGAAAAAGCAGTCACCACTGTATTCGGCATCTCCAAAATCCTTGAACTTGTATGTCCTGGATTTCTTGTCCAGGTAGATGTAACAGGAAGCCTTTGTATCGTTGTAGAAAGGGCTTTTGAATGATTTTTCAATTTTGGTAAACTTGCTTCCCAAGAAGTGTTTAAAAACATCCAAGCCACCATTAGTAAGGTTTAGGATAGAATCTTTGTTCAATGACATGTAGTTTGTTAGTTTAAGAGTTATAAAATGGATTTCTTTGCCGGGATGTAATTCTTTTCGACATACTTCACCAGGTCGGCCATAATCAGTCTGCGCTGGTTACCGACATAGGTGTATGGGATTACTCCATCTCGCATGAGGATGTAGAGCTTTGCTCTTGACAAACCCAGGAATTTGGAGGCATTAGAAACATCCAGGTACTTGAATTCCGATTTTGGCTCTTTAACTACTGAACTGATTTCATTGAGCTTTTTTTCAACCTTTTCAAGTCGTTCCACAAGTGACTTGATGATTGCATTTTCGTTATTGGTATTCCACATAAGCTGCCGATTTATTTTCGGCTGCAAGACTAGCGAGAAGAATTCGGTTGATTATTGTACTACAATTGTACTACAACAAGATTTTTTTAGCTCTTCCTGTTACAGTAAGATTCAAATGCGTCCAATAACTCTTTGAGGTAGGGACGATGCTCGATTTTACGGTTCTTTGCTGCCGTTAGTGATGAATCCAGGTTCCCAATCCGAATATTGAAAAACCACATTAAAAGGCCGAAAAATTCCTTCCTGGTAATTTTATCCTTGGTGGTAGATTTGATTGCATTGCTTTCATAGACGGCAATAAACAGCTCGATGAATTCAACCTTTTCGCGTTTCCATTGAATGAGCGTTAAACCGCTGCCTTTGGGAAAGAGTGAGAGTTGTCCGGCGAGGTAGGCTGAAATCTCTTGTTTGGTGGGTAGATCCGGATCGTGAATGATGGGGTTGTTTTTGGGTAGGCAGAATTTGTTGATGTGAAGGATGCGATGCCGGAACAATTCCTCCAGCATTTCGAGAATCTTATACTGAACGGAAAAATAATTCAGGATTTTTTTTTATTGCCTCATCCTGCGTGAGCTCATGAATTGTGGACTTATGAAACTCAACACGATGGAGTAAAACATCGGGATTGTCTTTTGGAAAATACCGTTGTCGAAATTCCTTGACCTCGAAACTGGCCATATCAAAGTCTTTTTGGAGCTCTTGGGGCACTTTAGAAGTGGAATGGAGAAGATCATCCGTCAGTTGTTTTACCGGGGCATAGAGGCCATAGAGATGATTTTCTAGACTGGTAGTTGAATGATGTCCGTTGAATTCAATTTCGTGGGAGTTATCAAATTCAAAAAGATTGACCTGTTTTCGGAGGGTTTTCCTGCCAACCTGGATCCTGGCTGTTTTTAGTTGTTCTAGGACAACGGTTAAGTTTTCTTTCATTTTTTAAATGTTTTATCAAGTTGATATTAAGCATAACTGATAAAATTGCGAATAGTTACCCGTAAAACCGCGGTGTTTTCCTCCCTGAAATCCGGTGAAATCACCATGTGGCAAATGGCAAGGATATATATATATACCTTGCCATCTGCCACCCTAGATATGATTTCAAAAAATGCAACTTTTCGTTGCTAGAAAAATTCTAACTTTTAGTACTTGTACTAACGAAATAAACGGACTGGAGAGGGGAAGTAATAGATTAGACTGTTCAAATGTTCACTGTTCATCTGCTCACCGCTTCCAATTTGAACAGTTGAAATAAAAAATAGCGTGAGCAATTAATTCGAGTTCAAAATGAATTGTTTTTTACAATAGGTTCATTATCTTTGTGCAACCTGAATGAAACACAAGAGGTTCAGTCAAGCCCCCCAATTGGGTTGCTTGGTTTCTTCCGGGGTTTCTAGGGTGAAGGAAAGAATCTAAATAATTGAAATAAAAGACGTTGGAGAGTTTGGTTCACAATCCTCTCTCTCCGCCAGATTAAATCGTGATCATCCCAACAATAGTTGGGATTTTTCATTTTTAGCAGTTGCCGATTCTACACCGCAGGTGTTAGAGAGGCATCAATAAAAATGAAAATCCAGAAGCGAAGCGAATGGAGAACGGTTTAATCTGAAGCCCCACCAAAAAAAGGGAAAAGTGAAGCTAATCCCTCAAGTCTCAATCCCATCCAACCTCACCCAAGCATACATGAAATCCCAATCCACCTCATCACCAAATTGATAACGATGCTGAATGGTGGCTTCTTTTTGAAATCCAAACTTCTCTACCAGCCTGAAGGATGCCGGATTATTGGTGGCAATAAACGCCTCAATTCGTCGCAATGCCATCTCCTGTTTGCCATAA
>JACCDT011725616.1_pt1 | contig 51814 bp, 53 predicted proteins | sample 7446291 | NCBI WGS metagenome assembly JACCDT01 (sample SAMN15323446, study PRJNA562643) | freshwater metagenome | isolation source: river surface water | place: USA:Blue River Watershed | collected 2017-08-17
AAAAAAGACTTCTTGAAGTCTAAAGACGGTCAAGAAGTCTTTTTTTGCACATGCCGCGCGGGGTTCTTCCCAAGTATCCAAAACCCCGAACCTGTGCTATATTCACTCCGTATGTTAATGCCTAAAACCTATGTATTCTTCGGCAATATCGGCGCCGGAAAGGGCACTCAGGTGTCACTTCTCACCGAAGTTCTCCAGAATAAGCACGGCCAGAAAGTCGCGTATTTGTCGCCTGGCAATGAATTCCGCAAAATGATGTCAGACGGAAGCTACACGAGCGGCCTCGTGCAGAAAGAGCTCGCCAGCGGAAAGCTCTTTCCGCTTTTTCTCGTATCAACAGTCTTTGGCAACATGATGATAAAAGAGTATTCCGATCCGAGCCAGCATCTCATCTTCGATGGCGTACCTCGCAACCTTGAGCAGGTAGATATGTTCGAAAAGGCGATGGAGTTCTATGGCCGCACCTCTATCGAGATCATTTATATTGATGTTTCAAAAGAAGAAGCAGTGAAGCGCATGAAGCTTCGTGGACGAAGTGACGACACTCCGGAAGCTATCGCGCAGCGTTTCAAAGAATACGAAGACAACGTCCTTCCTGCACTCAAGCGCATGAAAAAAGACGACTATGTTGTTCATCATGTAAATGGTGAGCAGGCTATCGATGGCGTGCACCAGGAAATTCTAACCGCCCTTGGCCTCAAATAATATGGAAGAAAACCCGATCATCGTTATATCGCTTGGAGGTTCGATCATGGTGCCGAGTCATGTGGATGGTGAGTTCGTTGAAGAATTTGTTTCTCTTATAAAAGAACAGACGATGCTTGGGAAGCGTTTTGCCATCATTACAGGTGGTGGTGCTGTGGCTCGGGATTATCGGGATGCACTCGTGCATGCAGGGATCCAGGATTCAGTTATTCTGGATTCTATGGGCATTGCCGCTACGCGTATGAACGCACTTCTTCTTCGATATTCATTTGGCGATGAATATGCCGAAAGTGATATTGTACTCGACCCTACCATTCCATTTCGTTTTTCAAAAAAAGTTGTTGTCGCTGGCGGATGGAAACCAGGTCACTCGAGCGACGGTGCTGCTGTGGGTTTGGCTCAAACGCTCGGCGCGCGCACTGTCCTCAACCTTTCTAATATTGATTACGTGTATACTGCTGACCCACGCCATGATCCAGATGCTGAACCCATTCGCGACATCCTCTGGACTGATTTTCTCAAAATGATCCCATCAGCATGGACTCCGGGTGCGAGCGCTCCGTTTGATCCTGTTGCAGCGAAGATGGCTGCCGATAACGATATTGACGTTGTTGTCATGAATGGGAAAAACCTCCCTAATCTTAAAGACTATCTTTCTGGTGAACGATTTATGGGGACGATCATAAGCGGCACAGAATCTTCCGATCATCTTCCTCGAAACATGGGGTAGTGGTAGAGATAAAAACCTTGCGCAGAGTAGCGCTCCCGCAATCATCTATGGCAATCATCATAAAAACAGCTAAAGAAATTGAAATTCTCCGCGTCGGTGGTAAACGCCTTGCGGCTGTTTTGCATGAAGTATCAAAGCAGGTGTTGCCGGGTGTCTCGACGCTAGAACTCGACACGCTTGCAGAAAAATTGATTCGCGCGGGAGGAGACGAACCTGCCTTTAAAGGCTACCGACCAGAAGGTCACAAGACAGCTTTTCCAGCCAGTCTGTGTACTTCAGTAAATAGCGAAGTGGTTCACGGTATTCCGAAGAAGACGATGGTTCTGAAAGAAGGGGATATTGTTTCTATCGACCTTGGTCTCAAACATAAAGGTCTTTTTACCGACCATGCGATGACCGTTGCTGTGGGGAAGATTTCAAAAAAAGATGAAGAGCTTTTGCGGGTGACTCGCGATGCCTTGTATGAAGGGATTCACGCTATCGTGCCCGGTGCGCGGGTGGGTGATATTGGCCACGCGATTGAGAGTTTCGCCAAACCGTACAAATACGGCAACGTTCGCGTGCTCGCAGGACACGGCGTTGGAAAATACATCCACGAAGATCCGTACATTCCAAATTACGGAAAGAAGGGAACTGGCGCTGTTCTTACTCCCGGTATGGTTATTGCCATCGAACCGATGTTCAACCTCGGTACCGACAACGTCATCGTCGCCAAAGATGACTGGACCTTCAAAACCGCCGACGGCAAAAAAAGCGCACATTTTGAACATACCGTTTTGATTACAGAAGAAGGAGCAGAGATTTTGACGGAAATATAAATGAATTACATTCAAAAAAATAAACAATCGTTTGGTTCTGTTGCTCGTGACTATAAAAAGTATCGAGGTTCGTATAACAATGCGCTCTTTAAATATATTGTATCTCTTATTAAGAATGTTCCCGGTTCTGTCGATATTCTTGATCTTGGTTGTGGAGTAGGGAACTCCACTGAGCCGCTCTTTGCTCAATTACAAAAGTCTAAGAAAGATTTTTCTGTAACTGGTTGCGATCCTGATCCTGAAATGCTGGCCGTTGCAAGGAAAAGTGCAAAAAAAGAAAAGCTTCCAATAACGTACGTACAAGGAATTGCCGAAAAAATACCTTTTCCTGACCATTCGTTTGATCTCATTTACTCAGGAGCTGCATTTCATTGGTTTGCTAGAGTAAAAACGCTTAAACATATACACAGTAAGTTGAAGAAAAGAGGAGTCTATGTAGTCTTTTGGGCCAAGAGTCCAAAATCTAACAAACCGGTTATTGGACAGGAGATATATAAAAAGTTTAAATTTCACGGCATTCCATTACAGTGGCGTGATCCTGCTAATGTAGGAGCTATCTTGAAAAAATCTGGATTCAAAAAAGTCACTATCGTAAAAGTTCCCTATGTACATAAGAGAACAATTACCCAAACAGTAGGCTTACAGAAAACTAATTCAGGCTATGCCGTTCTTTCTGCAGATGAGAAAAAGCAGTTTGTCCGAGAAATGACACAGGCACATAAGGTAGCTCTTGGAAACAAACTGAATGTTATTCGCCAAGAAATACATGTTTGTTACGGCACTAGGTAGTTTTTTTGGTTCAAGAAAATCTAAAGAAATTACTTGCCTGGTTTCTTCGGTGTTTGTTAGAGTAGGGGAGTGATTACTGATTCTGACATCGAAAAGCTTTCAAAGACATTCCTGACCAAAGAGGAGTATAGAAAGTCTTCAAGGAATTTTGCGACCACGAAAGAGCTCAAGTACGAGATCGATTCTCTTCGCGCAGAAATGAGAGGTGAATTCCAGAATGTTCACGATGAGATAGGCGACATGAAAGAAATGATCCAAGGCCTAGCTGTTTCAATGGACGGAGTCATAAAATCCATCAGCGACATGTGGCTCGAATATTAATCGCGCGCATTGCTTTTGCCGTGATATACTAATTCCACTATGGAACAGTTTGAAGCGAAGAGTATTCCGAAATTTACGTCTCCGGAAGAGGAGATTGCGTTTCTTCGAAATGAGATAGCGCGCAAAGAGGAAATGATCCGTTTTGAAGGGGGCACACCGGACACCGAAAAACTTGCCGAGGATACACTCAACGCATACAAGGAAATGGAGCGCCAAGACGTCCTCAAGAAGAGTCAGATGATCCCGGAAAAAGAAGCCGAAGAGATCGTGCTTGCACTCGCGCCCGAAAGTCACGACCGCACGATGGAAGAACTGCTCGGCATTCTGATCAGTAAAGGGATAAAGAATGCACTCCACATCGTAGAAGGTCTCGACAACCCGCACATCGACGACGATTTCCACCGCTTTCTCGTACAGTACCTTCGAAGCACCAAAGAAGTACCCGGTCTCAAGGAAGGTAGTCCGCTCTGGAAGGGGATCGACATGAAGCTTTTTGAAATTACCTTACCTGAACCAACAGAAGGCGGTCGCGGATACAAAGAATTCATTGCCGCGATGGAGCAGTTTTACGCTGGCATGCAAGCCGTGGGTGGACACGAAAATCCCAACCGTCATTACTACACCCTCGAACTCGCACTTCCTGAAAGCGGGACTGATGTTTTTTTCTATGCTGGTGTTCCTTCTTCCAAAGCCGACCTTCTTGAAAAGCAAATCCTTTCTTTCTATCACGACGCGAAACTAAAAGAAATCACCGACGACTACAACGTCTTCAACGAGACAGGGTATTCCGCTGGCTCATACGCGAAGCTTTCCGATATGGAAATCTATCCACTCAAGACGCACGATGAGATCGAGCACGATCCGATGAATGCCATGGTGAATGCATTTTCAAAATTGAAAGAAAAAGGCGAAGGTGCGGCGATCCAATTTACTGTCGTGCCTGCAGGTGAAGTCTTGGTGAAGCGCTTCACAACAATGCTCGACCGAGTGAAGAACGACCACATAAAAGCCAAAGATGCGTATGGCAACTACAATGCCTTTGGGAAACAAGCTGGAAAGATTTTGAAAGATCTTGTGTTCTCTTCATCAAAAAAACCTGACGAAGAAAAAAAGACAGATGACAAAGGAATGGAACTTATCCAGAAAAAGATCAGTAGCACGATTCAGAACGTGGGTGTGCGCATTACGGCATCAGGAGAGACACCCGAGCGAGCTGAGACGATACTTCATGAGCTCGAATCAGTCTTCAACCAATTCTATGCTCCTGGGTCCAATGGCCTTGAATGGCAGAAGATCGAAAAGAAGCATACGCGCGATTTCTTGCACAATTTCTCATACCGCCAGCTTGTGGATGATGAACTTTTCGCGCTCAATGTGAAAGAACTTTCAACGCTGTTTCATTTCCCGATAGGGGTGAAGAGTACGCCGCAATTGAAACAAGCTCAGGCCGCCATTGCTCCCGCTCCTTCTACGATGGGTTCAGCGGGTGTGCTTCTTGGTACCAACGTCTACCGCGGCGAAGTAAAGAAGATCTATATGACTCGCGAGGACCGCATGCGTCACTTCTATGTGATCGGTCAGACGGGTACTGGTAAGACGACGATTTTGAAAAATATCATCGCGCAGGATATTGCTAATGGCGATGGTTGTTGTTTCATTGATCCACACGGCACCGACCTCCAGGACATTCTTTCGTATGTCCCACCTGAGCGAATCGATGACGTTATTTACTTCGACCCTGCGTACACAGCCCGTCCGATGGGTCTCAACATGCTCGAATACGATCCGCGCTATCCAGAGCAGAAGACCTTTGTCGTCAACGAACTTCTTGCTATCTTCAACAAACTCTTCGATATGAAAACAGCCGGCGGTCCGGCCTTCGAACAGTATTTCAGAAATAGCGCACTTCTTGTGATGGAAGATCCTGAATCGGGTTCTACGCTTCTTGAGATCGGTCGCGTGATGGCCGACAAAGAATTTCGCGACCTCAAGCTTTCTCGGTGTAAGAATCCGATCATTCACCAATTCTGGGCGAATGCCGAAAAGACAAGTGGGGAACAGAGTCTCGCCAACTTCGTGCCGTATATCACCAACAAGTTCGATGTCTTCGTTTCAAACGACATCATGCGTCCAGTGATCGCTCAGCAAGAGTCGGTGTTCAATTTCAGAAAGATTATGGATGAAGGAAAAATTCTTCTCGTGAATCTTTCAAAAGGTCGCCTTGGTGATATCAATGCGAACCTTCTCGGTCTTATCATCGTGGGTAAAATTCAAATGGCCGCGCTTTCCCGCGTCGACATGTATGGCCAAAACATGCGCGACTTCTATCTTTACATCGACGAATTCCAAAATGTCACGACTGACTCGATCGCATCGATTCTTTCTGAAGCTCGTAAATATCGCCTTTCGCTCAACGTGGCGCACCAATATATTTCGCAGCTTGAGGAATCTATTAAGAACGCTGTCTTCGGTAACGTGGGTTCAATGGCAACCTTCCGCGTTGGTCCGGACGATGCTGAATACCTCGCAAAGCAGTACGAACCGATCTTCACACCTCAGGACATTTTGAAACTTGAAAACAGAAATGCGTATATGAAAATGCTTGTTGACGGTACGCCCGTGAAGCCTTTCAACATCGCGACCAATCCACCACCACAGGGCAACAAAGAGATCGTCGAAAAGATCAAAGAGCTTTCATACATGAAATTCGGCCGCGATAGGGCGGAGGTGGAAGAGGAGATTATGAAGCGGTATAGGAAAGTATAGGTTTTCGGGCGAGTTGATTCAGCGTCTTTTTCGTGCTATCCTCAGCGTATCAGCCCCTTCGGGTTTTTATTTTTAACTCATTTTTTAATTATGACAATCGAACGCACACTCATCGTTATGAAGCCAGATGCTGTACAGCGCGGGCTCGTTGGCGAAATTCTTACTCGTTTTGAAAAAACTGGCCTCAAAATCGTGGGCAACAAAATGCTCTGGCCTGATGCCAACCATTACTTCAAGCACTATGAAGATATTGGAAAGGTTATCTCACGCCGAGGTCAGGAGGTTTTCGATGTGACTCTCGCTATGATGAATCAGGGTCCGGTAATGGCTTTTGTTCTCGAAGGAATTGAGGCTGTCTCACTTGTTCGCAAAATGGTAGGTGCGACAGAGCCAAAGTCTGCTCTTCCTGGTACGATCCGCGGCGACTACGCTCACATGAGCTATGGCCACGCAGATGCCAACAAGATCGGAATTCCAAACCTCATCCATGCTTCAGGTGACCCAGATGAAGCCAAGCTCGAGATCGCTCACTGGTTCTCAGAAGCTGAACTCTATGACTACGCTACGGCGCATGAAGGGTTTACACAGACAAAGAAGAAATAAAGAGTGTAAGAAAAACCCGCATTTATGCGGGTTTTTCTTTTATATAGGAACTATTTACTTTTTACAAAAAGTTCAGTATAATTTAAAAAATTAAAAAATAACCCATGATAAGAATAGTGGAACCCCCGTTTTTTAACAGTGCCTGTCGGTGTTTCTTGCATAGCAATACAACACCCGTCCCTAGCTGTGTTGTTGATATGATGAACGTATTACTCTTGATTGTGGTTGAAAAAACAGGAGTACCTGCCGAGGATATAGTTGTTTCTTTAAAAGGGAAAACTCCAGTTAACCGTTCGCGTACCTTGTTGTATTTATTGTTTCAGTATTACATTATTTCTACTGGAAAGGCATCGAAATCAAATGTGGGGTCTACTATCGGTAGGAATCACGTTGTTTTTTGTCACGCAAATAATAAATACAAGAACAATAAAAACTTCCTTGCACGTGATTTTATGGAGCTTGTTGATATCGTAAGAGTTCGACATCCAAAGTGGAAAGAGGGCTATATTTGGTTTAACAAGGAAACACAGCAAAAGAGTTCACGTTTGGAAGATTGTTTTGTATTTAACCGCGAACAACTTGAAAAGCTTCTTCGCTTCAATGGTGTAGAAAAAGAAGTGGAATTCCCAGGATGGTCTTGGAATACATACTACGCCGAAGTGGTGGTCTCCCAATGATACTTTAAAAGCCCGGCACATTGTCGGGTTTTTTTATTGCATGTTTGAAAAGTAATTGAAATGTCAATGTTGAGAAAAGTATTTTGTTGTGTCGTAAGCGATATCCACAGTACACCTCTCCTTTTCATGCGTATACTTTAGGTAGGGTTATTTGAGAAAAGTACTTAGAACACCTTGTGTGAGGGATCGGTCGTCCGTTTGAGCCTTGGTTTACTCGGCGCGAACCCACGTAGCTTCACGCTATAGTACTCTTTCCGGATAATCCTAATAAAAAACTCTGCACTCGCAGGGTTTTTTAATTTGTTAGCTGAATATCCTCGCTTCGCCCCGAAACACCCCATGCTTTTTGGATTTTTCAAAAGCGCATATCTGGCGGCGCCACTCTTGTTCTCCGAAACTGCGCACATCATTGAAAAATCCAAAAAGCATGGGGTGTTTCGGGGCTTCGTGGTGCTTTCTACTTCTCCTTGCTACACTGTCTCTATGCTCACGTCTGGAAACAAACGCCTTGTCCGTCTCATGCTCGGTAATATCCTGGGTATTTTTGGCGTGAATACGCTTGCCATTTTCTTCTATTTCTACAGCGCGCTGTGGTGGTTTGATATGCCGATGCATTTTTGGGGTGGCGCGTGGTTGATGTTCGCAGTGCTTGCATCTCGGATCTGGGTTCGCCCTGAAGGGGGAGCTGGTGATCCAATGTTTGTCACGCGGCATACGTTCGTTATTGCTCTTCTTATCGTATTCGCAATCGGTGCTGCATGGGAAGGTTTTGAATATGTGGTGCAGTATTACACAGGAGCGGGTCTTGCGAACCCACTTGATTCGCTCTCTGATCTTGCATTCGATATGTCAGGAGCACTTTTCGCGTGGCTCTATCTTCAGAAAAAACGAATCATCGTTTGGAAGCGCGTCTAAGTTTGCTATACTTTAGCAACATGAAAGAAACAAAGAAACTCGCGATCACGTTCGCAAGCGGCGCAGGAACTGTCACCGGTGCCAACTTTCTTCTTGAAGGAGAAGGAAAGAAATTTCTCATCGACTGTGGTCTCGTGCAAAATTCCAAACTCGCCGACGAAGACAACTGGATTCCATTTTCATACGACCCAAAGACTATCGATATTCTTTTCATCACGCACGCACATATCGACCACATCGGCCGCATCCCCAAACTCATCCACGATGGTTTCCAGGGACGCATTATTTCCACTGATGCTACGAAAGACCTCGCACGTCCAATGCTCATGGACACAGTTAATATTCTTTCTCGCGACAAAGAACACGGCCTTGATGCCTACTACAACGAAGCGACCGTGGAAAAAGCACTCGCGCTCTGGGAAGGTTTCCCATATCACCAAGAAATCAATATCGACCATGGATTCCGTGTCACCCTGAAAGACGCCGGCCATATTCTCGGTTCAGCCATGGTGCATTTTGTATACAACGAAAAGACAATAGTCTTCACGGGCGACCTCGGCAATTCTCCGTCACCACTTCTTCGCGACACAGAAATGCTCGTTGGTGCCGACTACGTAATCATGGAAAGTGTGTATGGCGATCGCAATCACGAGAACCGCGACCAGCGCCGAAAGATTTTTGAATCCATCATCGAAGACAACTACAAGCGAAAAGGTACGCTCATCATTCCGACGTTCTCGCTCGAACGTACACAGGAAATGTTGTTTGAGATCAACGCACTTGTGGAAGGGAAGCGTATTCCTGAAATGCCGATCTATCTCGATTCGCCGCTTGCTATCAAACTCACGGGTGTCTACAGAAAGCACTCAGAAATGTACAACGAAGCCGCGCAGAAACTTCTTGCTGGAGGCGATGACATCTTCAACTTTCCTGGTCTTCGTATCACTCCCGACACCGAAGATTCAAAAGAAATTCTCCACGCTCCTGATCCCAAAATTATTATCGCAGGAAGTGGTATGAGCAACGGCGGCCGCATCATCCATCACGAACACAACTATCTTCCCAATCCCAACAACACACTTCTCCTCACTGGATACCAGTCGCAGGGAACGATGGGGCGAAAGATCGAAGATGGCGCGAAATTCGTGCGCATCTTTGGTGAAGATGTTGAAGTGAAAGCACACGTTGCGAAGATCAGCGGATATTCAGGTCACAAAGATTCCGACGGACTCATTAATTTCGTAGAAAATATTGCCAACAGCGTGAAGCGCGTTTTTGTGGTGATGGGCGAACCAAGGTCTTCACTCTTTCTCGTACAGCGCCTTCGCGATTATCTCGGTGTCGATGCCGTGGCTCCTATGCCGGGAGAGAGAATAGAGATAGAATGCTAATAAAAAATTGCCCGTTTCGGTGATCCGAACGGGCAGTTTGTTTTTTTGAAATAATCCTTACTTTTGCGCGAGCTCTTTTTGTAGTTCTGGTGCGACGCTTTCGTAATCTGCGCGCAGGTTTTTGAGTAGTTCAGGGATCGTATCCAGATTCGTGAGATTTTTAGAGTTCTGTTCTACAAGGAGAATCTTTTCTCCCATATTCCTAATACCAATCATGCTGGTACTCGTTTTTGCTTTATTTGCAACGGTACTCATTTCCAGCCACTTTTTCTCCAGTAGACAGCTCTCTAGGTTTGCTAAGTACGGCTCTATCTGTTGTAAAAAAAGACTGATGATATTATTTACCATCTGTTTGTTTCCCTGAAAGACTTGATTTAGATACGCCAGGTCGTATTTCTTTTCTGTTTCCATTGTGAATATTGTTTTCCTCTACCATACTCTTTTCCTATATTTTTGCAACAAACCTCTCTTTTCATAGAGGTTCTTGTGTTACAATCAGAACTAATGAGCGCAGCTGAATTCATTTGCTACAACGGGCCGATAGGGAATGGCGACAAGCACAACCACCTCAAAGTGAAGCTTGGTGTCTCTGGCGCGGCTGAGACGGGTCACTGCGGCCTTCATGCTCTCGACAGCGCAAAAGAGCTTGGGCGCGAGATCGTCCGTCAGGGAGGCATTCTTGTCACAGGTGCATCGACTGGTTTTCCGCTGTGGAGTGCGATGGGTGCGAAAGAAGAAAAAGGTCTCTCTATTGGCCTTTCTCCCGCCGTGAATGAACGCGAGCACACCGACGTGTACCGCCTTCCACTCGATTACATGGATCTCATCATCTACACTGGTTTTGGGTATCCTGGCCGCGACATTCTCTTCACACGAAGCTGCGATGCTATATTCATCGGCTGCGGCCGCATTGGTACCATCCACGAATTCACCATCGCTTTTGAAGACAACAAACCTATCGGCATTCTGCAAGGGGAATGGGATATGGACGAAACTATCAAAACCATCCTCGAACGCAGCCAGCGCCCCAACCCAAAGATCGTCTTCGATACCGACCCCAAGAAACTCGTACAGAAAGTGATGGAGCTCGTGAAAGCCGACAAAGTGGCCGAATACAAACTCGTAAAGCCAAGCGTGAATTTTACGACGAAGCCGGATGGAGCATAGATAAAACAGATAACAAAAAACCCGCCGAAGCGGGTTTTTTGTTACGAGACAGTCTTTACGATTCGTTCGAATGTTTCAGGGTTGTGCTCGGCGATTTCGGCGAGAACCTTGCGGTCAAGCGAGATGCTTTTCTTTTTGAGCGCATCGATGAATTTGCTGTATGAGAGACCAAATGCACGAGTGCCGGCATTGATCTTGGTCTGCCAGAGATTGCGCATATCGGTCTTCTTGTCCTTTCGGTGAGCGAATGCGTAGACTCCTGCGTGGCGGATCGCATCGCGAGCCATCGCTTCTTTGGTGCCGCGACCATGGCGGAAGCCTTTGGTCTGGGCGAGCGTATTCTTGCGACGCTTGTTTTTTATTGTTCCTCGTTTGACGCGTGTCATGGTAGTTTAAAAAATTAGTGAGTAGTAAACGGATTACGCATAGGGGATCATGCGGCTTCGGACCTTGTTCTTCATTGAGAAAGAAGTAGCCTTTCGTCCTGCGAGCTGCGTTGTGCGGCTCTGCTTGGCGTTGAAGTGGTTGAAACCCGGCTTGCGTGAAAGCATTTTGCCGTTTTTCGTGACCCGTATTCGCTTTGTGATCGACTTATTTGTTTTCATGGTGTTTTTCCTCTGATACTTTGTCGTCCTCCTTTTTCTTGGTATCGCGCTCGATGGTGATCGTGATTCCTTTTGGCGACTTCTTGTATGGTTCTGAAATCTTGTAATGTTCGGTAATAAGGTGAAGCACTCGTTCAAGACGTTCTTTGAGGAATTTCTCCTCCATGTATTTTGATCGTCCTGAAAGGTAGAGTTCAGCTTTGATTCGGTGTCCTTCTCGTAGCCACTCGGAAGCTTTCTTTGCCTTGAGTTCTAGATCGTGATCGCCCGTACCGATTTTAACCTGAATCGATTTTGTCTCGGTAGATTTCGCTCCGGCTTTCGCCTTCTGCTGTTTTTTCTTCTCGAGATAGAGGTATTTACCATACTCCATAATGCGGGCAATCGGGGGCTTCGCATTGGGGGAAATCTCGATAAGATCAAGACCTCTGCTCGCAGCACTTTCAAGGGCATCTTTGAAGGGAAGTACCCCAAGATTGGAGCCATCTTCATCGATCACTCGAAGCTCTGCTGCACGTATCTGGTTGTTTATTCTTTCTCTCAAAATGTGATTGACAACAGAACGCAACCTCACAGCCTAGGCCGAAAAGCCCGTATAAAGGAGGAGCATTACCGTGTAAGGAGATAATAGCCTATATTAGGTAAAGAGTCAATGCAGGCAGCGTGCTATCGCCAAGCCTCGATTTCCTTGGTATTGTTGGGTATATATGAATCTCGCAGAGAACCGAAAGGCACATTTTGAATATGAGATCATGGACGATTTCGAAGCGGGAATCGAGCTTTTGGGTTTTGAGGCGAAGGCGATCCGCGCCGGCAAGGCGAATGTCACCAATGCGTTCGTGATCGTGCGTGGGGGAGAAGCGTATGTTATCGGTATGACTATCGATCCGTACCAAGTGAAAAATACCCCGATCAGCTATGTGCCTGATCAAAACCGACGCCTCCTTCTTTCAAAAAAAGAAATCGCTGAAATCGGGAAACAGACCGACGGGCAGGGTTTGACCGCGATTGTGCTTTTGTTGTATAGTAAGGGTTCGCGAGTGAAAGCAAAAGTCGCTATCGTGCGTGGTAAGAAAAACCACGACAAACGCGAAAGCATCAAAAAGCGCGATCTCGATCGAGCTCAAAAACGCGGGTTTGATAACTAAATGGGGATGCAGGGCATCGACAAGTAACGTCGTTTCTCTCTGCGTGCCGAGGTCTTGGATCCTCGTGAATCTTCCAAGAACACACGATCTGCAAAAGAACTTTTTGCCGTGAAGTCACCCTACATGGGTAACTTCGCGTTCGCAGCTGCCTAAACCGCACCTGCGAGTGTACGCTCTCCCTTAATCCGAGTGGGAGAGTCCGTGCATTATAGTGCTCGGATGTAGAAAGGGAACTCGCCGCGATTCTCTTTCGAAACTAAGCGGCATTCCATCATGTGCTCTCGCACTGCTCTTATGCATGATGGAAAAACAGAGCAGCGCTACGCACGTAGACTGATTGAGACTCTTTATTTGCATGTGGGTTCGACTCCCACCATCTCCACAAAAATAAGAAGCGCCGTCAGGCGCGACTATATTTTTGTCGGATGCCGCACGTACTCGTGCGGCGCCACAAGAGGTTTAGAAATAAAAAAAGCGCACCTGGTTGGGTGTGCTTTTTATGTTTTTTAAAATCTCCTTAATTAATAAGACTGAAGAAGTAGTTTTCACTCACTTCTTGCCTCATTGTTGATACTTTTTTCTTCAGTTCTTCTTTGTAGACTGAAAGATAATTTGCCACCGCTGTGTCGCTTGTTCCAAGAATTTGGAGAGCGATAAGTGCAGCGTTTCCTGCTCCATCTAACGCAACAGTTGCGACCGGTACCCCAGAAGGCATTTGTAAAATTGAAAGAATTGAATCCCATCCATCAATTGAATTGCTTGATTTAACAGGTACACCGATGACTGGGAGTGTGGTCGATGCCGCAATCATCCCAGGTAAGTGTGCTGCTCCTCCAGCTCCAGCAATAATTACACGTACACCTTTATGTCGTGCGTGAAGCGCAAACATTTCCAGGTCGTGAGGAGTGCGGTGTGCTGATAGAATCCCAAGTTCAAACGGTATTCCTGCTTCGGCAAGAACATTTGCTGCGAGCTTCATTATGTTCAGGTCAGATTGTGACCCCATCACAATACTCACACGAGCGCCTTCAATCTGTGGACGAATTTTTACCAAGGAAGCACATACTTTTTCATAATACGCATCAGGTTTTTCTTCAATGACGAAGTTTCCTTTGTTCCCGGTAAGTTTTTCATACAGCTCAAGGTATCTTTCAGAAATACTTTGTGTAAACTCAGGAGTAAAAGCGGGCATGATATCTTCGGGTCTGCCTTGATATCCTTGTTCCATTAACCACTCACGCACAAACTCTTTCGAGAGGTGTCGAGGATCTTCACCTTTCGCAAAGCTTTGTTCGTATCCTTCTGTATACCAATATCGAGAGGAGTCCGGCGTATGAATTTCGTCAATCAAGTAGATTTCTCCACTTTCACTTTTACCAAATTCATACTTTGTGTCTACAAGAATAAGCTCGCGTTCTTTTGCCATCTGCTGACCTCTTTGGAAGAGCTCCGTAGCGATTCTTTCTAGGGTTGCTTTTTCATCCCGTGTTACCAACCCTCTTTTTATGAGTTCTTCCCATGAAATGTCTTCATCATGATCACCCTTTTCAGCCTTTGTCGTTGGGGTGATAAGTAATTCCGGAAAGATTTCATTTTTTTTGATATCTTTCGATATCTTGTACCCCCAAGGATTTGCTTTACCCACAGAAGTGTAGTTTCTGTAGAAGCTACCGGTGTTGTATGCACGAACAATGACTTCAAATGGAAAAGTTTCCAGCTTTCGCCAGATTGAAATGTGTGGTGCCGGTACATCGAGTAAACAGTTGGGACAAATGTCTTCTGTTGCCTTCATAAAGTACTGTGTTATCTGGTTCAGAACGGCTCCTTTGTGAGTAACTTCAAAAGGAAGCACTACGTCAAACGCGGATGTTTGATTTGTTGTTTCAGCGACAAGTACTTTTCCAACAGTACAGACTCTGCGGACTTTGCCTTCATAGACATTTGTTTGTCCAGGGTAGGGTTTTTGATTCATTGTGTTATTTATTTTTTAATTTAGTAAATATTTAATGTACACACTACCAAACCATTGACAGAAAGTCAAAAGTATTAAGTTATGACTTTTTTCATTTTTTTTCTATACTATATTTCATGAACCCAACCCTCGCTGTCTCCGGTTACCGCGGCATTTGGGGCGAAAGCCTCACGCCTGAAATCGCCAAGCAATTCGCTTCGGCATTTTGTCATTTCGTTTTGAAATCTGGCGGAAAGAAAGTCCTTATTGCGCGTGATGCGCGGGGAAGTGGAAAGGAAATCACCGAAGCTGTCATTCCAGTATTCCTTTCTGCCGGTATCGATGTTATCGAAACGGGCATTACACCAACACCAACCGTTTTGTTTTTGGTGCGCCAACAAAAGTTGGGTGGCGCTGTCATTGTGACAGCTTCGCATAACCCTATCGAATACAACGGCCTCAAATTCGTCACCGGTCGCGGACTTTTCACCAATGAAGCTGATGTTGAAGAAATGAAGTCTTCGATAGATGTACCTCTTCCTGAAAGTGTCACGCAGGGTGCGCACGTTGTTTCACTTGATCTTTGGAAACAGCATGTCGAGAAAATCGTTTCGCATGTCGATCAGGGTCTCATCGCGTCAAAGAAATTGAAAGTAGTGGTAGATGTGATCAATAGTGTCGGTGCTGTCGTTGATCCGCTTTTGTTTGAACTGCTCGGTGTGGAAGCGGTTATTTTAAACGGGACGCCTGATGGAAACTTTGCACATAAGCCCGAACCGCTTCCTGAAAACCTGGGCGAGCTTGGAGAAAAAGTTCGTGAGCTGAAGGCTGACATTGGCTTTGCGCAAGATCCAGATGGCGACCGCTTGGTGGTGGTGGATGAAACAGGCCGTGTGCTTTTCGAAGAACTCACACTTGCACTCGGACTTGTTACGGTTCTCCAAAAAACGCCGGGTGATATTGTTATCAATCTTTCTACCTCGTCAGTCAACCAAATGATTGCAGAAACATACGGTGGAAAAACATTTCGCTCGAAAGTGGGGGAATCAAATGTGATTGAAGAAATGTTGAAACGAAATGCAGTTGCTGGTGGGGAAGGCGGTGGTGGATTTATTTATCCGAAAATGAATGCAGCTCGTGATAGCATTGCGGGAATTGCTGTTATTCTTGAACTTCTCGCGCAAGAAGGAAAACCGCTTTCAGAAATTGTTGATACGCTTCCCAAAACTGTCATGAAAAAAGGAAAACTCCCGATCGGGGATGTGACGATGACTGCTGTATACGAAAAAATGAAAGAAGTGTTTCCAGATGGGGAAGAGAATACGCTTGATGGCCTTCGCCTTGATTTTCCCGACCGTGCATGGATCCATGTTCGTCCTTCGAACACAGAGCCGATTTTCAGGTACCATATCGAAGCGTTGGACGAAGCCCGCGCGCATGAGTTACTTGCCGCAGTCCGTGCACTGCTGTAGGTTCTTTGACACGGTATAGTTTTTGTGCTTTAATATAAAAAAGCCTTTAACTATATGAATAAGAAAGAACCAAACACCACAAAAAACAATGAGATTATTGCTCTGTGGAGAATTCATCATCCTGAAAAAAAAGACGACGTAGAAATAGTACGTCAAAAGTCTTTCCTCAACCTTCAACCTAAAAGTCGTAAGGGGTCTGCAATTAATAAGTCTCCTGAACTTGTCCAAAAAATAAAGAGTTTTGTGCAAGACGTGCTGGTTGCAAAAGGAGCGGTTATCCCAATGAAGAAAGTTATTTTTGGGCTTAATCAGGGATGTGTATTCCAGCTCGGTGAACTGAAGATTGATCCGATCCCACTTGAAAAGCGACGTAAAACCCCTTCAAAGCATCTTAGAAAAAAAGACAAAAAACAAGAAGTGGGGGAAAGAAAAGAAAAAGTAATTGTTGCACCACCAGAAGTAGTTCTGGTGCACGGTAAAAACTTTCTTCGAGCGCTTCGTGGCAAAAAGACCACTCGTCAGAAACGTGAAGATTTTGCTCTTGAAATTGCTCGTTTTCTTGTAAACATGCATATGACAGTATTTCCATCAAAGGAAGCTGAGCTGCTTTCTCGAAGAGGGTCCCCACTATTTCCTGTTTTTTCTAAAGAAGTAGTAGAGAGTTTGTATCCAATCATGAGTCAATTTGATGAATCAGAAGACGAAAAGTCTGAAGATGAAAAAGAGGCAACTATGGTTGTGTGCGAACAGATCGCACTCCTTGAAAAAAATAAAGGAATACGCATTGTTTTTACTGATGAAATTGCTCCATATCTTAAATCACTCGTTGCAAGTAAACTAACGTTTACCTGTATGAAAAATGAGAAAGATATAGCAGCATTCTTGCTATCATTATTGAAATAACAATAATGATAAAAAATAAAAAGCACCAGCGAGAGTTGGTGCTTTTATGTTTTTACATTTGCGACGATAGTCGCTCGCGAATGGAGCGTCGGACGCTCATATTCAAATAGGCTTTTTCCGTGATAAAAGTTTCAATCTCTATTCTTTTAAAAAAGGAAAACCACACGCCTTTTTTACATACTATGCCATCTGGCTTACCTTGTAAAAAACTTTTGAGGCCTTCGATGGTGAGTGTATCCAGTAATTGCTCTAGTCTCGAAAGTCGATGTGTTTCGAATACATATTTAGTATCTGTCATGAGGTGTATTTTTAAATTTCATTTTTTACGATAACGTATTTCCCGTATAAATACAACTCTTCCGAAACGTCAAATGTTCGTGTATACTACGCCCGTTATGTCACGAAACCAAATGATGAAAAACCCTTTGAATAAAAAGAAAAAAATGGGAAAAGAACCTGAGTTGAAGGCTCCGCGCGCGGGCAGTATGCTCCTTACCGCGGTTCTTATTCTTATGTCTATTACGGCGCTCTACTCGATCATTTTCGATAACGCCAAGAAAACAGAAACGATCAGCATTTCAGAACTCGCGCAGAAGATGAATGCTGGAGAAGTGGAAGCTATTTCAGTAGAAGGTTCAAAACTTGAAGCAACGCTTGTCGGAGGCACAGTTGTGAAATCAAAAAAAGAACTTGAAGCGTCACTTACTGAAACACTCACCAACTACGGCGTTCCTGCCGAAAAAATTGCTACCACCAAGATCGACGTGAAAAGCGAATCAGGTTTCGGCTATGTGCTCATGAACTTGCTTCCAATCCTTCTTCCTGTCGCGCTCGTGATCTATCTCGTCTGGGCGCTCTCTCGCCAAGTGAAAGGGCAGGGGATGCAGGCGTTTTCGTTTGGCCAGTCAAAGGCGCGCATCACAAACCCTGACGATGAAAAGAACAAAGTCACGTTTAAAGATGTGGCTGGCAACAAAGAAGCCAAACAGGAACTTTCTGAAATTGTCGACTTTCTGAAAAATCCGAAAAAATTCCTCGACATTGGTGCGCAGATTCCAAAGGGCGTGCTTCTTACAGGTGCTCCTGGTACCGGAAAGACGCTTCTTGCTCGCGCTGTTGCGGGTGAAGCGCATGTGCCATTTTTCCATCTCTCCGGTTCTGAATTCGTTGAAATGTTTGTCGGCGTCGGTGCATCGCGTGTCCGTGATCTTTTCATGATGGCGAAGAAAGCCGCGCCCGCGATTGTGTTCGTGGACGAAATTGACGCTGTTGGCCGCGTGCGCGGCACCGGCATCGGTGGCGGCAACGACGAGCGTGAACAAACCCTCAACCAGATCCTGGTGGAAATGGATGGCTTTGAACCCACAGAAAAAGTGATCGTCATGGCAGCGACCAACCGAAGCGATGTGCTCGACCCTGCGCTTCTTCGCCCAGGTCGTTTTGACCGTCGTGTAAAACTCGACCTTCCAGACCGCGCTGACCGCGAAGAAATCATGAGTATTCATTCAAAGAAAAAGCCGTTTGCGGAAGATGTGGATCTTAAAGTGATCGCCGCTCGCACTCCTGGATTCTCTGGCGCTGACCTCTACTCACTTATGAATGAAGGAGCTATTTCTGCCGCACGCGCTGACCGAAAAGAAATTCTTCAGATTGATCTGATTCAATCGATCGAAAAAGTGATGCTCGGTCCTGAACGCAAGAGTCATCTTATGGGGCCAAAAGAAAAAGAAATTACCGCCTACCATGAAGCAGGCCATGCACTTGTCGCGAGTGTGCTTCCAGATGCTGACCCTGTGCACAAGGTTTCTATTGTGTCTCGTGGGTCTGCTGGTGGATATACGCTCAAACTTCCGATCGAAGAGCGCAAACTACAATCCAAAAAAGAATTTCATGATGACATCGCCGTTTCTCTTGGCGGATACGTAGTGGAAGAAATGGTGTTTGGTGATGTTACCACTGGCCCTTCATCTGATCTTCAAGTGGCTACGAATCTCGCGCGCGCGATGGTGACGAGATGGGGGATGAGCGAAGCTATCGGTCCTATCGCATTTGAACAGAGCGGCGGAAAGTTTGGCGAAGAAGCGGATGAACTTTTCCGCGCTCCGGAGATAGCAAAACGCGTTGCTGATGAAGTGAAGAACATCATGGAAACCAACCGCGCTCGCGCCAAGAAGGTGGTGGAAGAACATCGTCCACTTCTCGACGCTATCGCCAAGAAGCTTATCGAAGTGGAAACACTCGAACAGGAAGAATTCGACAAGATCTTGGTGGCGCATGGAATCACGCCTAAGAAAAAGGAAGAACTTACGGCAACGAAATAACAATACGAAAAGGCTCCCCAACGGGAGCTTTTTCTGTTAGTATGAAAAAATCCACCCTTAGCTCAGTTGGTTAGAGCATCGAGCTTATACCTCGAGGGTCCTTGGTTCGAATCCAAGAGGGTGGACAATAAAAAAAGCGATAACCGTAGTTATCGCCTGGTTCATTCCACTTTGGAACCGTTTCTGGTTCCGGAGCTTTTTCTTTCTTTTTATCAGGTGCCTTTTCATACATCCTGAGAAAGTTTTTTACGACAGTGTACGCTGTATCCATAACTTTCAGCACATCACTCGATGAGAGAGGTGGTCCTTTTTCATTGAGATATTTGTACCCCATGGTCCCTGTGTGTTGTCCTGGGTCCCATGTGTACGTGATGTGAAGACCTGTGTCCTCGAAAAGTATCTGGAATGTCGTGTCATTCACCAGAAATCCAATATGCGATTCCTGGATCGAAATAAAAACATTTTCTCGCATTGTGGCTGTGCCAAAGCGTGCGACAGAGCGCATGTGGTTCACCGTTTTTGTTTTGGCGTTCCATTTTTCTGCTTCTGCCGGTAGTAATTTTTGTGAATGTACATGCATCGAAAAGATGATGCCAAACACTACAAAGGTCGATTTCATAGGGTAGTGTATTTTATAGGCATAGTACACTAAAACTAGCTTTTGTCAAGTGACATTGGTTTTTTATTCAAAATGAAGCTCCACATGCCTTCGTGAGATTTCTTGTTTGAGAAGGGGAAGCCGTGTTAGCTCGGGGTCTTTCAAGAGGAGTGCGCCGGCTTCGGTGCGGGCAGCTTCCACCATTTTGAGATTCTTGATGGCTTCCATTCCAAGGTCGGAAAGGCCCCACTGCTTGTCGCCGGAGAGCTCGCCAGAGCCGCGGAGAGCGAGGTCGAGCTCGGCGAGTTCGAAGCCGCTCTTTGCTGTTTTGAGTGCCTTCAAGCGGTCGAATGTTTTTCCGGATTTCACGTCAGCAAAGACGTAACAATAGGCCTGGTCTGAAGAGCGGATCACGCGGCCGCGAAGCTGATGAAGCTGGGCGAGACCAAAACGTTCACCGCCTTCGATGATGATGAGGGTTGCGTTGGGTACATTCACTCCCACCTCCACCACCGACGTAGCTACCAGAATATCAGTCTTCTTTTCAGAAAAATCCTTCATCGCTTCTTCTTTTTTTTCCTTTGTCATTTTGCTGTGAAGAATGCCGAATTCGTATTCAGGGAACACTTCTTTCTTGAGGCGCTTCGCTTCTTCCATGACCGAACGGAGTTGGAGTGCCATTTCTTTGTCCGGGTCTGGTTCATTGATACGCGGACAGATCACGTAGAGCTGTCTTCCTTTTTTCATTTCTTTTCGGATTGCTTCGTAGGTTTCTTTTCGCTTGTCACTGGTGACTATCTCGGTGATCACTGGTTTTCGTCCGAGCGGCATCGCATCGAGCAGTGAAAGATCGAGGTCACCGTAGATGGTGAGTGCGAGCGTGCGGGGGATGGGAGTCGCTGTCATGGAAAGGAGGTGAGGCGCATGGCCAACTTTACGCGCGAGTTTGGCACGCTGAGCAACCCCGAAGCGATGTTGCTCGTCGATCACCACAAGCGCAAGATCTTTGAATTCGACTTTTTTCTGGATGAGGGCGTGCGTGCCGACCACGATAGGGATTTCGCCATTTTTCACCCATTTCAAAAGCTGCGGACGAGAGATGTTCGTCCAGGGTTCCCGAGCTGATGCGACTTTTGTGGGAAACTTTCTACAACCACTTCCTGTCATAAGACCGATCTGGATGCCGGTGCCGCGGAAATATTCGATGAAGTTTTCGAAAAGCTGCGTCGCGAGGATTTCCGTGGGAGCCATGTAGGCTACTTGGAGCGCACCGAACGTTTGCTTCACCCCTTTCTTTTTATCAAGCGGTCTGTTTTTTACGATCGCATACGCGGCTGTGGCGGCGACGAGCGTTTTTCCGCTACCTACGTCTCCTTCAAGAAGGCGCGCCATCGGATGTTCTTTCTGCATATCTTCGAGAATAGTGTTGATAGCGCGAAGCTGCGCGTCTGTAGCGTCGAAGGGGAAATGCGAAAGGAATTCTTCAATAGCATCTTCATCGATGCCCACTTCGTATGCGGCCTGTTTTGAAAACTCCATTTTGTCTTGCAAGCGGCGAAGTTGGATTGAAAATACTTCTTCAAATGCGAAACGTTTGCGGGCGGCTGTGGCGTCGTCGCTTTTTCGTGGTGCATGAACCCACACGAGTGCAGTGTGAAGACTCGGAAGATTGTATTTTTTTAAAATAGATTCGGGAATATAGTCTTCGATCGAATCAAGGATTCCGCTTGCGAGTATTTTTTGTACATGATGAAATATCCACTTACTAGTGACTCCGCGCGTTTCGCGGTACACAGGATACATTGTGGCTTCGGGCGCATTTCCTCCAAAGAGCGTGTCGTGCGCATCTATCGGAAGCACGGCACCTTTTTCAAGTTCGGGATTGCCAAGATAGATGCCGTTTTTTCCTTCGCTCACGCGGCCGCTCATGAGAACCGCTTCGCCTTCGTGTACCATCTTGGCCATGTAGGCTTGGTTGAACCACACGACGGGGATCGATCCGCTTGGGTCGGTGAGTGTTGCTTCTCCCATGGGGATTTTGGATTTGAATCCTTTTTTGGTTTTGAGTTTCGAAAGTGTGCCGTAGAGGGTTACTGTTTCTCCAGGAACGACGTCGCGAATGAGTTTCACTGCACTTGCGTCGTTGTAGCGAGTGGGGAAGTAATAGAGTAAGTCGCGCACAGTCAGAAGACCAATGCGAGCGAGCGCTTTTTTCTGCGTGTCTTGTATTCTGAAAAGTTTTGCAAGCTGGTCTTCGAGATTCACGAGGGTATTGTACCGTGAATCTTTGCCTGTGAGTAGGCGGTATGTAAAAGGCCCGAACGCGAAGCGTTCGGGCCTTTTCTCCTATACTTTACTTCAACATTTCCTTTATCTTCTCCGAAAGCTCATCAAGCGTAAAGTTTGATTTGATCATAAAGTCGTTGGCACCAAGATCTTTTGCTTTTTTGATGTCTTCATCCTGCGCGAGGTTTGAAAATACAATGACCGGGATATCACGTGTTTTTAGATTTTCGCGGATTTTCTTGAGAACACCGTAGCCATCGGTTCCAGGAAGTACCAGGTCGAGAAGTACGAGGTCGGGCGCTGATTCGTCGATCGCTTTTGCAGCATCATCTCCATTGCCAACAGGGGTTACTTCGAATCCTTCTTTTGTAAGTTTGGTAGTTGAAAGACCCTGGAGAAAGGTGTCGTCTTCTACGATGAGTATTTTCTTTGCCATGTACCCAGTATACCAAAGCTAGCGAGAAAGGGGGAGTGTAAAGAAAAAGGCCGTTCCTTCATTGAGAGCACTCTCAAACCACATCTTTCCGCCGTGGCGTTCAATGATCGTTTTGGTAGTGAAAAGACCGAGCCCTGAACCCACAGAGTGAAGGTTTTTCGCGTTTGTTGCGCGGTAGAACTTTTCGAATATTTTTTCCTGTTCTTCTTTGGGAATACCAATACCCGTATCCTTCACTTTTATCTCAAGCATATCTTCTTCGGTGATTCTCACTGATATCACGACACGTCCGCCTTTTTCTGTGTATTTAATAGCATTCTCCACCAAGTTTTGGAGTGCGACGCGAATCTTTTCAAGATCGAATGAAACATCTTGTGGCTGGTTTTCCGGTTTGAGGAAAATAAGCTCCACGCCTTTTTTGTACGACTCGCTGGTGAAATCAAACAGAATTGAGTCGATAAGACTAATGATATTGTGCGGTTCGTAATTGAATTTGATAGTTGTCTCTTCGATGTGGTTGAGCGAGAGCATTTCGTTGATGAGTGAAAGCATGCGTTCATTTGAATCGAATGCTTTGTTCATAAAACCTTCCTGCTCGGGTGTCAGTTTTCCAAAATCGCCATCCATGAACATCTTCAAAATCCACTTGATGGCTGAAAGAGATGTGCGAAGCTGGTGAGCGGAGATGGAAATCCAGTCGCTCTTGGTGGCGTTGAGCTGGCGGAGCTGTGCGTTTTCTTTGGTGAGTGCTGCGATCTGTTCTTCTGGTGTCATAGTGAAATACTGTCGTGAATTATTTTTGTAAAAGAGTGCCAAGCCATACCTGCATGTCTACCACTTCTTTGCTTTGTGTGGTGATGATAGCTTCAGCGAATGTTTTCATTTCTGGTCGTTCAGTTTTTTCTTTGATAGAAGCGGCCATCTGGATGGCGCCATCGTGGTGGCCGATCATGCCAGAAACAAATGCTCGGTCGAGTTCTTTTCCTTTAAGGGTGGTAAGGTCGGGCATCATAGGTGTGTAGTGGTGAGTGTCTTCGTATTCATCATCGAACCACTCGGTGTACCACTGCTTCATTGTTTGGATTTCAGCACTTTGGGAGTCGATAATAGAGCGCGCCAGTTCTTTCACCTCAGGAGTTTCTCCGCGGGCAATCACTGCTTCTGCCGACACTACGGCTTCTTCATGATGGGGGATCATCATTTCAAGAAATGCGCGGTCGTTTTTTACTTCTGCATGGCTTGCGTGTCCACTGTGTTTTGAGTGATGAGTGTTTTGAGATATAAAATAGACACCACCAATAACCACAAGCGCGATACCGATACTGATTGCTGTTTTCTTCATGAGGGTAGTGTACCACGATCTACCTTAGGGTATTCCACATAACGTGGCTTGAAGCTATTTCACTTCTTTCACGATGTACGTCATATACGAGAGATGTTCATCAAGCACAAATTGCTTGTGTTCTTTTATATCGAAAAGTTTCGTATCTTTCACTTTTTCATAGAGAACACTGCCGATGATAAGGCTGTTGGGCTCGGCGAGTTTGTTCATTTTTGCACATGTGTTGACCGTGGTTCCGAAAAGGTCGTCCACTTCATTGTCTTGGTTTTCGATAATACTGACCGGACCGAAGCTTGAAGAGAGGCGGTAGTCGATACCAGGAAGACCTAGTTCGGAAAGTTTTGCGTTGATCTCCTTGTGAGCGCGAAGAATGTCCATTCCCACATGGAGTACTTGTTCATAGTCGGCAAGAACTCCGAAGTCTGTTTTGGGGAAGTAGTAGATAACGCCGTCGCCGACTGTTTTGATGATTGTTCCACCTCCTTTCACGATGATATCGGAAAGGGTGTTGAGGAATGTCATATACAGAAGGTCAGCTTCGCGGCCCGGAAGCTTGGCGACGATCGATGTTGAATTTACCACGTCGACAAAAGTGATAGCGTAATAGACGTGTAAATGCGAGAAATAAATGTGGTCTGATTGAGGGATCATAGTAGGAATAATAACACATTACTTTAATAGCGCGGAGGCAAAACATGGTTGCTGCGTTCGCTCATTTGCGGATGCCCTACGCTGCGCTCAGGACTCTCGCAAAATATGGTCGCGTCTGCGACGCTCCCTATTTTGCGGAGGATGTGGGATTCGAACCCACGGACAGTTTTACCCGTCGACGGTTTAGTAAACCGTTGATTTAAACCACTCATCCAATCCTCCGTGATGTTATACCGTGTGGAAGCTTTGCGGCGCCGCACGAGTACGTGCGGCATCCTGCAAAAATAAAGTCGCGCCTGCGGCACTCCTTATTTTTGCGGAGACGGGGAGATTCGAACTCCCGAGGCCTTGCGGCCTGCCCCCTTAGCAAGGGGGTACGTTAGACCACTCTGACACGTCTCCGTATCCAACACGAATACAGTATCATAAAGCCAGTGGTTTTTCTAGCCTTGTTGCGCTCTCTTGAAAGCATGTTACGCTAGGAGTATCCATGTGGCCACAACACCACATGCGAGGCAGGTCAAATCTTGATCTGTAGTTTAATGATTACGTCACGATAGTCCGTGACATACAGGAGGTGGGTAAAGACTTGCTTCCTGTTTTTTATTGAGTATTCTTTAGTATACTAAGCGTATGAAAGCTATCGTTCTCTTTCTCACGCTCGCTGGGTTTGTCATCGGTCACGGATCGGTCACTGTCATCGACATGCATGGCTTCTTGGCTCGCAAGTCAAAATACTGGACAGAAGCCACTATCCGTACACATCGCGTGACAAAGCCACTCATTTGGATAGGTACCAGCCTGGTGCTCATCGGTTTCTTTTTTCTCGATCGTCTCGAAATGCTCTCACACTTCTCATCCGTCTTTGCATACGTACTCCTCGGCGTGATGATCATCAATGGATGCTTTCTCACCTTTATCATTTCTCCCGAACTTCTTCGTCGTGAAAAAGAGGGGATTGCACGCGAGATACTTCCACAGGTCATGCAGAAGAAGATCACCATTAGTTTTGTTGTTTCTTTTATTTCATGGTGGACACTCCTGGGAGTGCTCGCTGTTAATTTCGTGAGAGTGTAATTATGAAAAGTTATATGTACTTCAGTATTCCATTACGTATCTCAATCGGTAAGAGTAGGTGGTGGCCACACCTCGAATGACTTGTTGACTTCTGAAAGAGGAGTGGTATAGTTCTTTTGAATTAACAACTGTCTACAAAATGAAGCAAGTTCACAAACGTTTCCCCTTGCTTGTATTGGCAGAGTGGGCGTCCGCATCGTATTTAAATCCTGAATATAGCGATGACGGAATGAAAGATTTGATTATGTATTTGTGTGGTGTAAGCGAACCAATAAGTCCGCAAGAACTGGATTTACTCATGACGCTTCATCATCGGGCTATCACTAACAGTATCCTTCAAAAGTATCCTGGTTTGACAGATTTTTTAGCATCTCCTCTTCATTGGCAGAGCGCGTCTCTATCCGAGAAACTTGGATGGCTTGAAGAATTACAAAAAAAATATGGAGAAAAGGTTTCTCTTAAACCGCTGCGTATTATGGATTCTGTTGCAGCAAATTAAGATGTTTTTTAAAATTAAAAATCCCGACGAATGCCGGGATTTTTTTTGTAGTTAGTTTTTCCTAAGCCTTCCAGATGTTAGACTTCTTCTACTCTCTATGTCTACCCAACCCAACAACCCTCTCCACGGTCTCACCCTTGAATCCATTCTCACGGCTCTGGTGGAGCGCTATGGCTTCGCATCATGAAGAAGGAAATTAATCTTTCGGGGAAGTTGTTCGAAGAAGGGGAATCTGAATTTCAATTATCGTGTAGCGCTTCTTCCCGAGCATCTTGCCGACTACATCATCGTGCACGAACTCTGCCATCTCGGGCGCTTCGACCATTCGAAAGAGTTCTGGAAGTTGGTGGAAAGAGCAATCCCGGATCATGCACAAAGAAGGAAGGAGCTGAAAGCATTGCAGGCGAATAAATAGTATAGTGGTATGTATGAATACTGATAAATTACCTGAATTCAAGAATAGATTCCCGCTTCTTGAAGGCGTTATTGCAAGGTTGAATGAACATAATATCGACTGGCTTATCGGAGGCAGCGGCTGCTTGTTCCTGCTTGGTAATGATCGCTTGCCCGACGATGTAGATATTTATCTTAGAGCAGACCAGCATGATTTGGCTGATGAAATCTTCGGTATTGAATCATTTGTATATACTTCTCCTCAGGAAAATGTGCGCAATTCCAATCCCGAAGGAAGCCATTCGATGCAACTGACGAGTGGTTTGAAAATCACAGCCGATGGTGTCACATATGATCTTGGCCTTACAGAAGCTGTTTTTTCGCAAAGCATGAGATTTGAAAATCTGAAGCTTCTTCCTCCTGAAGATGTGCTCCTCATCAAAGCGCTTCTTCAAAGAGGCGAAGATGTCGGGAAGCATGATATCGAAGACATACGGAAATTTAAATCGATCTACAATCTAGATACTGAATATCTGCGTTCCCGGATTACGTATCTTGGTGCCGATGCGCGCGTTGACGGTGTTATATAAGAATATGAAACAGACCCCCAACGACATCTGGAAAAAGATCGGCCCCACGCTTCTTCGGAAATACAAGCGCGACAAGACGTTTCTTGATTATCGAAATCCATTCGAACTTCTCATCGCAGTGATTCTTTCTGCGCAAACAACTGATGATGGTGTGAACAAAGTGACACCTATCCTTTTCAAGAAATATCCTACGCCGAAAGCGCTTGCGGGAGCTCCGCTCGCTGATCTTGAAAAAATCCTCCATCCTGTTGGCTACTACCGCGCGAAAGCGAAATACATCAAGCGAACGGCAGAGATGGTGCAAAAAGAATTCAAAGGAAACGTACCGGCCGATGAGACAAAACTTCGCACTCTTCCGGGTGTCGGAAGAAAGACTGCTGTTGCTGTTCTTTCGAATGCATTCAAAATGAACATCGGTATTCCGGTGGACACGCATGTGATCCGCTTCGTGAAGCGTTTCGGTCTTTCGCGCGCCACCAATCCCGACAAAATAGAAAAAGAACTTCTTGAAATCATTCCCAAAAAAGACTGGCATCGCGCGGGCTATGCTATTAAAGAATATGGAAGGAAAGAAGGCCGCGCTCAAAAGTATAAAGATGCGGAAGATCCGCTCATGATAGCGCTTAAAAAGTAGTATGAACAAATACGCGCACTCGGAGTATTTTTGTAGTAGAATAGAATCATTATGAACAAAACAGCACTTTCAATACTTATTGTTGTCGCCGTGGCGGTAGCAGGATATTTTATTTATAATTCAAATAACACACAGAGTGGTGAAGAAAGCCATGTTGCTGGTCACCACGAAAGCGTCGAGTCAGAGAATCACGCTGAAGAAAGTGGTAAAAAAATGGCATTCGCTCAGTTTATAAAGCAGGGCGGAAGTTATGAATGTACCGTGAATCAGTATGTGGAGAATATAGAGTCGAAAGGCCACGTCTTCATCGATGGGGGACGCATTCGCAGTGAATACTCGGTAGATTACCAAGGCACCAGCATGGAAGGATCGGTGATTATCAAAGATGGGTTTGCATATACATGGAGCAGTATGATGCCGATGGGGATCAAAGTGCCGGTAAAGAATGATGAAGTGAACGTAGATGCTGGAGCAAAAGGAACCTACAACTGGAACGCAGATCAGATTGGTGATTATGAATGTAATGCATGGAAGGTTGATGAATCGAAATTCACACTTCCTGCAGGTATTAATTTCCAAGAATTGCCATCAGCGTAATTAATTGAACGAGTCATCTATGGATAATAAAAAGAACATGCCTCTTTGGACTGCTGTGCTGATCGTTGTTCTCTTTGTGGGAATCTCGATCTACGGCAGTGTGAAGGTCGCGCAGAACAGTGCAGTCTCGGGCGATATGCAGATTACGAATTTCGAGGAATGTGCGGCAGCAGGGAATGCGATCATGGAAAGCTACCCTGAGCAGTGCAGGACGAGCGATGGAAGGACGTTTGTGCGGCAGATAGAACAGCAGCCGATGCCTCCTTCGTACGAAGAACCGGAAACGCCGATTGTGGAGCAGCCAGGAAAACCTGTTTCGTTAGGTGGATGTTATGTCGGCGGATGCAGTGGGCAACTATGTTCGGATCAGAAAGATATGGCATCGACCTGTGAATACACGGAAGCCTATGCGTGTTACAAAACGGCAACCTGCGAACGCCAGCCAAGTGGTGAATGTGGATGGACTCCGAGTGCGTCGCTTGTTGCATGTCTTGGGAATGCAAACTAGCAATCGAGTGGTATAATTCTCACTAATTAAAAGGTAATAATATTTTTATGGCAAAAGGAATGTCACAGAGGAAGGAGAAGAAGAAGCCGAAGAAAGAGAAGGCGAAATAGCACAGAAGAAAAGCCGCTTTAGCGGCTTTTCTTCTGTGCTATACTAGAAGCCTTACTCCTTTAATTTTTCTTTATATTCCTATGTCATTCGCAGCAATTTTATTTCTTCTCGGACGCCTTATTTTTGGTGGCTACTTTATCATGAACGCGATTACTCACTTTCGTCACAACGCAATGCTTACGGGTTACGCAAAATCAAAAGGCGTACCGATGGCATCGTTTGGGGTGTTTCTAACAGGAGTACTTCTTCTTCTCGGCGGTCTTGGTGTCGTAGCAGGATTTTTCATGATCCCTGGAATGTGGCTTCTCGTCGCTTTCCTTCTTCCTACAACTCTCTACATGCATGCATACTGGAAGATCCAGGACCAGACAGCTCGCATGAACGAACGCATCAGCTTCATGAAGAACATTGCCCTTATCGGCGCGCTTCTCATGATGATAGCGATGGCGTACATGGGATTCTAATTTGAATAAACAAAAAACCTCCGCTTGGCGGAGGTTTTTTGTTTGCGGTGAAAAGATAAAGAAAATCTAAAGACGTTTCCACAATAGTGGTTTTCATGAGCATATCCATTGATATACTTTTTTCATGAAAACAATTGCGCCGTATGTACTTTCAGAGACTGAACTTTTAATGGAAGACGGAGACGTTTTTTCAAAGCAGTATGTTCTGAAAATTCGCGACATGCCCGAGAGCGACAAACCTCGCGAGAAGATGATTCACTCAGGTCCGGGCGCGCTTTCTGTCGCTGAACTTGTGGCTGTTATTCTCAACACTGGAACCAAAAAAGAAGATGTTATGTCTATGGCTTCGAGAATAGTTCGCGACTACGGTGAGCGCACGCTTGTGGGTCACACCAACCCGCACGTACTTGCGAAGAATCTCGATATTCCCATCGTGAAAGCAACTCAGATTGTGGCTTGTGCGGAGCTTGGTCGGCGCTTTTTCAAAAAACAGGATTTCGGCCTTACTGTCATACGCAATGCAAAAGACGCGTTCGATTACCTTCGCGACATGCGGACTCTCCCCAAAGAACATCTTCGTGGTATTTATCTCAATACGCATCATCGCGTGATCCACGATGAGATCATTTCGATGGGAACCGTGAATGCCAATCTTATACACGCACGTGAGGTCTTGCGCCCGGCTATCGAATACGGCGCAGCGGCTTTCATTCTCGCGCACAATCATCCTTCAGGCGTTGCTACTCCATCTGCCGCCGATGTCGAAGTGACCAAACGCATCGCTGAAGCAGGTAAGATTATCGGCATCCCACTTCTTGATCATGTCGTGATCACAAAGAATACTTTTATTAGCATTGATATTCCGTATGAAGACTAATTCTTACAAACGCTATGTTCGCCTCCACGACGAGGCTGTGCTCTGTATTGATGGGTCGGCGACTGTCTCATTTATCCGCGATCTTTCTTCGGCAAAAAAAGAAGATCTCGAGCAGCATTTCAACGACCTCTACTATCTTTTTCTGTCTCAGTATGCGGCGATAACCAAAACTCCTTCAATAACTACTGAAGATGAAGACAGATATATCCATCTTTTGAAAGAGCTTTTCAAAGTGAAGCGCGCTATTGGAGAGCAGTAGTTATTTAAAAAGACTGAGGTACAATATGAGGTATGGATACACAAAACCCTCATGCACGGCGAAATGGTCTTGTAACTGCAGTCGTAATTCTTGCTCTTTTTGTTGCAGGACTTATCTTTTTTCTCAATAGAGATGTTGCGGAGGCGCCGGCCGAAACGTCTACTGAAAATAATGACGTCGTTTCGGCCGGCGTGAAAGACACACGCAAGACTATTGAAAGTGAAAGTGCGCTTGCTTCCGTCGATATCTCATACCCTGAAATTTCAGGCCTCACAGACCCTTCTGCCGAAGCGCGTATCAATGCAGCGATCTATACCGAAGCGCAGTCTATCGTCGATGCTTTTCTAGGACGAGTGGATTCTCCTCTTCCTGATATGGCTGATAGCAATACTCTTTCTGGAGATTACGAAATTATTCCCATCGCGAGGGGTATGATCTCGGTTCTTGTGAGTGTGTCAGAATATGCATCTGGTATGGCGCATCCGAACCCATACATTCTGAGTCTTGTATTTAATATACAAACAGGAGAAAAAGTCGCGCTTCCTGATCTGTTTCGTCCGGGAAGTGAGTACTTGCGTGTGCTTTCACTCGAGTCACGACCACTCATAGAAAAACAATTGGGTGATATGTATGACGCGCAGTGGGCAGAAGAGGGTACGATACCCTTGGCTGAAAATTTCTCAATTTTTTATCCTACCGAAGATGCACTGCACCTGATCTTCAACCCATACCAGGTGGCTCCGTATTCTATGGGGATTACTGAGATTGCTCTGCCGTACACTGTTCTTGGAAGTGTCTTGAAGTAACGCATCGTTCCCGTATGTTTCTGTGTGGTATACTAAAGTGCCAATTATTTAGCAGTTATTTTGTAAACATATGCATATGATGAAAAAACACGGCTGCGCAGGATGGGGACTTCTCATTCTTCGCGTGGTTCTCGGTCTTGCGTTCTTCATGCACGGTCTTGATAAAGTGCAGGGGATCGAAGGCGTTATTGGATTTTTCGGAAGTATAGGACTTCCTGCTTTCGTGGCATGGGCTGTTGCTATTGGTGAAATACTCGCGGGCGCACTTCTTGTGCTTGGTATCTTCACACGTATTGCTGGGTACATGGTTGCCGTTATCATGTTTTTTGCGCTCATCCTCGTGAAGATGAAAATGCAAAATGGTGTAATGGCTATGGAGCTCGAGCTTATCTTCCTTGCGGCAGGTCTTGCTATCGCTTGGGTTGGTCCTGGACGTTTTTCTCTTGGCCACCGTATTGGTATGGCTATGCGAAACAAAGACGTGTGCGATAACTGTCACGCATGTTCAAACGGAGGATGTAATTCTCACGAAGAAAAATAAACATTTCTTTTACGATCAAAAAAACCGCATCTGCGGTTTTTTTGATATGATGCAGAGCATGGCAGTGGTAAAAACAAAAGAAGAGCTTGGATATATCGCACAGGCATGTCGGGTGACGGACATCCTCTTTAGAGAGATTGTTTCTGAGCTTTCAAAAGGAATGTACTCTACAGAACGTGAACTTATGCGCGCTATTCATCAGAAGATACAGAAAAGAGGACTTCGCCGCGCATTTCCTGCTATCGTCACATCGGGGTCTCACGCAGGTAATGATATTCATCCAAAACCCACCTCCTCGCCACTTTCAGGATTTACGATTATAGACTTTGGTGTTCGTGTGGAGGGATACTGTTCAGATATGACGCGCACCGTGTATTTTGGAAAACCATCAGCGAAAGAAAAAATGCTGTACGAAAAAATACTCCGCGCAGAGATGTTGGGTATTTCGAAAGTGAAAGATAGGGCATCATGCGCCGCAGCTGACAGTGCTGTTCGGAGCTCTCTTGGTGTCTATCGTCAGTATTTCATCCACACGCTTGGGCATGGAGTGGGGAAGCGTATTCATGAGAAGCCGCATATTTATTTCAAAGCGGAAGGATATTTTTTTCAGAAGAATAGTGTCGTTACAATAGAGCCAGGTATTTATATACAAGATACGCTCGGTATTCGTATTGAAGACACGCTCCGTGTGGAAAAGAATGGAGCCACAGTGCTTACGAAATCACCGAAAAAGCTTCTTGTTTTTCCTTCACGTGCGTAAATGCTATACTATGTTTGCTATGGTAAAACTTTTTAAGACACGCGACGCGATCGCCTTTGGATGGGACAAAACGAATGACCATCTCAAGTTTTTTATTCCATTCGTTGCTGTGCTCATTGTGCTTGTTATTGGGCTCAATATGCTTGTCGGTTCACTGCAGGGGTCACGAGGAGCTTACACGCTGCTCAATGTTGTTGGTACGGTTATCGATGTTATCGTAACGCTTGGGCTTATCAAACTCTCTCTTGATGTTGCAAAGGGAGGAGTTCCTTCTGTAAAAGCAGTGTTTTCACAGACTCATCACTTCTTTAGATACTTCTTTGCGTCACTTCTCTACGCACTCGTGGTGTTCGGTGGTCTTCTTTTGCTTGTTGTGCCAGGTGTTATCTGGGCTATTCGTTTTCGATACTTCGGATACGCTATTGTAGAGAAAGACATGGGTATTCTTCCTTCATTGAAAGAAAGCTATCGTTTGACAAAAGGTCACACATGGAATCTTTTCGTTTTTGCGCTCGCACTGTTTGCTATTAACGTGCTCGGTTTTATTCCGCTCGGTCTTGGACTTCTGGTGACTATTCCTATTTCAATGATTGCTGTTGCGTATGTCTGGCACAAGCTTTCCACTCAAGTGAAAGGCGAAACGATAGAAGTGCAGCCTGAAGAACTTCCTATCGCAAAAGAAGAAGCGGCAACTCCGGCAACCGCCTAGCTGTCTATGGGATCAATTTTCCTTGTCGTCATAGGTCTTACGTTGTTTGAAACGATTTCAAGCATTGACAACGCCATCATCAACGCGGAGGTTTTGACGACGATGGGTCAGAAAGCGCGACGGTGGTTCCTTACGTGGGGAATGTTCATCGCCGTCTTTTTGGTGCGCGGTCTTCTGCCGTGGATTATTGTCTATGCATTCAATCCTGCGCTTGGTATTTTTGGCTCTCTTACTGCCACGTTCTCCAACGACCCGAGTGTCGTTGCTTCTATTGAAAAGTCCGCTCCGCTTCTTCTTGTTGCCGGTGGTATGTTCCTTATTCTTCTCTTTTTCCACTGGCTGTTTGTTGAAGAAAAACATTACGGTCTTCCACGTACTGAGAAATTCTTCATGAGGCAGGGTGTGTGGTTTTATGCGGTAGCTTCGATCATTGTACTTTTGATCTCGTGGTATTCGCTCAAGCAAGAACCGATGATGGCCTTCGCGGCACTTCTTGGTTCAACGGCATTTTTCATCACGCACGGTTTTAAATCGAATGCTGAAAAAGTGGAAAAGGAAATGCTCGATGGCTCTATCAAACGTAGTGATCTTTCGAAACTTTTCTATCTTGAAGTGATCGATGCTATTTTCTCGATAGACTCTGTGCTTGGATCGTTTGCGTTTACGATGTCGGTGCCGCTCATTATTCTTGGTAATGGTCTTGGTGCTGTTTTGGTTCGTCAGTTTACGATGGGGAATATTAAGCGCATCAAGAAGTATGTGTATCTTAAGAATGGCGCGATGTATTCGGTGCTCTGTCTTGGGGTGATCATGACACTACATGCGTTTCATATTGATGTTCCGGAGTATGTTTCTCCGGTGGTGACTATCATTGTGATTGGGTACTTCCTCTATAAATCTCACAAAAAGGTAAAAGCTGACGAAGCGGCAGGAATTGTTGCTGCGTAATAAGAACGAGCGCTTCGCCCCGGCCCCATTTCAAAACCTCTCAGCGCGCGTTCGGTATTTTTCAGTTGAACGTGCTTAAGCATATTCGCCCCGCATCGCCCTGCCTCCTCGGGAGCCGTCAAAACTCGCGCACGGATTCTTTACAGGTCGTGCGCTTCGGACAGTTGTCGTCTCCCTCGAAGGCAGGGCGATGCGGGGCTTTGTGGTAACCTGCCCCCATCTTCCGACCTGTGCTAAACTACTGAAATGCTAAAAGCTGCCGCGAAATTCAAAGGGAAAAAGGTGACCGTCATGGGGCTGGGGCTTCTGGGGAAGGGTCTTGGTGATGCGCTTTTTTTGGCGAAGGCGGGGGCGGATGTTGTGGTGACTGATCTTAAGACTGAAGAGCAGCTGAAGAGTTCGGTGGCTCAGCTCAAGAAATTTAAGAATGTTCGTTTTGTGCTTGGAAAGCATGATCTTACTGATTTTGAAAAAAGGGATTTTATCGTGAAGGCGCAGGGTGTGCCGCTCGATTCTCCGTACATTGCACATGCTCGCGCAAAGAAGATTCCGATTCGCATGGACGATGAGCTGTTTCTTTCTCTTGCTCCGAAGGGAATTACGGTTGTCGGTATTACGGGTACTCGTGGCAAGACGACGACAGCAACACTTGTTCATCATATGTTAAAGAAAGCTCGGAAGCGTGTTCATTTGGCGGGCAACATCCAAGGCGTGGCGACACTCGCACTTTTGCCGAAAGTTAAAAAAGGGGACATCGTGGTGCTCGAGCTTTCTTCATGGCAGCTCCAAGGTTTTCATGATGCGAAGTATTCTCCGCACATTGCTGTTTTCACCAATTTCATGGACGACCACATGAATTACTACAAGACCCGCAAAGAATATTTTTTCGACAAAGCGGCTATTTTTGCATATCAAAAAAAGAATGATGTGCTTGTGGTGGGTAAGACTATTGCTCCAAGTATTCCGAAAGTTCATAAAGGAAAGAAAATTGTTGCGGATCTCAAAGTTATTCCAAACTCGTGGCAGCTTCCGATTCCCGGCGAGCACAATAAAGAAAATATTGCGATCGCGGTGGAAGTGGCGAAGATTCTGAAAATTCCTACAGCAATGATTAAAAAAGGTGTTGAAAGTTTCGAGGCTGTGCATGGTCGGCTTGAATTTTTGCGTCTGTATAAAGATGTTGCTATCTACAACGACAACAGCTCATCGACTCCTGAATCCACCATCGTCGCTCTTCGCGCGCTCGGCGATGAATCGAAAAAGAACATCGTGCTCATCATGGGTGGAGCGGATAAGGGTATTTCACAGGAGCCGCTTCTTCGCGAGATTCCTAAATACTGCAAGGCTGTGGTTCTTCTTGCGGGTAGTGGCACAGACAAGCTCATCATCAAAGATATGCCCGTGCTCTTCACCTACGCCGAAACGCTCACCGACGCCGTCCTTCTCGCCAAAGGCTTTGCGCATCGCGGCGACATCATTCTTTTCTCTCCCGCATTTGCATCGTTTGGGATGTTTGTGAATGTGTATGATAGAGGGGATAAGTTTGTGAAGGAAATTAAGAAACTTAAATAATATGGAACTTGACCTCAAAACAATCAAAAAAGTCTTCTTCATCGGTATCGGCGGGATCGGTATTTCGGCGCTCGCGAAGTTTGCGAAGTCGCGGGGGATGGAGGTTTCGGGATTGAACGATGAAGAAACGGGTGCGACACTCGATGCGCTCAAAGCGGAAGGAATTTCTGTTATGTTTCTTGATGGTTTTGTTCTTCCTGATGCTGACCTCTATGTCTATAGCGACGCATGGCTCTACCGCGGTCCGGAAATCATCGAAGCGGCAAAGAAGACAGGCAAGACCGTGACCAGTTATTTCGGCGCGCTTGGCATATTTTCAAAAGAATACAAAGTGATAGCTATCGCCGGCGTGCACGGAAAAACCACAACGACAGCGATGACAGGTGAAATGCTCATGGGAGCTGGGCTTGATCCTACGATCGTCGTGGGTTCTTTTGTAAAAAAGTTTGGCAGCAATTTTTATCAAGGAAAAAGCGAATGGCTCGTGGTGGAAGCCGACGAATACATGCGGCACTTTCTTCACTTCACTCCGTTCATTACCGTCATCACCAACATCGAAGCCGACCACCTCGACTACTACAAAGACCTCGCCGATGTGCAAAGTGCATTTAAAGAGCTCGTTGCGCAGACGGATATCAGTGGCTACGTGATCTGCGATACAAAAGACCCCAATCTTGCGCCGGTGATTCTCGGCTGCAAGGCACAGGTGGTGGATTACCGCGTGTTGGTGGATTCGCTGCCGCGGCTTTCTGTTCCCGGTGAGCACAACAGACTCGACGCCGCGGCAGCAAAAGCAGTCGGTATGGCGCTGGGTATTGAAGACGAAAAAATAAATAGCGCGCTCGCAGATTTTGAAGGCACATGGCGCCGTTTGGAAAAAAGAGGAATAACAGAAGCCGGGACACTGGTGTACGATGACTACGCGCATCATCCCACCGAAGCGCGCGCCAGTCTTTCGGCTCTCCGTGAGCTGTATCCTCGCGGAGAAAAAAGAATCACCGTGCTTTTCCAGCCGCATCTCTATTCGCGCACTAAAGCCCTTTTCTCTGATTTCATTTCAGCATTTGATGATGCCGACAACGTACTTTTCCTCCCGATCTATTTCGCTCGTGAAGAACCCGATCCTGAAATTTCTTCAGAGAAACTTGCCGATGCGGTGCGCCTGCATCGCGGAGAAGCCGTCGCATTTCCAGATTTTGAAACAGCAGAAGCACACTTACGAAAAATGAATTTAAATGAAAAAGATATTTTGGTGACGATGGGCGCGGGGGAAGCGTATAAGATTGGAGATAATCTTTTGAACAAATAGCATGAACACCTTCGAAGAACTCTACTCCAAACTAAATCCCGGACAAAAGAATGCCGTCGACTCTATCGATGGGCCGGTGATGGTGGTTGCCGGTCCTGGTACGGGAAAGACCCAAGTGCTCGCGCTTCGCATTGCGAATATTCTTTCGAAGACGGATACGCCGCCGGATGGGATCTTGTGTCTCACATTTACCAACTCGGGAGCGAGCGCTATGCGCGAGCGACTTCGAAGGTATATCGGTCCGACAGCATCCCGCGTGGAAATCTCCACGTTTCATTCTTTCGGCATGAAGATGATCGAAGAATTCTATACCGAGCTCGGATACACCGAGCGGCCGGTCCTCATCGACGATGCGCAGGCCGTAGCTCTTTCCGACGCCATCCTTCAAGAGCACGATTGGCAGCATCTTCGAACACGCGCAAGCAAAGCATTATATTTCCGCGACATCAAATCGCTCATTTCACTTCTCAAACGTGAACGCATGAGCCCTGAACTGTTTCTTTTTGAAATCCACGCAGATATCGCGCGTATACAAAACGACCCTGCAAGCATTTCTTCTCGCGGTGCAAGTAAAGGGGAAATGAAACAAGATGCGCTTAAGAAAATTGAAAGTTTGAAACGCACGGAAGAGATTGTGAAATTCTACGAACTCTATGAAGCTGCAAAGAAAGATCAGAATCTTCTCGACTACGATGATGTACTTGAAGAACTCGTGAGACTGGTGGAAGTTTCGGAAGACGCAGCAGCAACGATTCGCGAACGGTATCTCTATGTGCTCGTCGACGAACATCAAGACTCAAGCGGTGTGCAGAATGAATTTCTTTCGAAAGTATGGGGTGAAGTTGAACGACCCAATATTTTCGTCGTGGGCGATGACCGCCAGCTTATCTACGGATTCGGCGGCGCATCACTTTCATATTTTGAAGGATTCAAGACAATGTTTGAAGGCGTACAATTAATTACCCTTACCGAAAACTATCGTTCCACACAAACTATCCTCGATGCTGCCGAAGCGCTTCTTAAAAGTTCTCTTGCCGAAGCACCTCTTGTTGCCAACAGAAAAGATGCGCATCCACTTCGCATCGTCGAAGCCGACTATCCGCGCGACGAAATCATCCGCGCAGGATTATTTTTCAAAGAAAAAATAGCCGAAGGTACTGATATCAATGACTGTGCTATCCTGCTTCCCAAAAATGCGCAGGTGAAAAATGCTGCGCGCGTGCTTCGCGATCTTGGCCTTCGTGTTTCTTCGCCCGATGCGCTCAAGCTTTTCGAGCTTCCTGAAACACAGACGCTTCTTTCTATACTCGAAGCGATTGCCCAACCAATGGCGCCATACAGAATTGCACCGCTTTTGCTTGATCCCATTTCAACCATTCCGCCGCTTGCTGCGCATCGCTATCTTTCTTCGCACGATTCGCGAAAGCTTTCCCTCCACGCACTCCTTCAAGAAAAAGAAACACTCTCGCTCTACCCTGAAGACGATGCGGTACTTTTTTTCGCGCGCCGGCTTGCAGAGTGGCTCGCAATTTCTACAAGCTCTGACGTGTACTCGCTCATTCAAAAAGTGGGCGATGAACTCCTGCTTCAGAGTGCAAAAGATCACGACGAGCTCACCCGCCGTGCGGAGATCATTCGCAGCCTCTTGCATCTTGCGCTCTCGAAGGCGGAGCGCTCGCCAAGGCTCGCGCTCCCTGAATTCCTCTCTTTCATCCGCCGCCTCGAAGAATACGGCACCGATGTTCCTCTCGCCGTCTTCGGCCGCGATGAAGGTATAAAAGTCATGACACTCCATTCTTCAAAAGGTCTTGAATTCGATGCGGTGTGGATCGCGCACATGGACGAGCGCAACATTATGAGCGGTATGCGAAGCGCCTTCACGCTTCCTGAAAGCGTCGAAGCGAAAGTGGAAGAAAAAGACGAAGCGGTGGTGAAGCGGCAGATCTATGTGGCTATTACTCGTGCAAAGCGTTTTTGTGTCATCTCATACGCTGCGCACGGATACACCGGCGGCTCGCAAGAGCTCGCTCGCGTCGTCGCTGACCTTCCTGAAACTATGTTCACGCGCGAGACTGCTGCTGATACCGAATCCATCATTACCAAAAGCGGCGTGGCTCTCTATGCTGTCTCTACACCCGAAGAAACTATCTCTGTTACCAAGACCGCGCTTGCAAAACTCGTGGCTGAAGAATACGCAAAGCGAAAACTCGCAGTGACCCACCTCAACAATTTCTTCGACTGTCCATGGAAATGGTACTTCAGAAATCTCCTCAGTTTGCCTGAGCCGGAATCGGTGAGTTTGCAATTCGGAAATCTCATCCACTCGTCGATCGAGCGCATCTTGAAAGCAGGGAAGAAGCCGAGCGTGAAGGATGTGGAAGCGATGATTGATGAAAAAATGGCGAAGCTCGTTGGTCTCGACGTTGCTGAAGAACGCCGAATGAAATCGCAGGCGCTTTCGATTCTTTCATTCTGGATTGAAAAACGCCTTCCTGAAATTTCTGTCGATCGTGAAAGTGAAAAAGCGCTTTCGTACCGCGATCCGGATTTTGACCATTTGCTCATCACCGGAAAAATAGACCTCACCGAAAGCATCGGCTCACAAAAAGTGCGCGTGACCGACTTTAAGACAGGTTCGATAAAAAAGAAAACTGATATTGAAAAAGAAAACGAAGACGGAAAGCTCTCAGACTATCTTCGTCAGCTCGCGATGTATTCGTACCTTATCGATCGCACCACGAAGGGCGATGTGTATGTTGCCGAGTCGCAACTCGAATTCGTAGAAGCGAAAGCCGATGACAAAAACAGAATCTATTCCACTGAAGTCACGAAAGAAATGATCGATTCGCTTCGAAAAGATATTATGGAATTCGACCACTCGCTTTCAAGCGGGGAATGGGTCACACGGGAGTGCCATTTCAAAGCGTGGAAAACGGGAGATGTGTGCGAATATTGTGTGCTGGCGAAGATTTACGAATAAAAATAAAAATCCCAGAGAAATTCTGGGATTTTTATTTTTGTAACTAATCATGTGTTTCTTCTGTGTCTTCGTCAGGAAGGAATAGATCGTCTAAATCGGAAACGCTTCCTTTGTATCTACTTGGAATGCGCAGTGCGTCATCGTTGTAGTAATAATACGTGTCTTGAATATCGCCGGGGAGTCTTGTTTTGAAACCTATTAATTCTCGCTTATAACTATTTGCTTTGTAATACACGGGGGTGTATTTGGGGTTGAGAATCGGTGGTTTGTAGATTACTTCTTGGGTTGGTTTTTTAAAAACAGGAACTAGTGGAGAGTTTGTTTTATCAGGATTATTGGGAAAAGCATCTGCATCATACAACATATTGTCTACAGGCTTTATGCCTTTGTATGAGGGCATACTTTCTATTTGATCTTCTTGGGGTATTTCACTGTCGTAGGGAATCGTATATTTGAAATCTTCTTCATATGGTTTCCAGGATAAAAATCGTCCAGTCATATCGTATGCTTCCAAGCTATCTCTGTATGCCTTAAGGCGCGGGTCGCTTTCGTCATGAACGATGATAGGTTTATACTTTTTCTCTATTGTTTTCGCGCTATCTGCCTCAGCCGTCATTTCTATTTTCTTCGACGGATCTGCCGCCGGCTCCTGCGCTTCTCCTTCCAAAGAAGCTGCTCCCAGCATTCCCGCCAAAGCAACTGTCTTCATTGTGTTCTCTGCCTTTTGTTTGAATGATTCTATTCCCATGTAGCTAGTGTAAGGTTTATTCTTAATTACTTTGGCCCATTTTCAATAAAGCCCACAACAAACCCTACCACAAGAAGCAGGAGTGCGAGAAGTGTAATGAGCCGGGTTTTCATAGCTGCATTCTACCATAAGACCTACCAGCCGTCTTTTCCCTTGACGGTGCCTATAAAGGGGAGATACACTTAAGCTATTATTATAAAAAGATATTCTCATGACCCCAGAAGAAATGAAGGTGTTAGCCGATAAACTTAATGACGGAACCTCAACCCAAGAAGAAGAGCTCGCTCTCTTGCAAGAGCTCAATAAGGGCATAGATGAACTTAAGTCGTTTGTAAAAATGGTCGCATCAGAAAATAGTACAGCAGAAGATAAATAATATGTCTGAAAAATACTCATTCCCACAAACACCAGCGGCTGAACCTGAAAAAGAACTTACCGCAGAAGAAAAACAAGAAGCTTTTGATAAGGAGATAGAAAAGGAGGCCGAGAAGTTGGAAGTCTCAATAGAAGAACTCACGCAAGAGATCAATAAACTCGGTGGTCCTGAAAAGTTTAAAGAAACGATGGAAAGTCGTAGATTCCATATTTCTTCCAATGCCCAGCTTGCGGGTGTAGATGTCTATAAAGGGTATGTTGTTACCGAACCTGAATTGGTTACAGACTCTATCCCACCAGACTCACATACATTGGGCGAGAGAATAAGTATGTTGCGTTATAATGAAGCGAGACATCTTGAATCAGTCAAAAAAACAAATGTGATAAGTGCGGTAACTCTTTCTGCTCTTGCGGTAACTCTCGATCGCATTGGGAATTATACAGATGTTGGTTCAGGTTTTCGTGAGATGATGGAAAAAGTATCGGAAGGTGAAAGTGGTGTAAATGATTATTTTTACCCAGGGGTTGCGGCGGTGGCTGTAGGTTTTGCACTATTTAATATCGTCCGTGCCATTAAAATGAAAATTGCCGCGAATAAAGAGAGACGAGAACTCGATAAGCATTTTCTTAAAATGAAAATGACAGGAGTTGGTTCAGGTAAGTAGGTTACCTTTCCATGTATTGTTTTAGTGCTTTATCAGAATCCGCCTTCCCAAAGAAGGCGGATTTCGTTATAGTACCCCTATGCAGATTCATATAGACACAAAAGAACAAGACGCACTCTTAGCGGAGCTAAAGGGCAGGGAAGACATCGAAGCGCTTCGCATGAAGCGGTATTTGGGAATGCCCGACCTTACCCGCACAGAGGGAAGTCCACTCAACGACATCATCGAGCGAGTAAAAAAAGTTCCATCACTTGCAGGGTTTGACGTCATTGAGATTCCAGAAATAGTGCCTGCGTCGGTTACCTTCGACCTTTTTGATTTTCCACAAGATCACCCAGCGCGTTCTACATCCGACACCTATTACGTAGATGAACAGAATATCCTCCGCACACACAACACAGTGTCGTGGTACTACTATTTCCATCACGAAGAAGTAAAAGAAAAAATTGCACGTGGTGAAAAACTCGGCGTTCTGTGCTACGGAAAGGTATATCGAAAAGATGAAATTGATCGCCGTCACATGAACGTCTTTCATCAGATCGACGGTTGGCACATTATTCCAAACAGTGAAGGCCAGCTTCCGCTCGATGAACTCAAGCGTGTGCTTTCAGAAATTGTCACCAACGTGTTTGGTGCTGAAACCGAATATCGTTTTCTTGATGACACATTTCCATACACGGATCCATCAACGCAAATCGAAGTGAAAGTAAATGGTGAATGGGTTGAGATCTTGGGTGCGGGTATGATAAAGCCATCGGTGCTTGAAAAAATGGGAGTGACCGGCTACAACGGCTGGGCGTTCGGTTTTGGACTTGAACGCCTCGCCATCCTTTCTATGTCGCTTCCTGATATTCGCTTGCTCTGGTCAGATGATGAGCGCGTGAAAAAACAGCTCGTGCTCGGACAGACATTTAAAGAAGTGAGTAAATTTCCTCCTGTTGTGCGCGATATTTCGTTTGTCGTAGACACGGCTACCTTTGCGCCAAATAATTACTTCGACCTCGTACGTGATGTGATAGGGGATCTCGCTGAAGAAATGGCACTCGTTGATGAATATGAAAACGCCGCAAAGTTCGGCGAAGGTAAAAAAAGTTATGCGTATCGCGTGACCTATCGCTCACTCGACCATACGCTGACGGACGAAGAAGTAAATGCGCTCCATAAAGAACTGGAAGAAAAAACGAAGGAAGTATTTAATGCAACCGTGAGATAAAAACGATGTTGGGTGTGAAATTAGGTAAAAGAAAAGGTCAGAAATGAGTTCTGACCAGTTTGAGCTAGAACCGTTCTAGCTATCTATTGTTTCTCATCACCAAGGATCTTTGAAATCAGGCACAGTTTTTAGGAAACGTTCATTTGATGAAATACAAATAATGCTGCATTTTTTATTGGTTTTTTCCAAAAAGTATTTCCCAAATTCAGTGAGAAAAAAAATTTTAGCAGGAGGAGAGGCGTCGCCGTCCCATCTTTCTGAGATATCTATAATTCCATTTTCAGTGAAAGCAGTAACTTCCTGCTTGTAGTCCTTGAAGTATGTTGAATGTTCTTTTGCTTTAGTGCAACACCCACCTTCTAGATGTAGTGACTTTTCTTTCTCGAAGATTTTCAAAAGAGCTTCTTCTCTTTCTGTGAGATGGTAAGTGATTTTCATGTGTAAATTTTTTTCTATAGTACATTTTATTTCTGTGTATGTCAAGTTTTCCTGACTAGGAGTATTACTCCTTTTTTGTTAAAATATCTACACAGCGAACACGCTCATTTTTTATTTTCTATGGCAAAACACGATACAAATACAGACAAAAAGAATTACGGAGCCGAGGAAATCTCGGTTCTTGAGGGTCTTGAACCGGTACGAAAGCGCCCCGGCATGTACATCGGTGGCACAGGTTCCGAAGGACTCCACCACCTCATCTGGGAAATCTTCGACAACTCACGCGACGAAGCGATGGCTGGATACTGCGACACTATCGAAGTCGTGCTTCTTCCAGGAAATAGGATTCGCGTTGCCGACAACGGTCGCGGTATTCCTGTCGACATCCATCCAAAAACAAAAGTATCTGCACTTGAAACAGTCATGACTACGCTTCATGCTGGAGGTAAATTCGGTGGTGATGGGTACAAAGTTTCCGGCGGTCTTCACGGTGTGGGCGCGTCTGTTGTGAACGCTCTTTCAGTTTACACTCGCGCAGAAGTGCATCGCGATGGGGGAAAGCACATGCAGGAATATTCGCAGGGAAAGAAAAAAGCTGCCGTGAAAAAAATCGGTACATCAAAACTACGCGGTACGATCATCACTTTTGAGCCGGATGTAGAAATTTTCAAAGAAGTGAAATTTTCATGGGACACTGTCGTGAACCATTTCCGCAGTCAGGCATATCTCGTGAAAGGACTTTCTATCAAGGTCTATGACGCACGCGGCTATGAAGGAAAAATAAATGTTGACGATGAATACTGGTTCTCAGATCTTGGACTTGAAGTTCCTTCATACGGATTTTATTTCGACGGTGGTCTCGTGTCTCTTGTTTCGTACTACAACAAACTTCAGAAGCCAGTCCAAGACACTATTTTCTATGTCGAGAAAGAGCAAGACGAAGTCGGGATTGAAATTGCGCTCCAGTACGTAGATGATATTTCTACCAAGATCGTTGGTTTTGCCAACAACATTTACAACCCCGAAGGTGGCACGCACATTACTGGTTTCAAGATGGCGCTCACTCGTCTTCTTAATACATACGGAAAGAAAAATAATTTTATAAAAGAAGCTGATGGGGGATTCACTGGCGACGACGTACTTGAAGGTCTCACTGCTGTTGTGTCTGTGAAGCTTCGCGAAATTCAGTTTGAAGGACAAACAAAAGGAAAACTCGGTTCGCCCGAAGCACAAGGCGCAGTCGCGACGGTGTTTGGTGAAGCGTTCGAAAACTTCCTTGAAGAACATCCTGACGAAGCAAAAGCAATTGTCGGTAAAGCTATCCTTGCAGTGCGCGCGCGAAAAGCCGCGAAAGCTGCAAAGGACTCTGTGCTTCGAAAAGGCGCGCTTGAAGGAATGACGCTTCCCGGCAAACTCGCCGACTGCCAGAGCAAGAGCGCTGAAGAAGGCGAACTCTTCATTGTGGAAGGAGATTCCGCTGGAGGTACCGCAAAGACAGGTCGCGATCGCCGCACGCAGGCTATCCTTCCACTTCGCGGAAAAATCTTGAACATCGAACGTGCACGTCTTGACCGTATGCTTGCATCTGAACAGATCAAAAATCTTGTCGTGGCGCTTGGCACCGCGATCGGCGACACTTTTGATATTGAAAAACTTCGCTATCACAAAATCATCATCGCAACCGACGCCGACGTCGACGGAGCGCACATCCGCACGCTTATTCTCACGCTTCTCTATCGATACTTCCGCCCGCTTATCGATGGGGGATTCATCTACATCGCTCAGCCACCTCTCTATAAAATAAAGAAAGGAAAAGAAGTCTTCTACGCCTATTCTGATGAAGAAAAAGCTGCGGTGATGGGTGTTGATGCAAGCGCTAACATCATGGACTTTGCTGAAGAAAGTGAAGAACCAGCCGAAGAAATTGAAATCGAAGTGAAAGACGAAAAAGGCCGCGTCGCGAAGATGCACGTCCAGCGATACAAGGGTCTTGGAGAAATGAATGCCGAAGAACTCTGGGAAACAACCATGGATCCTTCACGCCGTGTTCTCAAGCAGGTGAGCATCGAAGATGCTGCCGACGCCGACAAAGTATTCGACATGCTCATGGGAAGCGAAGTTGCTCCACGAAAATCCTTCATTCAGACGCACGCCAAGACCGCCGACATCGACATCTAGTTCAAAAAAGTAAGTTATCCCCACAAAGCCCCATCCGGGGCTTTTGTTTGACACATTGTTGCTATAATACAGTAGTTACTAACAGCTAATTTTATATACACATGAAAGATGTACATCGGGATCTCATGAACCAGAGCGACTCGTATGCCAGTTGGCATAAAGACCCACGCCACAAGTGGGTGCACTGGCTTCTCTTATTGGTTGTCGTGTTTGGAAGTATTTTTGCGTTCACTCGTGCGCTTGAAGGACTCAAGTTTGCTGAGATGAACGATGGGAATACAGTGGTTGCCGCTGCGTTTGCAAGTATGGCTACCAATAAACAGATTAACGACACTCGTCGATTTAGCGAACAGCTTATCGACCTCAACGAACAGCGTTTTTCCGCAAGCGGTAATACTAACGTTGATGTTCAGATGCGCAACATCGCGCTTCAGCGTCAGCAAAACATCCGCGACCTTTTGAAAAAAGGGAAGGTGGATGAAGTGCGTTCGCTCGCATTGTCTCAAGATCAGCGGAGTGACTTGCCGCCGTCTGTCCAGTCGTTTGTTGAAAAAACTCAGACAATAGAAGGAACGTATTCTCACATTCATGGTGACAACATGGATGCTGGTACTGAAACTCACTTTTTTTCTATCAATGCAAACAACAACGACTATCAGCTCTACTACAGTAACGACAAAGACCGACCAGCTATCTCTACTGGCAGTACAGTAAGTGTTGAGGGTATCGTGTTTGCTGATGAAGATATCGTTGTTGATAACGAAGCGGATAACACCGATGTAGATGTGGAATTCATGGCTGATACCGATGGTGCAACGCAGCATAAAAAAATAGCTGTTATTGCGTTTAACTTCCAAAATCAACCAACTCAGCAGCCGTTTACGCTTGCTGACATGAAAACAGCGATATTTACTGCTCCTGATTCAGCAAATCAATTTTTCTATGACAACTCGTATGGTGAATGGGACCTTGTAGGACACGTCAATACCGATGGTGATGTGTTCGGTTGGTATACTATTCCACTCAATTCAGGAACTGGATGTGAGACATTCGACAACGTAAACTGGGCGAACCTTGCCGATGCACAGGCCGCAGCCGCTGGTGTTGACCTTAGCCCGTACCTCAAGAAGGTTTATGTTTTCCCAAAACAATCTCAGTGTAGCTGGAATGGTTTAGCTCTCGTGGGAGGTGCTCGTTCATGGCTCAATGTGATATCGCTCTCGCAAATGAAAACAGTGGGTACTCATGAGCTTGGACACAATTTCAACCTCTACCACGCCGATTCCTTGAATTGCACGAACGGTAGTGGTCTTCGAGTTCCGTACAGTGATGTGTCAGGAAACTGCATTGAACAGTCGTATGGTGACCCGTTTGATGTGATGGGCTTCTCGACAGGATTCAAACATTTCAATGTGTATCACAAAGCACAAAGCATGGCTGGTTCAACCAATTTCCTTCCTGAGGCCAACATGCAAATGCTTACTCCAAGTATTGGGCATGGTACGTTTACTCTTAAACCTCATACCACAGAGCTTTCTGGAACACAGATGCTTCGCATCGACAAGAATGCATCGTACGATTATTACCTCGAATTCCGTCAGCCAACGACTCAGTTTGGAAATTACACAAGTTATCAAGATGGTATTAATGGTGTAACGATTCATCTTGCTCGCAATACGACATTTGCTGACGAAAGTTTCTTGCTTGATATGTCACCGCTCACCAATACGTTCAATGATGCACCTCTTTCTGTTGGTGAAGTGTACACTGACCCAACAATTAACTTGCGTATTGAGACACTTTCAGTTGGTCCTGATGGAGCACAAGTATTCGTGAGTTTCGATGGAACAACCAGTGATGGGGGAAACACTAGCGGTACTTGTGAACATACAAATCCTGATCTCAATGTGACAGCGCTGGGTACAAACAATGGAGCGAATGGCACAACACGTACATATACTGTTGTTACTTCAAATACTGACACCCTTTCATGTGGACCAGGTGCATTTACTATTACAGCCGTCGCACCAACGGGGTGGGTTGTTACACCAGCAACAACCTCGATCAATATCGGTTCACAAGCAGCACATACGCAGACTGTTACCGTAACTCCTCCTACTTCTGTTGTACCTGGTAATTACACAGTAACGTTTACCGCGACTAACACCACTACTGGTATGATGGCGACTCAAAATATGTCACATCTTATTCAGGGAACGGCAACAACAGCCCCTGCTATCTCTCTTAGTTCGCCGTATGATGGTGATGTTCGTCAGGCTACACAGAATTTGTTTATCTCAAGTGGACTCTCTCCTAATATTGGTAGTAACACCGAAACACGTTTGTATCTTGATGGTGTTCTTGTGAAGACGTGTACTAATACAACTCCGTGTGATCATACAGTGACTGCCTCAAATGTTTCTTCGGGGGTACATACTGTTTCTGCGAATGTGACCTATACACCAACAGGAGCTGTTTCTACCGACACACACACCTTTACACAACTTGGAAATACTCCTCCGCCAGTGAGCGCTCCACAGATTACGCTTACTTCACCACTTGAAGGGGCGAGTGTCTCTGGTAACGTTACACTTTCAAGTAGTGTCGCTACGTCAGCTTCAAATGCATCCAACATTCTGAGTAAGCTCTACCTTGATGGAGTGCTTCAGAAAACATGTACAGGAGGTTTGACGTGTTCTATCACGCTTACGAGTGTCAGTACGGGAACCCACGTTGCTTCAGCAACAGCCGGACTCATTTCTGACACAAGCGCTGGTCTTACTACCGATGTGAACACCTTCACCAAAACGACAGACACTCCACCACCAGCAACAGTCCCACAAGTTTCTATCCCTGTTCCTTCTGGTTCAAACTACACCTTCACGTCTGACCTTGTGATAGTGACAGGACTCACACCTTCAACACCTGAAAATGTTCAGACAAAGATTTTCGTTGATGGTGCTCTCAAGCAGACATGTACAGGAACCTCAAGCTGCTTGGTGACTATCTTGAGCTCTCAGATTTCACTTGGTGCGCATACTGTTTCTGCAACTGCGACGAACACAGTGAATGGAGCAGTTTCTAATGCTTCAAAAACAGTTACTAAGATCGAAAACACACCTCCTCCTGCATCGGTACCAGCAGTCAGTGTGGTTGCTCCAGCAAGCGGAACGTCTCTCTCAGGTGACCTTTCTGTCACCACATCGCTTAGCCCAAATACTCCTGCTGGAGTGCAGATCCAGGTGAAGCTTGATGGTGTTGTAAAGAACACATGTAATAATGTTGCAAATTGCGCAACAACGATCCCTGCCGCAACTATTTCAGATGGAACTCATACAGTGACTGCGGTTGCTACATTGAATGGAAGTTCTTCAACTGATAGCAATACGTTTACAAAGACAACAACGCCTCCGCCTCCACCAGGAGGAAGTGCGCCACAGGTTACTCTGACTGCACCTCTCTCTGGCGCAACGATAGCTGCTGCAAGCAACACGACCATCACCGCAACGCTTCCAGCAGGACAAGGAGCAAATACTCAGACGAAAATCTACTTGGATGGAATGCTCAAGCACACCTGTTCTCCTAATCTGACAACATGTTCAACCTATATCCTTCCAACCCAGGTAAGTGCGGGTACACACACTGCATCGGCAACCACGACGTATACTCCAACCGGTCAGAGTACAACCGATTCCAAGACCTTTACGAAGCTTGCGCCGCCACCTCCAGCTGAAGGCGGAGTCTCATCGGGAATCGCTCCTAACTACATCACTATTACCACACCAGCGAACAACTCAGTCATTACGAGCGGTGCGCTGACAGTAACAGCAAGTACTTCAGCTGAAGCGATTGCTGCTGGTAAGAAAATATTGATCAGTATGAACACAACCGGAGGTGCCTCATGGCAACTTGCACTCTGCTCAACGAGTCCTTGTGTGGCGACAGCAAGTTACAGTAGTGTGCTCTTCACTCCTGGAGTACATACGGTATCTGCAAAGTTGATGAATCCGCTTGCAAATGGTGGCTTCACTCCTCTTGCAACGACAACGATTACGGTTACGAAGCAATAGGAAAATACAATCAAAAAGAGCGGCGCCGCAGGCGCCGCTCTTTTTGATTGTGCACTAACCCTTACACCTCCAACGTTCGTTCTTTTACACCTTTCACAAGAATCGCAATCAGTTCTTCTTCAGAAAGATTCATCTTCGTGCCATCACGTTTTTCGATCGTTAGCGATCCGCTCTCGATTTCTTTGTCTCCAAGAACGATCACAAACGGTGCTCGTGTAGACTTTGCTGCGTGAATACGCTTACCAAGACTATCTCCACTTTCAAAATATTCTGTACGGATGTTTTCATGTTTAAGTGCCGCTTCAAGTGCGCGAGCTTTTTCTTCATGTCCTTCTTTCACAGGGATCACTGCGACTTGTACTGGAGAAAGCCAGAGAGGGAAGTTGCCAGCGAAGTGTTCGATCATGATACCCATGAAGCGTTCGGTCGATCCGAGCATTGCGCGGTGGATCACCACAGGACGAGTCTTTTTACCGTCACTCGCCACGTAGTCGAGCTCAAAACGCTCAGGAAGGTTGAAGTCGAGCTGGATGGTAGAGAGTTGCCACTCTCGGCCAATGGCATCTTTAAACATAAAGTCGAGCTTTGGGCCGTAGAAGGCAGCTTCATCCTCAGCTTCTTGATAGTTCCAGCCCGTCTCTTTCACGATTTCGCGGAGCGCATTTTCAGCTGTGTTCCATACCTCGTCAGAGCCGAGGTACTTGCTGGTGTCTTTCGAATCGCGAAGCGAAATACGAACATAGAAATCAGTGAATCCAAACGCGCCATAGACTTCGCCGATCATGTCGAGCATAAGTTTGATCTCGCTGTGGATCTTGGTTGGTTCGCAGAAGACATGGCAATCATCTTGAGTGAGAGCGCGTACTCGAGTGAGTCCAGAAAGCTCACCTGACTTTTCGTAGCGATAGTTGGTGGTTGTCGATGTGTAGCGCACAGGAAGATCACGGTACGAATGTGGGAGTGAGCGATAGAGCATCATGAAGTGGGGACAGTTCATTGGCTTCAAGTAGTAGTCATCACCGTCGATCGTCATAGGGCTGTACATCGCATCGTATTTGTCCAGGTGTCCCGAAATCTTGTAGAGTTCACCTTTGGTGATGTGAGGAATCCAAATAGGCACGAACCCACGTTTTTCCTGCACTTCTTGTATGAAGTTCTCTATCGTGCGACGAAGGATCGCGCCTTTTGGATAGAAAAGGGGAAGACCTGGGCCTATCTCATCGATGATAGTAAAAAGTTCCAGTTCTTTTCCAAGCTTTCGGTGGTCGCGTTTTTTTGCCTCTTCAAGTTGAGTCTCGTATGTTTCAAGCGCATCTTTTGATTCAAACGCAAGGCCGTACACGCGTGTCAGCATTTTGTTTTTCTCGTCACCGCGCCAGTAGGCACCAGCTACGCGGTCGAGCTTGAATGATCCTTCAGGAATATCCTTCGCAGGATTTTCAGCGTGTCCTCCACGGCACAGGTCGGTGAAAGTTCCTGCTGTATAGAAGGTAAGACCTGCATCCTTGTGTTCATTGATAAGTTCCATTTTGTATTCATTGCCACTGTATACTTCGAGCGCTTCTTCAGTAGAAACATCTTTCTTTTCAAACGAAGTCCACGAAGGAAGAAGCTCTTTCATCTTGTTTTCAATGGTGACAAGGTCGGCGTCGGTGATTTTTCCCGCAACGTCGATATCGTAGTAGAAGCCCGTGTCGATAGCAGGCCCGAGAGTGAGTTTTGAGCCCGGGTAGAGCTCTAAAACAGCCGCACCAAGGAGGTGGGCAAGCGTATGGCGGTTTTCCTTCAATTGTTCTTCAGTCATAAGGAGAATGCTAACACAAGAATGCGCGTATAAAAAGGAGGAGGGGATCCCCCGCGCGGCAGGTGCCGGTCTGTGTGCTGAAGTGATCCGCGCA
>JACCDT010659962.1_pt1 | contig 51806 bp, 50 predicted proteins | sample 7446291 | NCBI WGS metagenome assembly JACCDT01 (sample SAMN15323446, study PRJNA562643) | freshwater metagenome | isolation source: river surface water | place: USA:Blue River Watershed | collected 2017-08-17
CGACTTTGAGTGATGATTACAGAAGCGGCTAGAAAAATAAACAGTAGTGCCACAAAAAAAATATTATTCTTTCTTGCTGCTTGAATTTGACTCAGAAGAAATGAGAGTGACGATCCAACCATCATTGAAAGATAGACGGCCGTATGATTCACGTGACCCAAGGAATGAAGTTGCAATGCGTTTTTTGTGTGTAAAACGAAATACTCCACTAAACCCCAGATTAGTGGAGGCAAGGTCATGAGAATCGTAAAAATGAATAAATATTTCTTTTCTGATTCATTGTATTCAGATCTATAAAGCGTCCAGCCAAAAATAACCCAAAAAAGCATATTCCTAAAACCCCTCCATTCATATCCTCCTGCCACAAATGGAAATAATGCACTTAAAAATGAGGAGGTAATGAGGGATAAAAATATCCAATCCCAAATGCCCCATTTGAATGAAGCTAATTGAGATTGACGATATAAGGCGGTAATTAAATAGCTTACAAGAAATATATTTTTAGGGGCTTCAAAGCTTGGCAAAAATGCTAAAAAAAGACTTAAGAAAGTAAGCTCTAAAAATTTCAATTTATTTTTAAAGTAAATTTTTTTGAGTGATGCTAATGAAAAAGTTGGCATAAAAATATTCCAGTTTATGAAGCTATTTGAATTCTTTTTAAACTACGTTTTGTTTTATCACTGACCTGTCCTGCAAGCTGTCCACAAGCAGCGTCAATATCATCACCCCTCGTTTTTCTAACTGTCACAATATAATCTTGATTCATGAGCACTTCTTTAAAGCGTCTTATTTGGTCACTTGATGAACACTTATATCCGCTATTGGGGAATGGATTAAAAGGTATTAAATTAAATTTACATGGGACATCTTTGACAATATTTAAAAGCGCTTTTGCATCTTCCACCGAATCATTAATACCATCTAACATCACATATTCAAATGTCACAAAATCCCTTGGTGCTTTTTCTAAATAACGCTGACACCCTGCCATGAGTTCGTGAATTGGAAATTTTTTATTGATCGGCACTATTTCATCTCTCAATTTATCATTAGATGCATGAAGCGATACAGCTAAAGCCACTGGACAATCTTCTTTTAAGCGATCCATGGCATTAACTAAACCACTGGTAGAGAGTGTGACACGGCGGCGGCTTAAGCCATAAGCCCTATCATCTAACATCAATTTCATAGCAGCCACGACATTGTCATAGTTAGCTAAAGGCTCACCCATACCCATCATGACGACATTACTGATAATACGTTCTGAATTAGGGAGTGCGTTATAGCCTTCTTGCTGGCGAACATAAAAATTAGCCAACCACAATTGCCCAATAATTTCAGCCGTCGTTAAATTACGATTAAAGCCTTGGCGACCCGTGGAACAAAAGGTACATTCAAGTGCACATCCGACTTGGGATGAAATACACAAAGTACCCCTATCGTCTTCTGGAATAAAAACGGTCTCAATACCATTATTACCCCCCACATCAAATAGCCATTTACGCGTCCCATCATCCGATATAACGTCACTCATTACGGATGGAAATTCAATGATGGTTTTGTCTTTTAATACATCACGAAATACTTTAGAAATATCTGTCATCTCATTGAAATCAATAAGATTTTCTTGATAAATCCAATGCATCAATTGCTTGGCTCGATAAGGCTTTTCACCGAACGTTTCAATATATGAAACGAGGTGCTCGTAGTCCAAATCGAGCAAGTTAGTCATTTAAAAAATTAACCGAAGAAGTATTTAATTTCGATTTTTGCGTTGTCCAACGAATCAGAACCATGAACTGCATTTGCATCAATACTTGTCGCAAAGTCAGCACGAATGGTGCCGGGTAAAGCTTCTTTAGGATTAGTCGCACCCATTAAATCTCGGTGTTTTAAAACCGCATTCTCACCTTCTAAGGCTTGAATCATCACAGGACCTGAAATCATAAAACTCACCAGATCTTTAAAGAAAGGGCGATCTTTATGCACCGCATAAAAGCCTTCTGCTTCCGCTTGCGATAAATGCGTCATTTTAGCTTTGATAATTTTTAAGCCTGCGTTTTCAAAACGTGAATAGATTTGACCAATCACATTTTTTTTAACTGCATCGGGTTTAATAATCGATAAGGTTTGTTCAATTGCCATTGTTTCATACTCCTGTTGAGATTTAATACCATTGAAAAGACTGTTAAAATAACATTTTTGAGCGCATTAATAAATAACAATTAGCAATGCAACACACTTATCTCACCACCGCGATGTACCACTTTGTGAGTCTGCCTCACTTTGAAAAGCTTCGTGAACCCTTGCTCCAGTTTTGTGTATCGCGAGACATCAAAGGCACCCTTCTATTAGCCAATGAAGGTATAAATGGCACGGTAGCAGGCTCTGAAAAATCCATTCTTGAACTACTCGACTATTTGAAAACGGATCCCATTTTTGAAGGTAACTTTAAAGGGCTTGGCCACAAAGAATCCTGGTCAAACAAACACCCTTTTTACCGCATGAAAGTAAAGCTTAAGAAAGAGATTGTGACTTTGGGGGTGCCTGGTGTGTCACCCACTAAAATGGTGGGTAAATACGTGAAGCCTCAAGACTGGAATGCCATTATTTCAGACCCTGAAGTGGTTCTCATTGATACACGTAATGATTACGAATATGCGATTGGGACTTTTAAAAATGCGATCAATCCAAAAACCAATACCTTCCGTGAATTTCCAGAATATGTTAAAACGCATTTTGATCCTAAGAAGCATAAAAAGGTCGCAATGTTTTGTACAGGCGGTATCCGTTGTGAAAAAGCCTCTTCTTATATGATGAGTGAGGGTTTTGATGAGGTCTATCACTTAGAAGGTGGCATATTAAAATACCTAGAAGAAGTAAAACCTGAGGCTAGTCTATGGCAAGGCGAATGCTTTGTGTTTGATCAACGCGTAGCGATTAAACATGGCCTAGAAGTGGGTGATTACGATCAATGCTATGCCTGTCGTTATCCCTTATCTCAAGATGATATGAAAAGTGAGCAATACACCCCAGGGATCTCATGCCCCCATTGCTACGATCAACATACTCCTGAAAAATTACAAGCGCTGACCGAACGACAAAAACAGGTGATTTTAGCTAAAGAGCGAGGTATTGAACATATCGGCACTAAACCTCAGTTCATGACAAAACAAAAAAAGAAACGTCTAGAAAAAACTGAATCTGTTTAATACAACGAATTACGCTTTTATGGAACTTGCTCTTTTGTGATCTTTAACTGAGTACCCCTTAACCCAACGCTTTAATTCTTTTTTAATTTGGACTTCAGTTTTGCTTGTGGTACTTAAAACCCATTTAATTAAATCTTTAACTGTTTTTTCGGAAATATGTTTTGAAGAGGCAATCTTAAGTTTAGGATGAGTTGTTGGCATAATAGTTTCATTATCACTTAAAAGTTCTTCGTAAAGCTTTTCTCCAGGTCTTAAGCCTGTGAATTTAATTTTAATATCATGCTCATCAAAACCTGATAACTTAATCATATCGCGTGCCAAATCAACAATCTTTACCGATTCACCCATATCTAACACATAAATTTGACCACTTTTGCCCATCCATGAGGCTTGCATAACTAATTGCGCAGCCTCAGGAATAGACATAAAATAACGAGTCATTTCAGGATGTGTTACAGTCACAGGTCCGCCTACTGCGATTTGTTCACGAAATTTAGGAATCACACTTCCACTACTCCCTAAAACATTACCAAATCGCGTAATCACAAAATCTGTTTTTGATCTTAATTGAAGGCCTCGACAAATAACCTCAGCAAGATATTTACTTGCTCCCATCACATTGGTAGGATTCACAGCCTTGTCTGTGGAAATCAAAATAAATTTTTTCACTTTAAAATCTTTTGCAATTTGGGCTAAATGATAGGTGCCTATCGCATTATTAATTAATGCCTCAGAAACGTTATAAGTCTCCATAAGAGGAACATGTTTATAAGCTGCCGCATGAAAAACAATTTCGGGTTTAAATTTCTGAAATACCTCTTTAAGTCGTTCTTTATTTTTAACATCCGCTACTACAAATATATTATTTTTAAATTTTAAATTGAGAAATTCTTGTTCAATGCTGTATAAGGCAATTTCAGAGATATCCAAGCAAATAAGCGTTTTTGGATTAAATTTTAAAATTTGACGACAAAGTTCTGATCCAATAGAGCCGCCTGCCCCTGAAATCAAAACAGTTTTGTTTTTTATAAATGTTTTTAAGCCCGAATTATCTAAATCTACCTTATCCCGACCTAAAAGGTCTTCGACTTCTACTGAGCGTATTTGAGAGATATTTAATCGACCACTGACAAGATCACCCATAAGGGGAATAGTTAAAACTTCAACATTTAAATTTGACGCCATTTCAATAATTTCTCTTCGCTGATGATGTGTCAATTCAGCTGAAGCAATAATTACTTTTTGAATACTAAATCTTTCTTTGAATTTGGATAATTGATTGATCGAGCCGAGTATTTTAGTACCAGCAAGCTCTCGCCCATGTATAGTTTCATCATCGTTAAGAATACCAATCACTCGCCAATCATGAGTATTATTGAGCTCCTTGGCTAGTAGAATAGCATTTTGACCCGAGCCAATAATGATGACAGGCTCACCAATGCTAGCCTTTAAGCCATAAAGCTGATGCTCCTTGATGGCTCTATAAATAAAACGACTTCCACCCATGATTAAAATTAAAAGAAGCGGATGCATCACCAAAACAGATCTTGGAACTATACCAATTCCCTTATATAGAAAGAAAAATACAATTGAAAATAAAATTGCTAAAAAGGAAGAGGTAATAATTCTTTTAAGATCAGTAATGCTTGCAAAACGCCATATTCCCCGATATAAACCAATAAAATAAAAACAGAGTGTTGAAATTAAAACAATAGGTGGAAGAGTTTTTAATAAAACTTGCAAATGCTCATCTGGAATCTGGAAATTAAACCTTAAAGCATAGGCTAAAACATAAGAAAAAATAATAGCCAAAAAATCATGTAAAAAAGCTAAAAATATTTTAAATTTTTTCATAATTTTTTTATTTCATTACCTTTAAAAAATTAATGGTGAATACCTTCTCTTCGAATAATTTTTATGAAAGTTAAATACAAAATCTTCAAATCAAAAATAAAAGATTTTTTTTTCAAATACTCTTCATCAAATTTTACTTTTTTTTCAATTGACAAATCATCTCGACCATTCACTTGTGCCCAGCCGGTCAACCCCGGCACTAGATGATGGATGCCTTTAGAGGCTCTTAATTTAATTAAATCATATTGATTAAAAAGAGCTGGTCTCGGCCCCACAAAACTCATATCGCCTAATAAAATATTCCATAACTGAGGAATTTCATCCAAACTTGTTTTTCTCAAAAATGAACCTAATGGGGTCAAATATTGAGCGGGGTTTTTTAATAGGTTGGTTGCAACAGCTGGAGTATTTAAATACATTGTTCTAAATTTTAACATTTTAAAAAGAGTGTTATTCTGTCCTATACGATCCGAGCTGTATAGAACAGGCCCTCTAGAGGTAAGTTTAATCGAGAGCAAAATAAGCAATACTAAAGGAAAGAGTGAAGTAAATAATAGAAGGGAGAAAAAGATATCAAATAATCTCTTCATACTTATCCAATTATAGTTTACGGCTAATTTGTTTGGCAATTTTATTCGAGTCAAAGTGATTGCGATACAAATTAAAACACTTTAATTTTATTTTAGAATCGGCGTCTAATAGCTTCAAAATTTTTTCAAAGTTTCTCTCAAAAGTTTTTTGAGATCTTCCGGTAAAAGCTACGCCTACCCCATAACTTTCAATCAGGCCAATTATGTCATTTCCTTTATTTACTTGAGCAAATACTGGCAAACTCGAAGCCATATAAGAAACGAATTTACCAGGAATATTATGAGTTTTATGATTCTGATTAAGTGAAACAATACCGACGTCACATTGTCTGTATAAACTAGCTATCTCGTTAGAAGAAATTTCATTGCAAAATAATAAATTTGGTAAATTCCCAAATGATGCTGAGAGCCTATCAAACTCACTACCTCTTCCAACAATTAAAAATCCAAATTCACTTCTATTTTTAAGCTTTTTAACAAAATTTAGAAAAGAATCTAGATCTTGAGCAATACCAACATTCCCAGCATAAACAAAAATTTTTTTTCCGGCCAATTTTGTTTTTTTTAAATTTATAAAGCAATTGGCTATAAAAGGTTTATCTATCCAGTTATTTAAAACTTCTAATTTAAATTTATTTTTAGTATTTATATTTTTGAAATATTTTAAATTTCCAGGGGCTTGGACCCCAACATAATTTGCTAACTCATATTGAAGCATTTCGATATATTTAAAAAAATAATAAGCTAACCCACGCCTCAATAAACCCAAATCAAGAGCCCATTGTGGGAATATATCTCGTACGATTAAATAGTTTTTACATTGGCTCTTATTCGATATATAAGATGCCAAAGGTGTAAAAAAAATACTCGGGGAATACCAAATCAAGCCATCAAAATGACTGATTTTAATTTTAGAATTAATAATTGCAATAATCATTAAAAAGGGGGTAACAAGTTCAGCAAGGGTTCTGCATATGTAGCCAATGTCTCTAAATTTAAATGTTCTAATTTTTACTACTTTTATCTCTCCTAATTGTTCACATATTAGGAATTTTGAAATGTTTGGAGTGGGTGTAAAAATTGTGACTTTATTACCTTGCCGGCTTAGAGATATAGCAAGATCATGAAGCTGAACTGCTGCAGAGGATTTAAAAGGAGGAAATACTGGGCATATTAATGCAAGTTCTTTATTCATTGAATATTAGTATTTTTTCCACACTACTCTATTCACATAATCTGTATAACTGAGAATTATTCTAACGATTTTTTCTGAAACATTAGGCATACAATAATCGGAAACTTGACGCAAAATACTAGTTTGGTCTTGTGATTGATTTTTGAGAACATCCAAAGCTTGATGAACCCTTTCCACACTCATGCCAACCATCATAACTGATGTCTCTTCCATAGCTTCAGGCCTCTCGTGTGCATCTCTGAGATTTAGAGCTGGAAAATTTAAAATGGAGGATTCTTCATTGATTGTTCCACTGTCAGATAGAACGACTTTAGCATCTACTTGCAATTTGACGTAATCACTGAAGCCCAAAGGTTTTAAGAGTTGAACTTTCTGATTTAACTTCAATTTTTCTTGGTCGATCTTTTTTTGTGTTCTGGGGTGTGTCGAAACAATAACTGGCACTTGATATTCTTCAGCTAGGAAATTAAGAATATTGATTAACCCTGAAAAATTTTTAGGAGAATCAATATTTTCTTCGCGATGAGCACTTATTAAAAAATAACCTTTTTTTTCTATTTTTAATTTTTTCAGAATTTCTGAGTTTTGTATTTTAGATTTATAGTAATTTAAAACTTCAAACATTGGACTACCAGTTTTGATGACAAGATCAGCAGGAAGCCCCTCGCTTAATAAATACTCACGTGCGATTGAACTATAGGTTAGATTAACATCAGCTGTATGATCAATAATTCTTCTATTGATTTCTTCTGGGACGCGCATATCAAAGCAACGATTTCCAGCTTCCATATGAAAAATAGAGATTTTACGGCGTTTAGCTGCAATAACTGATAAACAACTATTGGTATCACCTAATACGAGCATTGCTTCAGGCTGAACTTCAGCCAATACTTTGTCAACTGCAATAATTAAATTTCCTATCATTTGCGCCGCGCCATTATTAACTTCTGCAGAATTTAAAAAATAATCTGGCCTACGAATATCCAAATCATCAAAAAAAACTTGGTTCAACTCATAATCATAATTCTGCCCTGTATGGACCAAAATATGCTCGCAATAAATATCTAAAGCAGCAATAACTCTAGATAGCCTTATTATTTCTGGCCTGGTTCCTATAACTGTAATTACCTTAAGTTTCTTCATATTTAGATTATTATGCAAAATAGTGATTAATGATATAAATCACTTATATTTCTCTCTCAAAGGGTGCTTAAAATCCATAAAAAGCTTTTTGTTTAAATATCAAAAACTTTCAAGGCGTCTCCCCTTGATAAATGTCTCCTAGAATTGGTGTATGTCCCAAGCATTTTTTAATTAAACTAATTATGTAATCTGTCTGTTTTTTACCTAATATTAAAATTATTATAAACCACATATAGAATAGAGGATAACGAGCAAAACCTAAGTGAGCTAGCGACCATACATATCTAAAAAAAACAGGCAATGATCTGTGAGCCTGAATTGCGACTATAGGATAAGAATAGTTTGCTATATCTCGCATAATAATTTTAAAAACTGGTATTTGATGAATGCGCTCAATATCTTTAGCAATATCAATCATTCCTTGAATAAAATGGATTGATGATTCGGGTGTTTGTTCTTTAGGAAGAAACTTGGACTTTTCAGAAGCGCTATTACCAAAATCAGGGACGCCTCCATTGCGATAAAGCACAATTACATCAGGCAAATAAATAGCATTCATATCCACTAAAATATTAGCTACTAGGTATAGCTGGTACAATAAGGTCCCATCAAATCTATCGGTATCCCATTTTCTTGCTGAAGCCCTATGAACAACCATTCCTGGAATCACTACTGAACGACGATATATTGTACAAATCGTATTTGCCCCTGCCGGAAAAAATAATTCATGATCAAAATAACGAAAGATCTGAACAATATTTTTAGGGTCCCCATCAAAAGCTGCATAACTGCGCAATAAAACGCCAATATTTTGATAACGATTGAGAGCGAAAGCAACCTTCTTCAAAGCGCCTTTGCACATTAAATCGTCATTACCCATAAATAAGCAATACTCCCCTCGAGACTTATGAATTAAATTACGAAGATTATTGTCATAACCAAGATTAGATGGGTTTTCAAAGTATCGAATCAAACCAGGCTTTATTTTACGATATCGCCGAATAATTTTTGCGATCTCATCACGCTGTGGCGAATTATCTTCACAAACAACAATTTCAAAATTATTAAAATTTTGTAAAATAATACTATCAAGTAATTCAGATAATAAATCAGAGCGATTATACGCAGGTATACAAACTGATATTAGAGGTATCTTATATTTCATTACCTTCTCATGGTGAAAGTCTTAATTTTCTAAAAAATATGTATATTGTGAATGTAGCTAACATAAAAATAAATAAAATTTCTAAGCTCTTAAAAAAAGCAAAGAACTGATACCAGCCCCCACGAACCAAGAATAGCCAGGGAAATGCAAAAAATAACCAATTGTAAGCTGATGGAAATTTTTTATACCGCTCCGAAAAGAATCCAGATAGTGCTCCTAAAAAACCTATAAAAAATGAAACGATAAAACATCCGATAAAACCTGAAGCAAGATATCCATCGGCTAAAGCATGAACAGCGCCTCCGCCAATATTGCTGTTTGTTAAAGAATTCGCAATGTCTCCTGGGCGATTATTTAATATAAAACCTGGAACTAATCTTATAAAATAATTATTTATAAATTCAAAAATTCCCACGAAAGAAATCTGATGAGATTCGATTCTACCAATCAATTCGAACAAAGAACTACTAATATCACCAAATGTACTCATATAAAACATTTTTTTTTCTGTAATAACTGCGGGAAATAATAAAACTTCAGAAAAATTTACATATGTATAACGTAATTGCGAAATATATATGCATATACAAAATGAAAAAGCAGAAATAATGAGAACAGAAACAATTCTATGAAGAATTTTCATGTTTGCTAAGAAAAGTATTGTAAGATTAATTGCGGCTATAAATGACAAGAAATCTATTCGACTTCCACAAATAAGGGCTGGTGTAAAGCATAAAAAACAAAAAATAATTAATTTAAAATTCATTCCATATTTAACAAAAAAGTTGCCAAAAATGAATCCTAATGAAATTAAATAAATACTGTTCCAAGCACCCACCCCAAGCCAAGTATAAATTGGGCCAGTATAATTAACTGTAAAAGATGTTCCCCCAAATGATTTAAATAAACCAATTCCAGAAATACCCAATGCGAATGTATAAAAGATTAATGAGATAGACTTCAAAGACTTGGTAAATAATAATTTATTATGATTTAGTAAATTTACAAGATACCGTGAGAAAAATTTGTAGAAGATCAGCCCTGCAAATATTGCAGAGAAAAAAGATAATATTTCAATCAAAATTATTAAAAAGATATTTTGCTGCTGCCATTCCCTTCCAATATAACTAAAATTAAATCCAAATAATGAAAGAATAGTACTAAAAATTATGGGCGCAATCCAAACTAAAACATACAAAAAAGGAATTAAATAAGCAGGTTTTAAAGAAAAAATTTTTATATGTTCAATCATGCCATTAAACTTCGCAAGGAATGCAATCAGGATGCTGCTGATCAAAGACTTCGTTAGCCCAAAGTATAATAATTGCATCAGAATCGCAAATATTAATAATTTCATGAGCCCAGCCTGGTATGCTATCGACTACCTGAGGATTATCTCCAGATAGTTTAACCTCGTATGACTCGCCAGTAATTAAATGTCTAAAGCGCATTCTCACTATTCCTTGAATCACAAGAAATTTCTCAGTCTTTGTATGGTGATAATGTGATCCGCGCGTTACCCCAGGGTATATAGTAAAAAAAGAAAACTGCCCGCAATTTGGGGTTTTTAGCATCTCAACAAAAATACCGCGTTGATCTTTATGTTGAGGAAGATTGTAGGAAAACTGCTCAGGGGGTAAGTAGCTTATATAAGTTGAATATAATGCACGAGTAAAGTCAGTTCCAACAGCCTCTGTCATAAAGTTAATTCGGGAATTATGAAATGCAGAAAGTTGGTTTGCAAGATTAATTAGTTTGATACTGTAAATCTGATTAATTTGCCTATTTCGCAAGCCTAATTGGGGAGCATTTAAAGTTTGCAAAAATTCATCAATGACATCATCAATAAAGGCTAATTGTAAAGTTGTTTCGGGATCATTAATCTGCAGAGGTATATTACGGGCTATGTTGTAACAAAACGTCGCTACAACAGAATTATAATTAGGTTTACACCACTTACCAAATACTCCAGGCAAGCGATAAATAACAGTAGAATTGGATGTTTCATCCACAAAATCCTCAATAATTTTCTCGGCAGCTAATTTACTCTTGCCGTAAATATTGTCGAGCATAGCCTGGGAAGATGAAGCAAAAATAAGAGGAATATTCCGACCACAAGCTCGAATAATATTACATAAATTTAGAGTGAGTTCAGTATTGTTTTTTGCAAAACAAGAATTATCATCAGATCGGTTCTCCCCGGCTAAATGCACAATAGCATCTGAATTTTCTACCATCGCTGAGAGCATTTCATTACTATCGCCTCGGATAAATGGCAAAACTTTAATGTCAGGAATCTCACGTAAGCGAATAAGCAAATTTTTGCCAATAAAACCGGCTGCGCCAGTAATCAAAATCTTCCGCTGTTTATTCATTCTTACTCTTCAGCTTGAAATTTTTCGCCACGTTTTATAGCTTGCATAAAGCTCAATTTCATCAACAAAACCTTCATCTCATCTTCATCTAATTGTGAGGTGCTATGTGAGTTGTAATCCATAGCTTCAGTAATTTTTGTTTCGCCCTCTTCTGTAAATTTTTTATAGTTTAAATCACGTAAATCTGGCGGTACACAGAAATAATCGCCCAAGTCTTTTGCTGCAAACATTTCTTCTCGAGTAAGTAAGGCTTCAAATAACTTTTCTCCGTGACGAGTGCCAATAATATCTATCTTATGCTTAGGCACATTTAACAAACTAACCAATGACTGAGCTAAAGTTTTTATAGTTACTGCTGGTGCTTTTTGTACAAAAATATCCCCAGATGTACCATGCTCAAAAGCATAAAGGACTAAATCAACTGCATCATCTAATGTCATCATAAATCGTGTCATGGAAGGATCCGTTATAGTTAGGGGCTTCCCGGTAAGAATTTGATCTACAAACAATGGAATAACCGAGCCACGTGAGCCCATTACATTGCCATAACGTGTTATGCAAATCGTCGTATTTATACTCTCTCGAGACTTAGCCACTGCCACTTTTTCCATCATCGCTTTACTTATGCCCATTACATTAATTGGATATACTGCCTTATCTGTGCTTAGGCAAATGACGCGCTTTATGCCTAAGGAAACAGCAGCGTCAAGAACATTTTCCGTACCCAGCACATTAGTTTTAACTGCTTGCAATGGATAAAACTCACAGGAAGGGACTTGCTTAAGAGCTGCAGCATGAAAAACATAATCAACGCCTCGCATGGCTGAGCGAACACTATTAATATCTCGGACATCACCCATGTAAAACTTGAGCTTAGGGTTATTGTATTTTTTGCGCATATCATCTTGCTTTTTTTCATCTCGACTAAAAATGCGTATTTCAGCAATATTAGAATTAATAAAACGACGCAAAACAGCGTTTCCAAAGGAACCTGTGCCACCAGTAATAAGCAATGTCTGATCATTAAACATTATTAGCTTCTTTATATCGTTGTAAAACTTCATTCAAAAATCTAAATGTTTCATTTGCACAACTTTGCCACGAATATTTCTGCGCTAGTTCATAGCTCGATTTTGCTAACTTAGTTCGCAAAGAAGATGATTTAATAAGTTCAAACAAAGCACGCGCAATATCCTCAGGTTGTTCTGGATCAAAGTATATACCAGTATTAGTGAGCACTTCAGGCATAGGCCCTTTGTTAGAACAAGCAATAGGCAATCCAGAGGCCATTGTTTCTAATAAAATATTAGGCATATTTTCACAGCTTGATGCAAACAAACCTAAATCAGCTTGCATATACTGATTATGTAATTCATCATAAAGAATATTACCGTGATAACGCACCCAATCTCTTTTTGGGTCTCGTTTATCAATTATAGCATTCAAACGCATTAAAGCTGGCGGATAAGCGGGCCCCACTAAATCAAGACTAATTGGAAAACCTTTTTTCCGCAATATAGCAATAGCTTCAACTACATTCCATTGGTGCTTATATTGGTCAATGATTGATACATAAAGCACGCGATATGGATTAAATTTATTATATTTAATAATATTCTTTTGAAGTTTAGGTGATTTATTAAACCGAGAGTTGATACCATGTGGAACTATAGAAATTTGTCCAGATAAGTTACCTGTAACTCGCAATACTATATCCTGAGCATATTTAGTTAAAAAAATAACACCATTGGATCTTCGAAATGAATGCGACTGTGTTAAACGCAAAAATAATAATTTTAGCGTAAAAAAAGTCCAGCCATAACGACACAATTCTTTTATTTCAAATGGTAGTAAATTCTGACTCATAACTACTACGGGAAAAAAATTACCTGCATAACTTCCACCTGGAACAAACAATAAATCACAACCCTCATCACGCGCTTCTTTCGACAAACAATAACGCTGCCAATATGTACGCTTGAATAAATTTTTATTTAATGAAGGCGGATTAATTTTTCTTAACCAGGGCTTTTCTTTTAAGGAATTCAAAGTTGATTTATTCCCCCAAACTAGGATGCGTTGAAATCCATGTAATTCTGGTTTTATCATATTTAACAATTCAACTAAGTGTGTTAAACCACCACCTCTTCGCAAATTAGTAGCATCAATGCCTAATGTAAATAGCTCTATTTTGCTCATCTATTTTTTCTTTATTAAAAAATTATTTGCTGTATTTTCCTGTTCCCATCGCCAAGCATCAACACATATTTGCTTCAAATTACGACTAACTTTCCAGTCCAGCAATTCTCTCGCTAATGTAATATCTGCCCAGCATTCAGCAATATCACCAGATCTACGTGGCCGGATTTTATAAGGGATTGAATGGCCACATGCCTTTTCAAAATTTTTAATTACCTCTAACACAGAGTAACCTATACCACTACCTAAATTTACAGTGAGCATACTAGAGACAAGATTAATATAATTAAGGGCAGCAATATGGCCTTCAGCCAAGTCACAAACGTGAATATAGTCGCGCACTCCGGTTCCATCAATTGTTGGATAATCATTACCCCATACATTGAGATATTCACGCTGTCCAGTTGCGACTTGAGCTAAATAAGGCATGAGATTATTTGGAACTCCTTGCGGAACTTCTCCAATCAGGCCGGATTCGTGAGCACCTACCGGATTAAAATAGCGTAAGCGAGCAATTCGCCACTTAGAATCAGTCTCGCACAAATCAGCGAGTATATCTTCAATCATAATCTTCGAACGGCCATAAGGGTTGGTCGCAGACCTTTGAAAATCCTCGCGGATAGGGACTTCAAATGGATCACCGTACACGGTAGCTGAAGAGGAAAATACAAGCGTCCTTACAGTGGACCTTTTCATTGCCGAAATCAACTGCAGAGTGCCGATAACGTTATTATCATAGTAATGAATTGGTTTTTTAATCGATTCTCCAACTGCTTTAAGGCCAGCAAAATGCATTACAGCGTCAATCGAGAAGTTTCTAAATAACTCATCCAACGCTTTCTTATCGCGAATATCTCCTTGAACAAATTCTGGGGATTGATTACAAAGACTAGCAATTCGATTGATAACATCAATATGGCTATTACTTAAATTATCAAATATAACTAACTTATACCCCGCTTGAGCAAGTGCAACAGAGGTATGAGAACCAATAAATCCAGCGCCACCGGTAACAAGAATAGTTTTCATTAAAAATCAACCTTATATTCACGACGCCATAATTCAAATAAAACCAAGGCAAATAACCGTTCGCTATTTCTATAACCAAAGCTTTGGCCCTTTAGTAAATCTTTTACCACTTCAACATTAAAAATACATTGGGGATCGCTCAATACTTGATTAAATAAATCAAGGAATGGGCCACCTTTCAGCCATTTATTTAGAGGTAATGAAAAGCCTTGCTTGCGTTGTCGATCAAATTCAGATGGTAATACCCTGGAAGCCAATCGTTTAAGTAATATTTTCCTATCTCGCGAAGTCGCTTTCAAATGAGATGGCACTTTTCTAAAAGCAAACTCTATCAACCTATAATCAAGGAATGGTGTTCGAAGTTCCAATGAATTTAACATGCTAGCGCGATCAATTTTAACCAAAATATCTTCTGGTAAATAATTAGAAAAATCCATACGAGTACTTTGCTGCAAAAGATCGGGGTGAAATAGCATAGGATTTTTAAATTTAGAATGGGCTGCTAATGTCCATCTAGTATGTTTAAATAATAGGCGCCGGGAAGTCTCATCAAAGTAAGAAGCAGTCAATGGCAACTCTTTGTTAAAATTAATCCCCAAGCCTTTCAACCAGTTGCGACCTTTAAAGCCTACCGGTAAGATTTTTTCAGCCGCTAGACTAACTCCTTTTCTTAAGTGGTATGGTATAAAGCGCAAATTATATTGCATGCTTTGGAGGCGACTGTAATGTTCATAGCCACCAAATAATTCATCGCCACCATCACCTCCAAGAGCAACTGTGCAGTGTTTACGAGCTAAATGGCTAACTAAAAAAGTTGGAATCATTGAAGAATCCGCCATTGGCTCGTCAAACTGCCGAGCCAGTCGTGGCATAAAATCTGCTGTGACATCTTCAGCAAATAGTTCGTTATGATGAGTGCCAAAGTGTTGAGCAATTAAACGAGCATACTTTGTCTCGTCTAGCTTGCCATGACCAGGAAAGCCAATTGTAAAAGTTTGCACTTGACTAGATGACCTTACCGCCATGGCGGTGATCAAACTAGAATCCACTCCTCCGCTAAGTAAAATTCCTACTGGTACATCAGCCATCATCTGGCGACGTACCGAATCTTCAAATAAATGCTCTAATTCATCTAGCAAAGCAACTTCATTAATTGGGCCCTGATTTGAGACACACTCAGGCAATTGCCAGTAACGCCAAATTTTCGACTGGCCAGTTTCAATATCAAATAACATAGCATGCGCAGGGGGTAGCTTGTTAAAACCGCTCAAAATACAAACTTCTCCCAACACATAACCCAGTGCCAAATAAGAATCAAGCGCTTCCAAATTAATGCGCCTTGGTAGACTAGAATCTACCAAAAGTGCCTTTAACTCGGAAGCAAAACGCAGTTCGCCTTCTGTTTTGTAATAGAAAAGTGGTTTTTCGCCAGCTCGATCTCGAGCTAAAAATAAGGTTTTTTGACGCGCATCATATAACGCAAAAGCAAACATACCATTAAAATGGATCAAGCATTCCTTACCCCATTCAAGATATGCCGCAAGAATTACTTCTGTATCCGAATTTGACCTAAAGCTATACCCCTTCTCAATCAGCTCGTCTCGGAGTTCCAAAAAGTTATAAATTTCACCATTAAAAACTATGCTAAGAGCATCTGAAATATCTTGCATAGGTTGATGTCCAGCGGAAGATAAATCAATAATTGATAGCCTCCGATGCGCCATTCCAACTCGTCCATCCTCTAACCACAATTCTCCTGCATCATTTGGTCCGCGATGCGTCATCGCATCTCGACCAATAACTAGCCAATCGCGTCGAACTTGCGAAATATTAGAGGCTATTCCTACAATGCCACACATAAATATTGTTCACTTGAATTTATCGAAATATCCTTATAGCACATCCCACCGGAGTTGGTCGCTGAAAATACTTATCTATATTCATGACCTTAGTCATATTTGGCTGCAAAGCTTTTATTAATTTACGAATCTCATATTCTGATTTAAGATGCTGATATAAATGTGAGCCGAAATTATCAAAAGTATTAAGGCTAGTATTTCTAAAACGGCGCATCATAAAATTCCAAGCATTTTCATGGGCTGGCCTTTGAACATCACCCATTACACAAAAGTTTAATTTTTCCAAAAAAATACCCAGAACTGGCACCAATCTCAATAATGCCATTAAATTAGAATAAAACTTAATCAATAAAAATGGTGAGTGTGATAATACTTTCCGCAAAGGTTTATAAATAAAATAGTATCGTATCCACCGAAATAAGCCCTTATTATTGAGGGGATAGCAATTAAACACGAATTCACCGCCCTTGGCAGTTAAAGCATATAGAGCGTGAGCAGTTTTTTCTACGGAAGGTGTATGCTGAATTACATTATGACAATAGACTATACCGTCTATACTTTTGTCTCGTAGTGGGGGTGCATCAATTGAGCACTGAATTACATCTATATTTCTTAATTTAGACAAATTGCGCTGAACTACATCATCTACAGAATGTGACAATTCCATCATAATTACATGTTTAGCCCCATACTCAGCAAACCATTTAGCCTGTGCTCCACTTCCACCACCCGCGTCTACTATCAATTTACTCTTAAATATTTCAACACTTCCAAAGGTATTAGCTACAGTGTGCTTCAGCCAGTTTATCTTAGAATCTGTGAAGTTGAAATAATTCCACTCATCGCCAAATGACTTCATACTAAGATTAGGCACAAAGCCTAAAAAACGAGGAATGCCATTAATAATTGGATAACTCTTCCCAGAGGGGGCTAGCAAAAAACCAGATTGAATCATGCCATCTTCGGAAGTGACGGGATCCACCAAAAGTAATGGTGATTTTGTGAGAGGCTCACATAGATAATTAAGGAGTTCGGGGGTCATATTGTCAGGATTAAGAAATATTTTAAGAATATAATTTTAAAGAGACTTTCTTTCTTTATACATTGCAGCTCATGAATGCATGAAAAAAACATTATGGTCTATTTGATAATATGTATCACAGCTATTACAAACAATTTCTGATACTGACGATTTTTTTATATTTTCTGAATGACATTTAGAACATCGCATCAATGGCAAAATGTCTAAGTTTGCATTTCTTTTATTTTGAGAAAATAAGATTCGAATAAGCTTGAGCACAGATAAACGAAATTTATCTTTAATATCCAACTCTTTTGGATTCTCATCATGAGAGGAAATTGGGGCTTTCCATGATGCATCTACTTCAGGATTAACAATATTAAACTTTATTACATCCTGCCAAAAATAGCGCATGTGAAATTCTGCTGGATGTTCGGGAATAGTTTCATTGGTAATGATAGGCTTAGCGAATTTTTCATAAAGTTCAACCAAATCTTTATCGTAAGTCCAAGATGGCTTTTTACGAATAAATATAGTTTTTTCACGCAGCGTAACTTCTAGACGGTGATCTTTATATGGATTAATTCGCTCCATAAAAGCATCGGGTGTTTCAATGTAGCCTGCGCGCGCAACGCGCTGCAATTCAGCCAAAAATTTCTCCGGGTATGGTGTATGCTCTAAAACATGCGCCGCTATAACATAATCAAATGCTTTATCCTTAAAAGGCAGATTTTCTCCAAATGACAATACAGTGGGTCGATCATGAATTAAAGCATCCCAGTGCCGCTCACGTGTTTCTTTATATGCATCTAAAAGTACGTTAGCTCGCGGGTAGGGGTTACCTCCGGAGCCAACCTCTAAAACTAAAGCTTCAGGTGGTATTTTTATATTTATACGACGGAATGACCATGTAAATTTTTTAAATGAAAGCCGTCGAAAAAGGTTCATCTCTTAACCGCCTCAACAAACAATGAAACATTCGGATATAGATCTAATATTTTAATATTTGGCGTTTTACCTTTGCGATACTTACAACGAGTAACTTTTGTAAATCCAGCTTTTTCTAAAGCAACCTTAATGAGATCAAAATCATACATATATTTATGTCTGGCTAAGTAACTATCTCTTCCTGAAACGAAAAAATAATCTTCTAACATTTCATTTTTTTTGCCTAATTTATAAAGTGAAACGGCATAAGCAAGATCCGGAATTGAAATTCTAATAATGCCGCCAGGTTTTAAAGCTTTATTAGCTGCTAGAAGTAAATTAGCCGCATCATCTTTGAATAAGTGCTCTAAGAAATGTGAAGAATAAATAAAATCAACTGTATTTTCGTGAAGCGGCAAACTTTCGGAGAGATCATGATATAAAAATTGATGGTTTTTCAAAATGTCATTGTACTGTTTAAAGCTATAGTATTTACGAGAACCAGAGAAACTATAAATTACTCTATGAAAAGAACTTGGCCAAGATGCAAATAAGGCATTTAAACTGCCGTCAATATTCAACCAACCTTTTGCAACATGTAAACCGCTTCCAAGATTTACTTTAACAAAATTATCCTTCAGGTCTTTTGGAGCATAAATCTTTCGATTGCGTCTCAACTTGCCTAAGACATGAATTACTGAATCAATAGTTTGCCTTAAATAGCTCATTTTTTATCTTAATAATTATCATGCATTAAAACAAAATTAATCACGTTTGACATACGCGAAACAATATCGTGCTTATCTAAAATGACTCGTCGATTTCCGGCTTTTGCAACACGATCACGAAGTTTATTATCACTCAAATAAATTTTTATTTTATGTATCATCTCATCTTTTGTTCTAAAAAAATCAGCCTCTTCGCCAGCTTTATAAAGCAAAGCAATATCATCTGAATATTCTGAAAGCAATAATGTCTTTGTCGCAGGAATTTCAAAACAACGTCTTGTATATGTATCGCGATTGAGTTTTGAAAGGAAACATAAGGCAATTTTTGCGCTACACAATGCATTATTATAATCTTTATTCCATACTAAATTTACGGGGGCAAGATGTTTCAATATAACTGAATTTTTCAAATGGCAATCCCACTCATATCCAGGACCGAATAGCCGCAACTTATATCCATTCCTCACAATTTCTTCTAGATATTCTATACGTCTGTCATTCTCGTAGTGCCCTATAAAAACAACATCACACTCATATTTATTTTTATCTATTGCTTTAATATCTGCAGGAAAATTTAATTCTGGAACATACCAAGATCTTAATAATTCGACATGCTTTGCGCCAATTTTAGTAAAATCGCTAATATTATGATGCCTGTAGGCAAATATTAAATCATATGTAGGTATACTCTTTAAAAAATGTCTCCACAGCCAAAAAGGATGGCCCTTTGCAAAGGGGTCATCATTGTTATATCCATAAATTAAACAATTTGGCATTTTTCGTTTTATTACTATTAGGGTTTGTTTGGAGATATGTGTCCCACGGTAAATAAATATCAATTTCGGATTAAAATCCTCCGCTTTATTAATTAGATCAGCATTTAATCTATTTAATATTGGCCCAATAAGAAACTTATTCTGAAAGCGCTGCCATAAATTTAACAATAGATTTTGCGAATTAAAGTAGTCTTTCCAATAAAATGTTTTAATTTGATGTCCTAGTTTTTTGAAGGCTTTAGCTACCGCAACTTCATGTATGGCTGAATGTCCATCCCCCACAACTAAAATTTTCATCTTATTTGCATCTTTACAATTTCATTTATTGATTATTAGGCTGGATAAATATTCGCCCATTCGTATAGCAAGCGCAGCAATTGTTAAGCCTGTATTAACAAATCCACTAGCCGGTATAAGTGAGGCATCGGACACAAATAAATTAGATAGTCCATGTACTTGTCCATTTAGATCACATACCCCCTCTTTCGCAGATTTTGAGAGTCGTGCAGTTCCGGAATGGTGGGATGAAGAGAAAATCTGTGTTGGCCAGTTAGAAAAAAGTCTTGAGTGCTTTATATTAGGTTTAAGTGCTTTTAGAAATAAGCTAATTGCTTTTTTTAGATCTTCAATGTAGTTACTGTCAATTTCCCATCTTCTTTGAATTTCAGAATTACCCTCAATTCTCCATACCGCTCGATATGACGTTGGATGTTGTTCAGCAATCATTAAAATAGTGTAATTTCGAGTTGGAATACGCAATCCAAATTTAAAGGATAAAATGCTAAAAATATCATCCAATTGTGTCAGTAAACGCCAATAATTTGTTGGGTTGAATGGAAAATTGCGTACATCATTTAATGTGTTAATTATCTTTTCCTTTGGTTTAGATAACTTTAAATGATATGCGGGACGCAATTGAAATGAAATACTCAAATTATTTAAATATATAGAGAAAGGTATTCGCACGTTAGCAATTCCAGATTTAGTTTTTGCTGGAAAGTCCCATAGCTTATAAAGTGGCTTATTCAATTCAATCTCACCTACAAATGCACTTGGATGATCTTCATAGTTTTTTCCAGCATTCCTCAAAGATCTTAATGATATTGAATTGGCTAATTTTTGTAATAATAAAGGGGTTCCAAGTCCGCCTGCAGAAAGCACATAATAGTCTGCCTCCATAAAAAAAACGCTTCCGTCAAGTTTGCGTACTTGAATTTTTGTAATGCTATCTTTCCCATTTGAAATCAAATCGATCACTTCACCTTCGATTGTTTTTACTTTGCTTTGAAGTGAAAGGGCATTCCAGGCATTAATTCTAGCCCTAGGAATAAACATACTCTGAGAAAGAAGTGAATTTGGAAAACCTATACCTTTAAGCTTCTCCTTAAGAGAATTAGAAAATTGATTTATATGCTCTCGAGAAGTTTTAGATAGTAAAAAGTAAGCTCGACCATAATAAGGCGAAAGAATTTCTTTTGAAAACGGCCATTTATTATCAAATATGCGTTTATCAATTTCCATTAATGCGTTATGCCAGACTTTTGTTGTGCCACCAAAACCGGACTCTATATGTGGATATGTAATTGCTGGATGTGCGACATCAACAACTCTATTTCTAAGCAGAGGAAATTTATTTGAAATTTCTACCATAGTTACATCAAATTTATCTACCAAGCCTTCTGCAAGGAAACAGCCGCCCAGCCCAGCTCCAACAATTACAACTTTTGGTTTCATAAGTAAACTTTAACTTTAGTAAAAGGAACAGCATCGAGATCAATATTAGTGCAGAAATATTGATATTCAGAGCCCAAAGGAATGAATGTTTCTAAAGGGCTTTGTGGGATATTTTGCAATTCAGACTTTTCCCAAGTAGCTCCTGATATTTTTTTTATCTCATTCCTTAAAATACTCAAAAATAACCAGATTGGCGACATCTTAATGCCGTAAAGAAAGTTAGATACCATACTACTGCTAAAACGATATTTATGAAGACAATTACTTATATCTAAAAATTTATTTAACTCGATATTTTTTTTTGTCTTAAGATCTTTACGAAATGTCATAATCATTTCTCCGAATGTGCGCACACCTTGATATACAAATACTTTGCGGTACCCCCCAATAATTTTAGGATTACGTTGGGTGAATACCAACCAAAACCATTGTGAAAATATATCTAGCTCAATAAATGCAAATATATTTTTGCCCTCACGCGGTAAAGATACCCTTTTATATTTCGAGATATTTTCATACCTCTTTTGAGCTTTTGTTTCCGGACCAAGAACAACTGGCAAGTATATTTCACAGACTTTTAAATAACCTGAATATCTTTCCAATAACCATGACTGGAGCCTTTTTGTTATTGTATATAAGTCAAAACTAAATATTTGGCTTAGCGCCTTAGGACTTTTAAGAATAATGTTAGCTAGTGTTGACTGAGTATTAAAAAAAACAAAATAGCCATTCCAGCTCTCGCGCTTAAGTCCTAAAAGTATTGATTCAAGCATACTAATATTTTTTGGTAAATCACGATGATGGTAAGCTAAATAAATTATCAAATCAGCTGCGAGGAATGAGTTGATTATTTTTTGTTTTTCAGATTTATTATCGAGAAGCTTTCTTATTGAAAAACACTTTAAATTTATATGCTCAGGCAAGGTGGTAGCTAGTTTTTTAGAAATAATGCCACCTCCAATAATTATAACCTTCATAATTTCCGAGCCAGCATATTGATAGGTAATTGCAATCTATGATGCCAAGTATGTTCAGCTATAGATCTAGCTCTAGCATTTGAAGCAATTCTTTGCATTTCCTTTTTATTGCCTAAATAGTATTTAATTTTTTCAATACATTCATTAATATTGTTATATGTCACAATTTCTTCATTAATTTTAAAATGCAAGGTAAGAAGTGGATTGTGTGATGTTATGTACAATGCCCCAGCCATTGGCGCATCAAAATCACGTAACTTTAAGGTGACTAATTTCGATGAATGACCAACCAAACCGGAGCCAAGAATAATTTTTGCTCGACTAAATAGCAGCGGTACAAACTCACCAGAAATGTGGCCGAGAGGAAAATCTAATCCATATGCCGTTACATTAATTCCGGCATTTACACATTTACTAATAAGCTTTTCTCGCTTGCCATAGCAATTACCGATAAATAAAACATCAATGTCTTTCTCTACGCTTGGAAAATATATATTCGGGTCAGATGCAAATGGGAAATAAATTGCAGGAAAGCCTTTTTTAAGGTAGCGGGGGATCATTTCTGGAGTTGTGTTTAACGTAAGATCTATTGCCGGAGCTAAGCCTATTGCTCCCGTTTCTAACCCGCTTTTAACACTCCAATGCTGAGGAAGCATGTCGTCCATTGCTATATTAATAATTGGGATACGGAGATCACGAATCAAAAACATTGTCTCCAATGAAATATTTGGCGCAGTAAAAGTTCCAATAACGAAATCAATTGATTTAATTTGGTTGGCTTGAAGAATGGACTTATAGAGATGGTAACACCATTGTTTATGACCGATAGTGGATAATTTAATATGTCTTGGAGGATTAATTCCATACTTTCCATCTAAATTGATATAAATATTTACATTACCTAATTTTTGCAGTCCCTGAACAAAACCTTGCATCTCGTGATCATGATAGGTTCCTACAAAAAAAATGTTGATTTTCGATCTGTAATCTTTACGCTTGATATCGAGGAGTTTATGCTGAAGCAATTCAGTAGCAACTCTATTGAAATCAATTGATTTATGCTCATTCCAGTAATCACCGAATTGATATTTCTTGATTTGATAAAGAATATCTAATAATTTACCTTTTGCACTAGAATTTAAATCACGGAAGAGTTTATTTGATTTTAGTTTTTTTTTTATCTTCTCAAGCATTTATTTAATTATCAATCCTCTTATGTGCTTGTTAGCATGCAAAATAAAAGAGTTTTATAGTGCTTTTACAATCTTGCATTGTTATTCTTTGTCTATCAAATCTTATGCTTAGTTTAACTTAATCTAAAAACAGCAACAAAATAGATTGGCAAAACTTACTTTGTAAATTTTATTAGGTTAAGTTCAAAAAATTTTGACACTAAAAAAATAGACCCGGTAGATGTTAAATGACTATCATCAAAACTAAATGGTTGTATGTTACTTGCCCCCCCCCAAGGAAGAGAAAGTAAACATCCATTAAAATCACATAAAATATCTAATGGGCTTATAAAACTAACTCCAGTAAGTGAAGCTATATTTTTGATTTTTTCGTCATATGTATTAATTATAGGCTTGAATTTAGAATAAGTTCTATTAGGTATCTTATTAGAGCTAGAGCGTTTAATTAAAAGATTAGCCTGATTAACTTTGTACATTGGCAAAGGTCCTAAAATTATAATATTTTTTATGCCAAGCAATTTTAATTTATCAATTGTTTCAATTAATTTATCATAATAAAGTGTCTCAAGGCCATATTTAACATCATAGCTCGCCCAAGAAGCTGCCATAATAACTATATCGGGCTTTAATATTTTTAATTCTTCATACACATATTTATTTGAATTTATACACCCTTGTCTATTTTCTATAGAAAAATTTAAGATAGGTGGGCAGCCACTAGCAGTAAATTGATAAAGTGAAAAATTTCTAGATCTAGCTTGAAAGTCAAAACCTCGGTACAGGCTTGCTGCGTGAGAATCACCCCAGATCAATATAGATCTAATATTTTTTGATGGCTCGCCACAAATTCTAGAGAATTTACTAGATTTTTCATCTGTATCATCAATAAAACATTCTGTATGTCTAAAACCCTTACTCCAGTCGTAACTTAAAGCTTCATTAACGCCATTATTTAATTTATTAATAAGTCTAAATTTAAGCCCATCATGACTATATATATACTGCCCAATACATCCTATAACTACCATTAAAACACAAAGAGTAATGACCTTAGCCTTGCTGTGCTTACCAAAACGTAGAGGGCACTCAACATGCTTATAGGTAAGCCAAGCAAGCACAATAGACAGAATTACAACAATAACGCTTATTATACGGCCTGAAACTTCACCATCATAAATTATTCTAGCAAAGGATAGTAATGGCCAGTGCCAAAGGTAAAGTGGAAAACTAATTAAGCCGATCCAAACAGCAATCTTATTTGATAGTATTGTGCGATTCACCCAGGCTTTAGAGCCACTTATTAGAAGAAGTAATGTACCTATAACTGGTATTAATGCCCATTTGCCAGGAAAACTTAATCCTTTATTAAGTTGTAAAAATCCATATGCTAATAACGTGAAACCAAAAAAAGATAAGGCATTAGATAATAACTTATCACCTACCTCTTGCTTTTCTAGATGCACAATATTAGAAATATAGCTGCCAAGCTTTTTTCTAAGATGAGCATATTGATTATTCTTATAAAGCTCAACCCAAGCCAGCAAACTACCAGTTAACAACTCCCAAAAGCGTGTCTGAAGAGAATAAAAAGTAGCCACAGAATCTTGCTTGATACCTTTCAGATTTAAAACAAATGAAGTAATAGCAAAAATAACTGTGGTAGTTACAAGGTTAAGCTTTCGTTTCAAAACAAACCATAAAATAAGTGGCCAAACAATGTAGAACTGTTCTTCTACACCTAAACTCCACAAATGTAGGAATGGCTTAGTATCAGCAGCATTATCGAAATAACTAGCCTCACGCCAGAAAACAATATTTGATACAAAACCAGCACCAGCTAGAATGTGCTTACCTAACTGTTTATACTCATTTGCAAGTAAAGTGAACCAACCAAAAATTAAAAAAGTTACTAGAACAAGAATAAGGGCGGGAAAGACACGCTTAATGCGACGAGCATAAAAATCATAAAAACTAAATGTTCCCTTATCTAAACTCTTAAAAATAATTGTAGATATAAGATAGCCAGAAATAACGAAAAAAACATCTACACCAATGAAGCCGCCCTTAAGCCAGTTTGGAAATGCGTGAAATGAAACAACAGCAAGCACAGCGATAGCTCTTAAACCGTCAATATCTGATCGGTATTTAAGATGCGATAATTTTTTTTGATTTTTTGTCACTTAGTTCCTACAAAAGAAATGTTAATTTTATATTACTATTCTTAATATCGAAAATTTAATATTATTTATATGCTACAGTTGAAGTATATATATAACAACAAATTAGGAGTATTGATGAAAGTTGGTATTTGTTTAAATGATCATAATATTCACATCAACAAAATATTTGAAGGAAATTTGATGTTGTTTAATGCGTGCAATAAATCAAAAGCTCTTGTAAATCATGCTTTAGAGTATTCACAGCAACATTTAGGTATTTTTTTTGGATCTACTGCAAAAACAGTAGAGAATAATTTAAGTGACTTCGTAAAAAAAACTACAGCTCTAAAGAAAACTTTCACAAACTGTGAAAAAACAAAAGCTCTTCTAGAAGATTTAATTTTGCAAAGATATTCAGCATATCAAGAGTTCAAATTATTTTATGACGTTCCCCGTCTTCGTGTCATCCCTAATCACAATATCATTAAAGCCGGCATTTCTTATAATTACCAACCGCATCGCGACACATGGTATGGCGCAGGCATGGGACAAATAAATCATTGGATTGCTGTTAAGAATGTATCTCTCGATGCTACTTTTTATATTGCACCATCATATTTTAATAAAAATTTAGAGAATTCTTCAAATAATTTTGATCTCGAAACATGGGATAAGGTACACCGGCCAGCTGCTTCCAAATCAATTAATGAAGAAAATAGGCCTCATCCAGCACCGTTTGAAGCTATAGAGGATGATAGTAAGATCCTAATAGACCTAGAGCCGGCCTGCGAAATTGCTTTTAGTGGCGCTCATTTGCATGGATCATCCCCAAATACTACTGAAAAAATTCGACTGAGTATTGATTATCGGGTTTACTTGCCTGAACTTGAGAAATATGAGCCAAAAAATGTTGATTCGAGTGCTTCTGGAAATTATTTAAAATATACATTGCAGCATCCAAAATTTTCAATCAAATAATACGGTGAATAAGATGACCAAGAGAAATCTAACAACAAATGAACAGGATTATGAAGGGGTAAGGCAAAAATTAATTCGATCTGCTACTAAAGAATATATTGCTGATGCACCAATGTGTTTTGCTAACAGGGTTTCAGTTCAATCGTTGATTACTCGATACGAAATGTATAAGCTAATTTTGAATGTTCCTGGAGATATTATTGAGTGCGGCGTTTACAAAGGAAATAGCTTTTCATTTTTAGCGCATTTATCGGTTATTCTTGAACCATTTTCTATAAATAGAAGATTGATAGGATTTGACACTTTTGAAGGGTTCTCTTCTATAGATCCGCAAAAAGATCCTATTGATGTTTCTAGTAAAAATTTTTCAGATACTTCTATGGATGTTATCTCAGAGTCACTTCGCGCACTAGACACGGTCAGGCCAGTTAACAAGATACAGAGATTTCATCTAGTAAAAGGCGATATTACTAAAACGCTCCCAAAGTTCGTAGAGGCCAATCCATGGATGACTTGTGCGATGCTAATTCTTGATACAGATCTTTACGCTCCAACTAAAGTAGCGATCGAATCTTTGCTACCGTTGATGCCTAAAGGCGCAGTAATAGTCTTCGACGAATTCAATTACCAGAAATTTCCTGGTGAAACGCAAGCAGTTAAAGAAACTTTTAAACTTAATTCTTTAAATATTAGAAAACTCACCTTTGAAAGTTGCACTGCCTATGCAGTGCTATGACTTTATGGTTGATTTTTAAACAAGAATAGAAGTCTATTTATTAACGGGATTAAGCTATATTCCATAATAAACATTATTATGGCGAAAATTGATAAATATATTTTTTGAATTATATTAATGTTAGCTAAATTAATCTCTTTAAGTGCATGCTGTGTAAGAATAATCCAGTTCAAATAAATAATGCGAAACTGATTTAATAACGAATTTTTACCCAAGCCCTCTAAGTCAACATAACTTCGATCTTTATTCCGATAATAAAAAAGAACTTTATTCACACTATCAACCCTACCTTTTGTTAAAATTTTCCACATAAAACCAATATCGCGCCCCCCAAGAAAATCTTTATAATAATTTCCAAAGATTGGAAAAGGGAGAGCTTGCTGAGCTATTGATGTTTTATATAATCCCATTGCGAGAGGTAAAATAATTCGCGCCCGAATAAACAATGCTAAATTATCAGAAATACTATTTTTTGCACTCATAAAAATTTTCAGTCCACTTTTATAACGAGCTCCTGATACGTCAACCCATCCATAGTCTGAGTACACTAATATGACATCTTTATTTGCCTGCATTTTCTGCACATAAAGAGCTAAACAATTAGGCTCATAAATATCATCATCACCGATTAGTAATAAATATTCTCCCTTAGCTTGTTTAATCAACCACTCAAGATTTCGAAAGATACCTACATTTTCTAATTGTCGATAATAGGTGATACACGAATATTTTTTAGCATACTCATTACATATATCCTTTGTACTATCTGTTGATGCATTATCCGAAATACACAATTCAAAATCAGTAAATGTTTGCGCCATGATTGAATCAAGTGCTTGACACAAAAATTTCTCGCCATTAAAAACAGGTAAGACAATGCTAACAAGAGGTTGATAACTAAATTTTTCAGAAGTCGTAACCATTTTAATTTTTTTGAGTATACATTTGCCAAGATTTTAATAATGCCCGTCTCATATTGGGTAGCCCTGTAATGACTGTTGTAAGTGATATGATATAAGTTATAAATAAGTAAAAAATCTCGCCTGTAATACTCATATAATGTGGTTTAAATAGCGAAGCAAGAATTACAGGACTGAAGGAAAGTATCATTGGATATCCTACATCAAGCACATACCAACGCCACATCTCATGAGGTAGTAAACGACGATGCATTAATGCAACACTAAACAGTACGTATAGCGCTTGCTGAATTGGCCAGGCAGAAGCAGCGCCGATCACACCATAGTATTTCGTCAATATAATTAACAATGCAGCAAAAATTATTAGAGAAAAAATACCAAAGCGCAATGCCAAAGAAGTCCATCCTGCTGCAAGTTGCATTCCATATGGAATGTGCATAACGCCATTGAGCATCGTTCCCAGAACTAATATACTCACAAGGGGAGCTACGTTACTCGCAGTTTCTTTGTTCTGAAGCCAAATTGTTACTATGTCATAGGAGAAAAAAACTAAAATTGCTACAGCTGGAAAGACAGCAACAGCTAAAATTTGTGCACTTTTGTGATAAAAATCTGCTAATTTTAGAGTGTTATTTTGAGCCAATAGATTAGTTAATTTAGGATAAATAGCTGAATAGATAGGTCCAAATAATCGATATACATTCATACTAACTACATTAGCAATTGCATAATAACCAAAAACTTTAAGGCTCAATAATTTGCTTAGAAGAATCTTATCAAGCTGCATAAGAAAACTAGAAATAAGTCCAATACCTGCTACTCCTATAGCAAATCGCCAAATATTGCGCAATAAGTCTATTCGAAATCGAGGTGGGCATGAATCAAAGGGTATTTTTTGCCAAAGTATTAATCTAACAATCAAAATATGCAAAACACTTGCAGCAAATTGAGTTAAAAAAAATGCCTCAATAGTAGGGGACCATAGCCATAGTACTAAAGCTGAAGCTGCGCCTCGTATAGTTTGCATAATGCACGTAATAAAATTTAATATAACTTGTTCCTGCAAACCTACCAAACCACTGCAATAAAAACCTAGAGGCCATTGGATTGCGATCATCAACCCCATTAACATAACAGCGGTCTTAACAGTATTGGTTGAGAGTGTTTGATTATTAATCCATTCGTGAGCCACCCATGGGGAGAACAATATAACTCCTAAACCAATAGCTACGCCAACAAAAACATAAGGAATTTCCAGTGTTCGAAGAATATCACGCATTTCTCTAGCGCTGTTTGGTAATACTGCAAGTCGAGCAATTTCTCGAGTAAGGGTCTGTATAAGCCCCATATCGAGTACCGCAAAAACACCCAAAAGAGTTGCATGTATTGCTACCAAAGCGTAAGCTTCGATACCAAGAAAATGTAAATATACTGGAATAAACAACAAACTTACTAATGCTGTCCAAATACTACCTACAAAATTAGCAACTATATTTTTTTTAATTAAGCTCATACGATAAAAAACTGACTCAATACTTGATTACATTCTAAAGTGCGAACGGCAATCTCTGGTGAAGCTTCATAAGGAGTTGTAATTGTTTTTTGCATCGCATTCGAAAAAATAGAATTCAATATGTTGTTACCTTTTCATATAGTCGCTCAGCGCACTTTTCATCAGACATATTTTTAAGAGTCCAAGCCCTGGGATTAAATTGCTCGCGATGTTTTACCCAATAATCAAATTTAATTTTAAAGTCTTCTAAATCGTTAAAGAATAATCCATTCTTCTTATTTAGGTATGGTGCTGTTGAACACTTATAACGACGACCTTGAATGATATTAAAGGTATTTTTCCATATTAATGTTGGCACATCAGCTGACCAAGCTTCTAACCAAGCAATACCTTGACTTTCATCTGTAACAAAACCTAGCATTAAATATGACTGCTGAAGCATCTTAAGAAATTCATTGTGATTATAGGAACCATATTTAATTATTATCACAGCCCATCCGCAATCTCTTAAATAATTTACGTATGGCAAAATTGGTCCTACAGGGCCTTTGGCTTGCTTTTCAAAAATTAATATTTTTTCACGTTTTGCGTTTGGGTCTGGCTTCCAATATTCAGTATCAACTCCAGCAGGCCATGAAAAAATACGGTCTTTCAGCGTGGGGTTGTCCTCAATATAAAGATTGCTAATTAAATTACATGGTGTGATTGCTGCATCAATTTCAATTGATGCAAGCAGTGAATCATAGTCTGATGAAAAGTTTACTAAATTTGGTCCCGCATATAACTTTTTAATATGTCCTTTTTGCTTAAGCTTAATAGCCTGTCGAAGCGTTTGTATTCCAGCTAATACAACTACCGTGGTTGCGAGATCAGCCAAACAATTTGGATTATAATTAAAATCTGCACCAATCTTTTCAAGGCCCTCAATCAAGCTTCTTGTTACTGCAAAGTGTCCGCGAAAGCGTGGATGACTTTCGAAAGACCGCTTCATGAAGCTATATTTCAAAATTCTAGCGATGCGCCATGTAGTTTCTGGTAGAAAATTGATTCCGATTGGTAAGGGATCAGTTAAGATTGTTAGTTTGGTTTTTGCCATATTTATTTATTCAATAACCCAAGTTCTCGGGCAACACTCTCTGTAATTATTAAATAATTCAAATAACCTAAATCAGGAAATTCATTTCGGATATGATGCCTCTTCTCAGTTTTTGAATCTGTGATTGCAAAATAGTGATATTTGCAACCGACTAAAACTGATTCAACCGCTTGGCCAACATCATTATTCCAAATTTCTACAATCATACTGGGGTGATAGCGCTGTAACAATTGTCCTAATCCTCTTAGTACACTAGGCTCGTGAGATTCTACATCGATTTTAATCAGATCTAAATTTTTATAATTTTGTGAATTTAAAAAATGATCAAGGCGTTGTACCTTTACATTTTCTGTGCACGCTGGTATTGGATTACCGCGTTCTTTATGAATATCTTTATTAAGCGATGCAGTATACATATGCTCTACAGGCAAATCGAACATTTGACCATCCCCGTTATAATCAGAGAGTGCGCTGCGGTGAGCGAATATTGGAGTAGCATGCTCTGCTAAATTATTAAGACTAATATTAGTATTTAAAATTGAATATATACGAACTAAAGGTTCAAACGCATGTACTTCAGCTGAAGGATTAATTGACTTTGCTATTAATGAGTAAAGACCCGTATTCGCACCTACATCAATAATAACTTTAGATCGTTTGGCTAATATTTTCCACCAATATAATGTTTTGCCTTCCCAGCTATCTATACCATTCCAAAAAATTAAAGATTCAATATCTCGCCCATAACCATGTTCTATAAAAAAAGTATTGTCGGCAGTGGTGACTGAAAATGGACCTTCAAAAACTAAGTAAGTCTTAAGGCGGTCTGATAATAAAAAACCAAAACCTAAAGCGCGCATTGTATGAATAATAAATCGCTTAAATGGAAGTGACCGATAAATCGAGCGCATTATAGATTTTAATTTCAATTACTAATTCGCTTCAAATATCCGTCTGTTGCTACAGTAATTAATAGTTTATTTTGAATGCTCTTATCGTTTTCAAATTCCTTGTGCGTCTTAAGGTATTCCCTCACAGCAGTTTTAGGGTTATTGCCATATCCCCAAGGGCGATCAGGATAAGCGTCAGAAGGCATATCTTCGATTAGGGTGTCGAATACACAGCAATAACTCCCAATGCTGACTAGTGGTGCGTATGCCTTTAATTCCTCCAGCACATGCTCGTGAGTATGATTAGAGTCTAAACAAACCAGAACGCGATTATAATTGGCTGCGAATGTATGTACTTGATTAATAACTTCCGAAGCAATGCTGGAGCCCTGAATCATATGGATGAGTGAAGCCATAGGATGTGCTTCTATGGCAGTTCGGTTATGGGCACGAATGTCAATGTCTATACCAAGCACTTTGCGTTTTGAATTTGTAGGATCAAGCGTAAGGCCGTTTTCAATGGCTTCACAATAATCTAATAATGCTAAAAGTGATGCGTTCATAATTAAAGAGCCGCCATGCGCAATACCTGTTTCAATTATCAAATCAGGCTTAATTTTCCAAATTAGCTCTTGCATAGCAATCATATCTTGCGGATATTGAATGATTGGCCTTCCCATCCAAGAGAAATTATAAGAGTATTGAGAGAAAACAGATGCCTTTAAAAATTCATGAGCACTCGTCATTAACTCCTTATTTAATTTTACGGCGCCAATTCTTTCATTAACTTCTTTCTCAAAATTCATAGCAATCTACCTTTATATATATAAATAAATCAATTATTCGATACCGAAATAATTGATTTGAAGCAATTATTTCTTGCCCCAAAAATTCATTGGTTCATAGTCGGGGTATGGGTAGTAACCTAAATTAAGTTTGATTTCAGAATTCATTTCTTTTTTCCATTGCTCTACTAAACTTCGAACTGAAATTGGGTGTCCTGAACAGATATTTATTAATCCAATATTTTTTTTAGTTAAAGCTAAATCAGCAATCTGCTCTGCAACTTCCTCTACAGGAAGGTAATCTCGCAATTGATCACCCCCGGACATATTAAATACTTCTTCACCTCGCAACTGAGCCTTTAAAAATTGAGAGTAAAGTGAAGTATCTGGTTGATTTTTGCCATACATATAAAAAAGCCTCGCCCATATAAGATTAAAAGGTTTGATATCTTTTAAAAAATCTAACTGCAAACGTAAGGCATTTTTAGCATACCCATAAGGATTGGATGGTTTTGGTGGTACTTCTACTGAAAGTGCGCCTGACTGCATTCCATATTCAAAACATGTTCCGGCAACAAATAACGAACTCAGGCCAGAATCGACTAAATTTTTTATAAATTCATATTGATTCGGAAGTTCAACTTCAAAATGATGTAATGATTCATAGTTTGGCAAACCATTCCAAGCAAGATGAATTAAAACATCAGGAGACCCTATTTTTTCCCAAAGACTTGGGTCGCAATCGTATATATCCTGCTCTATAATATTAATTGATTTGTCGATAGTTGCTAGATTATTAGAATCTCTTGTAATAGCAAAAATCTCTACATTCCTTCTTAATAAGGCCGTCAATACATTCTGCCCCAAAAAGCCGCTAGCGCCTGTAACTGTAATTTTCATAAGATTTAGTGGATAACTAATGATGGTACAGCAGTGACAAATTTACCGCCCCACTGTTTTATATATTTTAGCTGCTCAGCAATTTCGTCTTGAAGATTCCATGGCAAAATAAGAACGAAGTCTGGTTTTATTTCACGAATTACTAACTCTTCAACAATAGGAATTCTGCTGCCAGGCAGATATTTATTTTGCTTTGCTGGACTTTGATCGACAACAAAAGATAATAAGTCTGATCGTATGCCTGCATAATTAATTAAAGTATTGCCTTTAGCTGCTGCGCCGTAAGCTACCACTTTTTTTCCATCTCGCTTTACCTTAATCAAAAAATCTACTAAATCATCTTTAATACGGTTTGCTCGTTGCTGAAAATTTTCATAATAAGCCTTAGTTTTTATACCTACCGACATCTCAAGTGATAAAAGATTATCAACAGCTGATGTTGTTTTATGTGCACCATAATCTTTTCGCTGTGCATATACGCGAAGGCTTCCACCATGAGTTGGTATTTCTTGAATATCGAATATATGCAAACCATTTTGGTTAAATATTTGATCGATTGCAGTAAGAGATAAGTATGAAAAATGTTCGTGGTATACAGTGTCAAACTGAATGTTTTTAATTAACTGCATAAGGTGAGGAAATTCGAAGGATGCTACGCCATTAGGTTTAAGTATAATGGTGAAGCCAGCTACAAAATCGTTAATATTGGGAACATGAGCAAGAACATTATTAGCAATTGTTAAATCAGCTTGTTTACCTAGAGAAAATAATTTTTTAGCCAACTTTACACCAAAAAATTCTTCAATAATCTCTATTCCTTTTTCTCTTGCAGCTTTTGCTGTACTTGCTGTTGGCTCTATACCTAAACAAGGTATACCTTTGATTTTTACGTATTGCAAGAGATAACCATCGTTTGCAGCCACTTCAATTATATTTGATTTTGCATTTAAATCGAAACGATTAATCATGTCTGAAACGTATTGCTCTGCATGCTTTAACCATGAGATTGATACTGAACTAAAGTAAGCATAATCAGCATCAAACAATTCTTTTGCCTCTGCATAATCCTCAGTTTGAACGAGCCAACATTTTTCACAAACTAATACATTTAATGGAAACCATTTCTCAGGTATTTTTAATGTTTTTTGTGTAAGATAAGCATTTGATGGCGGTGCACTTCCTAAATCTATCAACGATAGACTTGCTACGGCTTCACAATGACGACATCTCATAACACAATTCCTTTAAAATCTTCTTGAATCATTGAATGCGCTCTATCTCTTTCAGACATTTCAGAAATTTCAAGCGGCCAGGCTATGCCAATTTTTTTATCTGCTGAATTGAGCCCTTGCTCATAAGCTTTATTGTAAGGAGCTGTGTGAAAATAAATTAACTCACAATCTGTTGTCAGGGTTTGAAATCCATGTGCAAAGCCTTCTGGAATTAAAAAACTCTTCATATTTTTATCACTTAAAATTTCTGCATGCCATTTCAAATAGGTTGGTGAGTCTTTGCGTAAATCTACTGCCACATCAAATACTTCACCCTTTAAGCAACTTATTAATTTAGTTTCTGCAAAAGGTGGTAATTGATAATGTAAACCCCTAACCACCCCAATCTTTTTCGTTAGTGTTTGATTAATTTGACTAATAGACTTATAAATTCCAATTGACTTAAAATCATACTCACAATAAAGTCGATTTAAAAATCCTCTTTCATCCAATATTGCCTGACGCTGAATGATTTTAAGATCAAGGATAGGCGTATCAATAAAATTAAAACTCAAGAAATGGCTCCCATATAAGTAGCAATCTGAGCATTGCTAAAGTCTTTAAGATTGGCACCGGCATTAAATTGATTGTGCCATTCAACAGTATGGTTAAGAGACTCTTCAAGCGTCCAACGCGAACTCCAGTTCAGTAATTCTTTTGCTTTACAACTATCTAATTTTAATAAGCCAGCTTCGTGCAATTGAGGTTCTTTATCAATATCCCATTTCGCATTGGATATTTTTTCGGACAATTTAGTCAATATCCATGAAACTGTTTTAGCGGCCTCGTCTGATGGGCCAAAATTCCAAGCAGTCGCATAATTACCTGGATCAATATATAATTTTTCAGCGAGTTTTAAATATCCAGATAAAGGCTCAAGAACATGCTGCCAAGGCCTAATTGCATTTGGTGACCTAATAATTAAAGGTTGATTTCTGGCCAATGCCCTAAAAAAGTCTGGAATAAGCCTATCATTAGACCAGTCACCGCCACCAATTACATTGCCAGCTCTTGCGGTGGCAACTCCAATTGCTTTTTCAGCAAGAAAAGATTGCCTGTAAGCTGCTGTTATAAGTTCAGAACAAGCTTTACTGCTCGAGTATGGATCGTATCCTCCGAGCGCATCATTTTCTCTATACGCCCAAAGCTGTTCACGATTTTCATAACATTTATCAGTAGTAATATTAACAACCGCTTTCACTGATAGGGAATAACGTATCGCTTCTAATAAATTAACGGTCCCCATTATATTCACAGCGTAGGTTTCTTCAGGGTTCGCATATGAAAATCTTACCAATGGCTGAGCAGCCATATGGAAAACTATTTCTGGCTTCACATGATCAATTAATTTTTTTATCTTTTGCATGTCACGAATATCTGCAATTGTATTAGTGGCCATTGCATCAGCAACTTTCGCTAATGTAAAAAAATTAGGTTGAGTTGCTGGCTCTAAAGCATAGCCATGAACTTTGGCACCCATAGATTGTAACCATAAGGATAACCAACCTCCCTTAAAGCCAGTATGTCCAGTTACTAAAACGTGTTTATTATCCCAAAAAGACTTATTCATTACCAAGTTTTCCAAGGCGCTTTACCAGTTAACCACAAATCCTCAAGCAGATTTTTTTCACGAAGAGTGTCCATTGGCTGCCAAAACCCAAAGTGTTGATATGCAGCTAGCTCCCCTTCTTTAGCTATAGTAATTAAAGGCTTATCTTCCCAGCTCGATTGATCGTTATCAATATAATTAATGCACTTTGGAGACAGTACAAAAAAACCACCATTAATCCATCCGCCTGCACCTTTTGGCTTTTCGATGAATTGGGAAACTTGATGATTTTGAATATCAAGTGCGCCATATCTTCCCGGTGGTTGAACTGCAGTTACAGTCGCTAACTTTTTTTGCTTTTTATGAAAATTAATAAGATCAGAAATATTAACATCGGCTAAACCATCGCCATAAGTAAAACAAAAAGCTTCTTCATTTTTTAGATAATCCTTAGCTCGTTTTAGTCGGCCGCCAGTTAAGGTGTCTTCACCTGTATCAAGAAGTGTTACTTTCCAAGGCTCAGCATTGCCCTGATGAACTTCCATCTTGTTATTTTTCATATCAAAGGTAACATCGGACATGTGTAAAAAATAGTTAGCAAAGTATTCCTTAATCATATAGCCCTTATAACCACAACATATAACAAAGTCATTGATGCCATGCGATGCATAAATTTTCATTAGATGCCATAAGATAGGCCTCCCACCAATTTCAATCATAGGCTTTGGCTTTAGATGTGTTTCCTCAGAAATTCTAGTTCCTAATCCGCCTGCAAGTATTACTGCTTTCATTAAAAATCCTTATTTATAATTAGCCGAGAAATACTACAAATTTCTTAGTTACCTCGAAGAAGAGTTTTATATTGGTCCAGATAAAGTAGAAATAAAATACAGTTTCAGATAAATAAATCATAAGAAGACATAGATTAAACCTTAAGCGTTGCCTGAATAGCATTAATTTCTTTTTTTAACGCCCGATACTCCTCCATTTTGCGCTTTAAAAAAACTGCGGTGAGGAATGATTTTTGCGAAATACCTTTTGGAGTTAAAAGATAAAAGTATGCGGACTTTTTAGGATTTTTACTAAAATTATCAACTTTTATATGCCCAATATCAATGAGAGATTTTAAACAAAAATTGACACCACCGAGACTTATGCCTAATTTACGGGCAAGTTCCCTTTGAGTTAGTTGGGGCTCCACTTCTATTAAGTGCAAAACCCTAAAATGAACATCAATATTTATGATTTTTGTAGTTTTAGGCATTTTTATAAAGACTATCTTTGTTCAATATTGAACAAAGATAGTCTTTATTTAAGGGATGTCAAGAAAAATTAGGAAGATTGGCTAAAAAAACAATAAATGAACATCAAGCAAAGAAAACTAACTTGGTTTTGCTTGTAATATAAAATACATGCAGACTTAATTTAAATGTCATCAAGGAAATAACTCGCCAGATTCAAAAGCGTCCCCAAAAAGGTCTTTAGAAGAAGTCTTGATAGTAATATTTTGTGGCCAATTAATATTTAGCACTTCATCACTCCATATGACACATCGCTCACTTTGAGAATTATAAAATTGAGTGGTTTTATAAATAATTTCTGCTGAATCTGTGAGGGTTAAAAATCCATGAGCGAATCCCTCTGGAATCCACATCTGTTTTTTATTTTCGGAAGACAAAATATGCGACACATGTCTCCCAAAAGTTGGTGATGCTTTTCTAAGGTCAACAGCCACATCAAAAATTTCGCCTTGAATCACTCTAACTAACTTTCCCTGAGCATGAGGAGCTAATTGATAATGCAGGCCTCTCAAAACCCCTTTTGATGATTTTGAATGATTATCTTGAACAAAAGTAATATCCAATGAAGTGGCTTTTTTAAATTCGTTCAAATTATAACTTTCAAAAAAGAATCCTCGATCATCTTCATAAACTCTAGGCTCAATGAGCAATACATCAGGAATGCTTAAGGGTGTGACCTTCATGTTCAAATAATTTTTTCTTGTAAGATGCGTTTTAAATATTGGCCGTAACCATTTTTCAATAATGGTGCAGCCAGCGCTTCAAGTTCATTAGACGTAATCCAATTTTGACGATAAGCAATCTCTTCAGGACATGCCACTTTTAAACCTTGACGATTTTCTAATGTCGCAATAAATTGACTCGCTTCGAGAAGGGATTCATGGGTGCCTGTATCTAACCACGCATCCCCTCGGCCCATCACTTCGACATGTAATTGATTTTGATCTAAATAAAGTTGATTGAGATCCGTGATTTCAAGTTCACCCCTATTGGATGGCTTTAAACTTTTCACCATGTTCACCACATCTTGATCGTAAAAATAAAGTCCCGTCACTGCGTAATTAGATTTTGGTTTTAACGGCTTTTCTTCTAAAGAAACGACCTTATTTTTTTCATCAAATTCAGCGACACCATAACGCTCGGGATCATTAACATGATAAGTAAATATGGTGGCACCCTCTTCCCTATTTTTTGCATTTAAAAGAAGTTGATGAAAGTCATGACCATAAAAAATATTGTCGCCCAAAACTAAAGTGGAATGATGATTGCCAATAAACGATTCACCTAAGATAAACGCTTGCGCTAAACCATCGGGAGAATTTTGTACACAATATTGAATGTTAATGCCCCACTGACTTCCGTCTTTTAATAAAGCTTCAAAACGAGGAATGTCTTGAGGTGTCGAAATTAATAATATATCTCGGATACCAGCTAACATTAATGTGCTTAATGAATAGTAGATCATGGGCTTGTCATAAATAGGTAGTAACTGCTTCGAGATCGATTGTGTTACAGGGTAAAGCCTTGTGCCTGAACCACCCGCAAGAATCAAACCTTTTCTATTATTTTTCATTTCTGTCATTTAGTGAATCAATGCTTTCAATATGCGTTTAACTTCCTCTTCCCAATGAGGCAATTCTAGCATGAAGGTCTTTTTAATTTTTGTGGTATCAAGCCTTGAATTTATAGGACGTTTGGCTAGGGTGGGATATGCATCACTTGAGATGGGCTTGATATCTTTAGATGTCATTAAAGTTTGAAATCCTAAACGTTTCGCTTCATCCGCTATAAAACACGCATAACGATACCAGTTCGTTTCATCTTCTAAAGTCATATGGTAGGTACCAAAATCTTTAAAGTTTGGATCATTAAAAATAGTTTTTACAATTTTGTATGTCACATCAGCTATTGCATCACTTGAAGTAGGCGTGCCTATTTGATCACTCACTACATTCAGCAAAGTTTTTTCTTGAATAAGTTTCAATATTGTTTGTAAAAAATTTTGTCCATGCGAACTAAAGACCCAGCTTGTTCTTAAAATAATATATTTCTTGTGTTTTCGAATAGCCTCTTCACCTTCCCATTTTGTTTGGCCGTAAACGGATTGAGGGCTAGCTGCATCGGTTTCTAGATAGGGCTCTTGTTTTAAACCATCAAATACATAGTCTGTTGAAAAATGAATGATAGGAATTTGAAGTTCTGATGCTTTTTCAGCTAACACTTGAGGGGCTACTACATTAATTTGAAAAGCCAACTCTGGTTCGTTTTCAGCTTGATCTACTTTCGTGTAAGCCGCAGGATTGATAATGATGTCAGGTTTCGTTTGATCAATAAAAATTCTAATCGCTTGAGGATCACTCAAATCAAGCATCTCGCGATTTGTCGCAATCACTTCACCTAAGGATACTAATTTTTTATGTAATGTAAAGCCTACCTGACCATCTCTACCCGTGAGCAAGATTTTCATGAGTATTGCTTTTCTATCCAATGTTGATATTCGCCTGTGACAACATGATCAACCCAAGTTTTATGCTCTAGATACCATAAAACTGTTTTACGAAGTCCCGTCTCAAAAGTTTCTTGAGGCTTCCAACCTAAATCACGCTCTAACTTCGACGCATCGATCGCATAGCGTCTATCGTGACCAGGGCGATCTTTAACGAAAGTGATTTGATCGGTATAACTTTTGCCATCCGATTTTGGTTTTAATTCATCCAAAATAGCGCATAAAGTTTCAACGACTTCTAAATTTGTTTTTTCATTCCAGCCACCGACATTATAAGTTTCACCAATCTGCCCTTGTTTTAAAACTTCGCGGATAGCGCTGCAATGATCTTTGACATAAAGCCAATCACGAATTTGTTTACCGTCACCATAAATTGGTAAATTTTTACCGTTGAGTGCATTCAAGATACATAGAGGAATCAACTTTTCTGGGAAATGATAAGGTCCATAATTGTTTGAACAATTTGTGGTTAATACAGGGAGTCCATAGGTATGAAACCAGGCACGCACTAAATGATCGCTAGACGCCTTGCTTGCACTGTAAGGACTATTAGGTTCATAAGTAGATTTTTCAGTAAACGCTGGAGCTTTGTCATTAAGCGATCCATACACTTCATCGGTTGATACATGCAAGAACCTAAATGCTTTTTTAGAGATTTCATCAAGATCATTCCAATAACTCCTCACTGATTCCAATAAATGATAAGTGCCGACAATATTGGTTTCGATAAAGTCCCCTGGCCCACGAATGGATCGATCCACATGGCTCTCTGCCGCAAAATGAATGACAGCTCTGATGTCATGTTTCTTTAAGAGACTTGAAATTAAATCACGATCTGCGATATTGCCTTTGACAAAATAATGGTGAGGATTTTGATGTAATGAAGATAGATTTTCTAAATTGCCGGCATAAGTCAAAAGATCAAGCGATACGACATCCTCTTTGGAATAATCAAACCAATCCAATACAAAATTAGATCCAATGAAGCCGGCTGCACCTGTGACAAGAATAGTCATAATTTCATGATATTAACTGAAAAAAGATTGAACAAAATAACTGCGGTGATAAATTTTAAATAGACACATTGATATTTTTTATGTTTGATGTGAATATTTATGCAGCTCTGTAATAGCATTGTCAATCACGTGCTTTGGAAAATACTTCATATCAGACTGATCAAGCGAAAATTGTGGTAAATATTCATTGATCAAATCTAACACCATAAGGGCTTGTTGAAAGTCACGCTGCTTCTTCACAGGCTCTCGATTGTGCTGATGAGATAACCAAACCTTATGAATCATAAAGGCTCGAGGATCTGGCACTGGCATGAATACGGGTTCACCCTTAGCTGAAATTGCAACAATCTCCACACGTGGTGCGTTCGCAAGCCATTCTAAATTGGGAACTTCTATCATCTCAAGATCCTCATTCGCCATAGCTTGAGGCTTTTTGACTCGTATACCCTTGTCTTGGGTTATCAAATCCACCATAAAGCCATCTTTATTCACAGCCCTAAAACGATTTTTTGATTGAACTTCAAAAGTTCGATCGACTTTTTTAAGAATTCCAAGTAAGCCATAACCATCCAATTTTTTACCCAAAATGGAGATTTGCTGACGTTGATCATAAAGCAAATCAACATCACCAGAAGCTAAAAGATCCATCTTAAATTCAACAGCCCCTAGCGCTTCATAGGCAAATAAGGCATGTGTTCCGACCACACGCAATTCTGATAGCGCTTGAACTCCATCTAAACCTTGAAGAATGTCAGCCACAATGTGTGGCATGCGACCTAATCTCGATGCTCTATTCAATCGGCTTTGCAGAGCTAACCGTGTTTTAAATCCATCAAATCTTTCTTGCGCAAGTTGCCTGCCTTTTTGAAATTCGAGGTAAATCGCTTCTGTTTTTTCTGATCTTGGCCCTAGAGATTTACCTCGACCTTCTGCATCGTGCAGTCTGATAAGATAATCACGACCAGCCACTTTTTTCCAGCGCATACCATAACGGTATTCAATATGTCGCCATTGCACCTCCCGCCAAGCACGATATAACTGATCGGATTCAACGAGGAATAATCGCTGTTGATTTGATAATGGTTTCATATTTTGCCTGTAAAATTAAATTTTATTAAATATACAGGCAAATTTATTTTTAATCAATAAGTTAGATTAATTTTTGTGCTTCATCTATCTTATGTTGATTGTTGATATGATGACCTATACCAATTATAAACATTCACTCAAAAGTAAAGTAATACTTTACTTATCTCATTGATTTACTTGAAATTTTTAATACTATCCCCATATTAAAATAACTATTAACTATTAGAAAAAGGTATTAAGAATGGCAACAGAAGCACAAATTAAAGCTAACCAAGAAAATGCTAAAAAATCTACGGGACCTAAAACAGTGGCAGGCAAACAAAGATCAAGTATGAATGCAATGACGCATGGTATTTTCGCGCAAATTCCTATTTTTCCAGGAGAGAATCGAGAAAATCTAACTGCGCTCGCAGATGCCATCAATGAGGCTTATAAGCCTCAAGATGCGATGGAAATGATATTGGTAGAACGTATTATTGTGGCCTCATATAGGCAGATTAGACTTCGTGAAGCGGAGGCTGCATTTATAAAGATCAGCATGTCAGACGAACGACTCTTAGAAAGTTTAAATGTCTTACTTGAAATTCCTTTCTTAGAGCGCTTTACATTTGATCACCTTTCCCCCGAAAAAGAAAAGCATTATCAAGTATTTTTGAAGGTCATCGAAGAGTTTAAAGCGCAAAGCGATGTTTACGTTGATTTTTCTATTGAAACAATAGAAAACAAAATGCCTCTAACTTTTATATTTGTAAAACAAAAATCAAAAGGCTACAAAATGACATGGGAGGAATTCATCGCAAGACCTCAGTCTATCCAACTCGCTATGAAAGAGGTTAAAGAAAATGTGACTAAATATTTAGAAGCGAATAAATTTGCTCATATAGCCTTTCATCATTTGGAGGAGATTAGAGTGAGCCAGCGCTTACCCAAGGGAATAGATATGGACCGCTTTAATAAGTACCAAACGCAATTTGATACTGATCTTTATCGAGCTATGAACCAATTAGAAAAATATCGCCAATCAAAGACGAAAATCATCGAAGCTGAAGTGATTGAAGAAGAAGCCACCTAGTTTTCATGCATGATGAATACATTTAAATAAGGCTATAATTCAAGCATTGATTTATTTATTGGATAAAGCATTGAAAACAACTGCCGAACGCGTTGAATACATGATGGCGACACTCAAAATTAAAGAGCAAACCGAGTTCGGTAAGCTATGTGGTGCATCTAAAAATGTCGTCTATCAATGGCTATCTGGAAGAATCAAAAGTATCGATGCCAGATATGCTTTTAAACTTGAGGATTGCACGCCCTTCTCGGCTCGCTGGATTATGCTTGGTGAAGGTAAGATAAAAAAATAGTATTCATCTAATTCATTAAAGTAAATTTATAAGCCACTTTTTTAAGTGGCTTTTTTATTTCTTTAAAAACCTTTTTTAATTTATAAAATTAATGTAGAATTCTTCACTTTTATGGTGTACAATTCTTCACTATAAAATGAAATTATCTCTAAAATAAATTATGAAAATTAAACCAATAACTTGGATAACTATTCGATATAAAGATAATTTATTTGACATAAGGTTTTCTTGTAAAACTCTTGAAATCGAAGAAATTAGATCTGTGGATAGTGAAATAAATATTTCTTCGCTTATAAGTTTGGAGGTTAAAAAAGAAATTCAAGACATCATAATTAAAAAAGGAGTTCATGATGCAATATAAAGAGTTAAGACAAATAAATGTCAGCCAACATATCGAGAAAAAGAACGGGCTCTCCTATCTTTCCTGGTCGTGGGCACTCGATCAGTTACTACAGCTCGATAATGATGCAACCTGGGAATATTTAGAGCCTAAAAAATTTGGTGAAAGTTTGATGGTATTTTGTAAGGTAACTGCCTTTGGTAAATCTAGAACCGCACAACTCCCTGTCATGGATTTTAAAAATCGCGCAATATTAAATCCCAATGCTTATGAGGTCAATACAGCTATGCAAAGATGCTTAGCCAAAGCTATCTCGCTTCATGGAATCGGTCTATATATCTATGCGGGTGAAGATCTACCTATAGTAGATCAAGATGAAGTAGCAGATAATGCACTTATGCATATAGCACAAGAAATCATGGATCAAATTAAATTAGGTCATATTAAATCAGCGCATGAGAAATGCGAGCGCTTAAATCAGGAAGATAAATTAGGTGTATGGACTTTATTGAATAGCAGATCAAAACTAGCGCTAAAGAAATATCTAAAAACATAATATTTATGTCTTAATGATAACAAAGATAAAATATTTTAAAGTGAATTAAACTATTCATATATATGATTTATAAAGATAGCTTGGCTTAAATTTCGAGTAAAATTGACCTCACACAATACAAAAATACTTCCCTTAAAAATGCGAACTAACCATAAAAAATTAAATTACAAAGATGTATCTATTGTAATGATTTCAATGAATGAAGAAGGTGCCATTAAAAAAGTGCTTCAAGATATATCGAAAGATGCGCCGGGTGCCGAAATTGTTCTGGTCGATTCGTCAAAAGATAAAACGCCACAAATTGCAAAACAATTTAAGCAAGTTAAACTCATACGACAATTTCCCCCTATTGGCTATGGCCCTGCCATGACGCTTGCTCTGAGAAGTGCTTCTAACCCAATCATTGTGACCCTTGATTGTGATAATACTTATCCCACAAAAAAAATCCCTGAACTCGTATCTTTCATTCGAAATGGTTATGACATCGTGGATGGGTCTCGTCTTAAAACAAAACCTAAAAACATGCCTTATTTAAACTATTTCGCAAATCTTTTCTTTGCAAGAATTGCATCTATCTTATTTATGACGAACCTCAAAGATCTGCATAGTGGGATGCGGGCTTATTCTAAAAAAATGCTAGATCAAACGCATTGGCAAGCAAAACCGCCTGCGTTGCCAGTAGAAATTCTCTTAAGATGCATTAAAAATAAAAGAAAATTTAGGGTGGTATTTATTGATTATTTTATTCGTATTGGACAATCTAAAATGGATCCATTACCCAGCGCTTACTGGACAATCAAAAGAATTCTTAATGTGAGGTTGGGTAAATAGTTTTTTTAAATAAACTACTATTTTCAAGATTATGTTTAATTTAAAAGCTTCCTACCCTTACCAACCTGAAATCAATCAAGTCGCATTCGATTTAATTTCAAAGACAATAAAAAATAAAAAAGATATCAAAAATATTTTAGATGTAGGCTGTGGCTATGGACTCTTATCAAAACAACTTAAAAGAGCTTATCCTAAATTAAATTACTACGGTATTGAGCATGCAAAAGAAGCCTCACAATCATCGCAAAAAATTCTCAAATTACTCAGATGTGATATCGAAGACATCTCATACATCAGGCAACAGATTAAAACACAAAAATTTGATGTCATTATTTTCTCAGATGTACTTGAACATCTTTATGATCCCGTGGGTATTATAAAGTCATACCAATTCTTTCTTAACCAAGACGGTACCATCGTAGTCACCGTTCCTAATATTGCCAATATTTTTAGTCGAATCGCACTCTTATTTGGCTATTTCAATTACAGCGAAACAGGTGTAATGGATAAAACCCATATCAGATTTTTTAATAAAAAAAATCTTAAACAATTAGCGAAAGAATCTAACCTTCAAATTGTTGCACATAAATATGACTCTATTCTTGTGAGGTGGTTTGTACCTTTTATTAAAATTTTTATAGCAAATAAGGGAAGTGGAAATATCTTAGATTCCAAACTCTATCAATTCTATTTTAAATACCTAAGACCCATTGAAGAGCTATTTAGCGCTACCCTTCCCTCCCTTTTTGCTTTTAGGTTGGGTGTGAGTTTAGAAAGAAAATAATGTGATGGCAGAAAATATCCTACACGATCAAATTATTCTAGGTGCAGGTCCATCAGGGATCTCTTACTCTCTCTTTTTTGAGAAATCACCACTCATTATAGAAAAAAATGATCATCCGGGTGGTCATGCTTCGAGCTATATGATCAATGGATTTACCTTTGACTACGGCCCTCATATTCTCTTTTCAAGAGACAAGTCCATTTTAGATTTTATTGTGAAGTCTCTAGGTGAGAATGTACACCAATGTAAACGAAACAATAAAATTAGTTTTAAAAATAAATTAGTGAAATACCCTTTTGAGAATGATTTATCTTCCCTAGATTTAGAAGATAATTTTGAATGTATCAGTCAATTTTTATTTAACCCATATAAAGAAAAATTTAAAAACCCAAGCAATATGAAAGAGTGGTTTTTACATACCTTTGGCGAGGGCATCTCGAATAAATACCTGATTCCTTATAACGAAAAAGTGTGGAATGTGCCCGTCGAAAAACTTTCTATGGTTTGGGCGGATAGAATACCCAATCCTCCACCAGAGGATATTTTAAAGTCAAGTATTGGTATCAAAACGGAAGGGTATTTGCACCAACTATACTATCACTACCCTAAAGAAGGTGGATACCAGGCTATTTCTGAAAATTGGTCGCGTGCTTCTGATATTCATTTTAATGAGGAAGTCATCAAAATTAATAGGCTAGATTATGGATTTGAAATTGAAACTTCAAAACAAATTTATCAATCTAAAAAAATTGTATCCACGATCAATCTCTCTTCTTTATTTAAAACATGCTCACATTGGATTCCAAAAGTTGTTGTTGAAGCTTATCAAAAACTGATTATTAATCCCATGTATGTCGTCTCCATTGGCATTAAGGGTGATGATCTCGATAAATTCACAGCGATCTATTTTGCTGATAAGGAATTTTTAGTAAACCGTGTCAGCTATCCATGCACTTTTTCTGAAAAAAATGCGCCAAAGAATCATTACAGTATTCAAGCAGAAATTACCTATAGCCCTCAGTCTGAAATTGCAGATATGTCAGATGAAGCGATTATTCAGCATGTTCTAGATGGTTTACAAGAAAGATCACTCATCAACGGTGAAGTGATTTTAGTTGATCTCAAGCGCGTATCAGAATCTTATGTGGTCTATGACGTAGGTTACGAGCATCACGCTCATATCATTAGAGAGTACTTTAGTGATATTGGCATAGATCTCTTAGGAAGATTTAGTTATTTTGAGTACATTAATATTGACATGGCGGTCGCAAGATCTGTTGAAACATATCAACGTATAACAAAGACACCTTTCACTAAAGAAGAGCTTTTAAATCAAGCGCTCATTAAAATATCAAACACCAAAAGATAAGCGTCTATTTCGTGCTCACAAAAATTATCTCTCATCCTTTATTAAAACTATTCATCAAGCTCAGCCTTTTACTCTTCTGTTTGGTTTTTATTAAAACTAAACTGAGCTACGAATTTTCACATTTCCTTGAAACTATTTATCGTTTAAATATTGGCTTTTTATTTTTATCCCTGATTTCACTTCTGCTCTCTTTTTTTCTTGGAGCTTATAAATGGAAAATGTTATTTAACACCTTTCATGCAAAATCTCAATTTAGTGATTTTTTGAACGCCTGCTTTAAGGGGGCTTTTATTGCAAACTTTATGTTTGGCTCAATAGTGGGAGATGGGGCTAGGATTTATGATATTTCCAAAAAATATAAGCTACCCTATAAGCGCTGTTTAGTGATTGGTATTCTAGATCGTTTATTAACGCTTTTCTTCTATGCCATATCTATTGTTTTTGTATTTTGTATTACTTACTACACTAGAACTTATTCAACAAATATTCAATACATGGTCTTTTTAAGCATATTGATAATTTTATCGCTATTCATTTACAAAAAATCTCATAGCATTTTAAAGTTAAGAGTTAAAAAATATAAAGACTTGATAAATATAAACTTTATGGCTTTATACTTTTCAACGGCCTTACTTTCAACAATTCTCATAGGCCTGTCATTTATATTTTTATCTAATGCAGCCTTTGTAGCGATAGAATTAAATTCTTTCACCTACGTACTCACTGGACTATTGAGCAATTTCTTTCCATTAAGCTTTTCAGGTTGGGGGGTTCGTGAGCTGACCCTATCTGTCATCCTTAAAGATTATGCCTCGTCTGATGCCATCATTACGATATCGATATTATTTGGTATGCTTAATGCGTTTATCGCATTACCAGGTATCTTGATCTACTTTAAATCGAGGAAGGTATAAATTGAAATTTTTTATTTCTGGGGGTGCCGGTTTTATTGGCTCTCACATGTCAGAGCATCTTTTGTCGCTTGGCCATGAAGTTAAAGTCTTTGATAACTTGACCTCAGGCACCATGAGCCATATTGAAAAGCATTTAAAAAATCCTCATTTTCAATTCACAAAAGGTGACATTAAAGACCTGAGTCTACTTACGGATGCCATGAAAGGCTCTGAAGTTGTCATTCATTTTGCAGCTAATCCTGATATTGCTAAAGCAGTCAAACAACCCGATATTGATTTTTGGGAAGGTACCTATTTAACCCAAAATATTCTAGAAGCTATGAGAGTCAATCACGTTTCAATCATTCTTTATACCTCGGGGAGCGGTGTCTATGGCGATATGCCCAACATTGAATTCAGTGAAAATTATGGGCCATGCTTTCCCATATCGACTTATGGGGCTAGCAAACTAGCTTGTGAAGTTTTAATTTCATCTTATGCCTACATGTTTGGCATACAAGGTCGTGCTTTTAGATTTGCTAATGTGGTGGGTGCCAAACAAACGCACGGAGTCGGTTATGACTTTATGAGACGACTCAAAATCAATCCTAAAGAACTTCAGATTTTAGGTGATGGCACGCAAACAAAATCGTATATCCATGTGAGTGATGTGATTTCCGCCATGATGTTTATCTTTAAAAATAAAACGAAAGATCCCTTTGATGTATTTAATGTGGCGACAGAAGACTACATTACAGTAAATCAAATTGCGGAAGAATGTTGTAAGCTTTATAACATTCCAATACATGATATTCATTTGGATTACACAGGCGGCGATCGAGGTTGGAAAGGTGATGTTCCTAAAATCTTATTTGACACAAATAAAATTAGAAGCTTAGGCTGGAAAAATCAACATAGCTCGCTCGAGGCTATTCGGCTATCTTTAGAGTCGCTTTTAGATGAAAATAATACTTAGTCGTTTTAAATGAATGATCTTTTTTATAAACACAAGGAATTTAAAAATTGATTATTGCGAGAAGCCCTTTAAGGATTAGTTTAGGCGGAGGTGGTACTGACCTTCCCTCTTATTACCGTGAACATGAAGGCTTCTTAATAGCAGCTGCTATTGATAAGTATGTCTATGTCACGATTAATCGACCTTTTAATGAGGGTATTTATCTTAAATATTCAGAGATTGAGCACGTTAAAACAGTGGACGAAGTTTCACACAATATTATTAGAGAAGCATTAAAGTTAGAAAATTTAAATACGCCTCAAGTGGAAATTTCAAGCATTGCCGACCTTCCTTCGGGCACTGGGTTAGGCTCATCCGGAAGCTTTACCACGGCTCTTTTAAAAGCGCTTTATGCATACAGGCATCGACATATCAATCCTGAAGAGTTAGCAGAACTTGCTTGCGCGATCGAAATTGACCAACTCAAAGAACCGATCGGCAAGCAAGATCAATATATAGCGTCTGTGGGCGGTATCACTTGCTTTGCTTTTCATAAAGACAATTCAGTCACTTTTGCACCATTAAAAATTTCGAGAGAAACATTTCATAAATTAGAGGACAATCTTCTTCTCTTTTTTACAGGATTTTCTAGAAGTGCGAGTGAGATCTTAAAAGATCAACATATTAAATCTCAAAAAAATGATGTCGATATGCTTAATAATCTTCACTTTGTCAAAGAAATTGGTTATCTATCTAAAGATGCCTTGGAATCAGGTAATACAGATAAATTCGGTGAACTTATGCATCAGCACTGGGAGCACAAGAAAAAACGCTCTGGCGGTATGAGCAATCAAGATATAGATACTTGGTATGAAACCGCATTAAAAAACGGTGCCATTGGCGGCAAGGTGGTAGGCGCTGGTGGCGGTGGCTTTTTAATGTTTATGGCAGATGATGCCGCAAAACTTAGATCTGCTATGACAAAATCAGGCCTTCAAGAAGTGAGATTTAAATTTGACTTCGAAGGTGCAAAAGTTATCCATACCTAATGCTTCCCGTGGCCATTCTTGCAGGCGGCTTGGCAACACGCATGAAGCCGATTACAGAAAAAATTCCAAAGTCACTTATAGAAGTCAATGGTAAGCCTTTTATACTTCATCAACTCGATTATCTTAAATCTCAAGGCATTCAAAACATTGTGCTTTGTATTGGACATTTAGGAGATATGATCGAATCTCTTATTGGAGATGGCAAAGCATTGGGTTTAAACATTCAATATTCTCTAGATGGCGATAAATTATTAGGGACAGGTGGCGCCATTAAAAAAGCTTTGCCGCTTTTAAGTAAAGATTTTTTTGTGCTTTATGGCGACTCCTTCTTACCTATCGATTATAAAAATATAGAAGACATTTATGTATCATCAAAAAAAAATGCCTTAATCACTGTGATCAAAAACAATAATCAATGGGATAAAAGTAATGTGGAATTTGCATCAGGTACGCTTATCGAATATAACAAACATCATCCTAATGAAAGGATGCAATATATTGATTATGGATTGAGCATATTAAATCAATCCATTTTTGATGCTTACCATCAAAATGAATCATTTGATTTAAGTGATCTTTATCATAAACTTTCATTACATGGTCATTTAGCAGGATTTGAAACCTTTGACAGGTTTTATGAAATAGGGTCGCAAAATGGCCTCAAAGAAACTGAAATCTACTTATCAAAAGTATAAAAGGAAATCATGATGAGCTATGCACAACAACACCTCAATGAAGCACAAGAAATTATTGATCAAATAGATATAAAAGCGATTGAAAAAGTGGCAGATCTTTTAGCCACTGTTAAAAAAGATCAAGGGAGAATTTTCTTTCTAGGCGTAGGGGGAAGTGCTGGCAATTGTTCTCATGCGGTGAATGACTTTAGGAAAATTGTTGAAATTGAGTCTTACGCGCCTACAGACAACGTGTCAGAACTCACGGCAAGAACAAATGACGAGGGATGGCCCACTATTTTTGA